>Ga0209758_1002537_pt1 | contig 18401 bp, 16 predicted proteins | sample AraplaMF_Col_mMF_FD_184258 | JGI IMG/M metagenome (GOLD analysis project Ga0209758, IMG submission 184258) | Arabidopsis root microbial communities from the University of North Carolina, USA - plate scrape MF_Col_mMF (SPAdes) (version 2) | ecosystem: Host-associated > Plants > Roots > Endosphere...
GAACGGCATCTCCATCACCATGCCCTATTGGGACGAGCGCGTGGAGGCGATGGCGAAGAAGTTTCCGGGCGTGAAGTGGGACAAGTACCACATCGACATCTTGACGGCGAATTTCGTGCTGCATCCGGACTGGTTCGACGTCGTGGTCGGCTCCAACCTGTTCGGTGACATCCTCTCCGATCTCGGTCCGGCCTGCACGGGTACGATCGGCATCGCGCCATCGGGCAACATCAATCCCGAGGGCGATTTCCCGTCGGTGTTCGAGCCGGTGCACGGCTCGGCGCCTGACATCGCGGGGCAGGGCATAGCCAACCCGATCGGTGCGATCTGGTCGGGCGCAATGATGCTCGAGCATCTCGGGGAGAAGGTTGCCGGAAAATCGATCGTCGAGGCGATCGAGCGCACGCTCGCCGAGCGCACGCTGCGCACCAAGGATCTCGGCGGCAATGCCGACACCACGGCGTGCGGCAAGGCGGTTGCGGATATGGTGGATTAAAACGAGCTAATAAAGACGGCGTCGTCCGGCTTAAGGGGGCGACGCCGTGAGATTCGTCTCGCTGCTGTTCAGCCCGCGATCTTCTCGATCGCCGCCTGATCCAGCCCGAACTTCTTGCCGGCCTCGACAATCTCCTGCCAAGTGGTCGGATCGACCGGAATGCCTTCGGCAAGGCGCTTCTTCTTGGTTTCGCGCTCGGGCTCGCCCGCGATCTTCACCTTGTCGACGCCTGGAGCGGGCGGCGAGCCGGTGTGCCAGGCGACGAAGCTCTCGACTTCGCGCGCGAGGTTTTCAGCGGTACCGAGCTTGGTCGGGTCGATGACGATCGAGAGCATGCCGTTGAGGACGTTGTACTTGCCGTCGGACGGGCCCTTGACCACCTGCCCGCCGGAGAGAGCGCCGCCGAGGATTTCGCAGACGAGAGCGAGCCCCGAGCCCTTATGCTCGCCGAACGGCAGGATGGCGCCGTGCGGCGGGATCACGGTGTAGCGCGGATTGGTGGTCGGCTTGCCTTCGTTGTCGATGATGGTGCCGGGCTCGAGCTCGATGCCCTTGTTGTGGGCGACGCGCGTCTTGCCTTGCGCGATCCTGCTGGTGGCGAAGTCGAGCACGATCGGATCCTTGCCCTTGCGTGGGATGCCGACGCAGAACGGATTGGTGCCGTGGCGCGCATCGCTGCCACCCCAGGGCGCTACGATGGGGCGCGAGATCACGTTGACGAAGTGGATCGAGACCAGCCCGTGCTCGATGCACTGCTCGGCCCAATGGCCGATGCGGCCGATATGGTGCGCGTTGGAAAGGCCGACGAGGCACACGCCGTTGCGCCTGGCGCGCTCGGCCGCCAGCTCCATCGCTTCATGGCCGATGACCTGGCCGTAGCCGGTGAGGCCGTCCAGGGTGAGAAGTGGACCGGTGTCGAGCACGATCTTGACGTGCTGGTTCAGCGCGAGACCGCCATTGGTGACGCTCTGGACATAACGTGGAATCATGCCGACGCCGTGGGAGTCGTGGCCCTTGAGGTTGGCCTCGACGAGATTGGTGGACACCAGCTCAGCTTCGCGGTCCGTAGACCCACCCGCTTTGACGATGGCGTGGACGACGTTGATGAGCGGCTCTGCCTTGATGGTGCGATAGTCGGCCATTGTTGTTGCTCTCATCCTCTTGCGATCTGGCGGGGCTCGTAGGGTGGGTTAGGCGAAGCCGTAACCCACCTCTTTTGCCTCCGCGGAAATAGACAGTGGTGGGTTACGCCGAGCAGATACGCTTTGCGCATCTGCACAGCTAACCCACCCTACGAATTCGCGATGCGGCGGCAGTGGACCCATGCCGCCTCAATCAGGTTCTCGCTTGCTTCCGGCGTGCGGAATGCCGAATGGGCCGACAGCGTCACGTTGGGAATCTTCGTCAGAGGATGGTCGGCGGGCAGCGGCTCGATGTTGAAGACGTCGAGGCCCGCGTGGCGGATGTGGCCGGACTTCAGCGCGTCGATCATCGCCTGCTCGTCGACGATGGCGCCGCGGGCAGTGTTGATGAAGACGACGCCGGGCTTCATCTTGGCGATCATGTCCCGCGTGATCATGCCGCGGGTCTCGTCGTTGAGCAGCAGATGCAGCGACACCACGTCGCTCCGCGCCAGCAACGTGTCGAGATCGATGAACTCGACGGCGGGATGGCTCTTCGGCGAGCGGTTCCAGGCGATCACCTTCATGCCGCTGCCGGAGGCAATGCGTGCGACCTCCGCGGCGATGCCGCCAAATCCGATCAGGCCGAGCGTCTTGCCGGTGAGTTGCATGCCATCCTCGCGCAGCCAGTTTCCGGCGCGCATCTCGCGGTCCATCATGGCGATGACGCGGGCCGAGGCCCACATCAGGGCGATCGCGGATTCAGCCACCGCGGTGTCGCCGTAACCCTTGATCAGGTGCACGGAGATGCCGAGCTCGGCGAGCTCCTCCGGATTCATGTAGCTGCGCGCGCCTGTGCCGAGGAACACGACATGCTTCAGGCCCGTGCACTTCCTGGCGACGTCGGTCGGGAGGGCCGTGTGGTCGACGATGGCGATCTCTGCGCCATCGAGGATTTCCGGATACTGCTCGGGCTTGATGTCGGGATTCCTGTGGATCCGCACCTTGGGATCACCTGGCTTTTCCAGCCGCTCCATGATCACGGCCAGGGCTTCGTTGGCGTCGACGAAAACTCCGCGCATGTCTTTCTCCGATCAGGACGCGACGCCGGCAATTGCCAGCACGGTGTGCATCAGCACGTTGGTGCCCGCGGCGCAGTCGCTCTGCGTGGCATCTTCCAGCTCGTTGTGGCTGATGCCGTCCTTGCACGGCACGAACACCATCGCCGCAGGCATCACGGTGTTGAGGTTGCAGGCGTCATGTCCGGCGCCGGAGGTGATGCGCCGGGAGGAATAGCCAAGCGTCTTGGCTGCGTTCTCAACCGCTGCAATCAGTTTCGGATCGAAATGCGTCGGCGGCTTGCGCCAGACCAGATCGATCTTCACCTCGACCTTGCGGCGCGCGGCGATCTCGGCGATCGCGGCGCGCAGGTCGCGGTCGAGCGCATCCATGATGGCACCATCCGCGCTGCGGCAATCCATGGTGAAGGCGATCTCGCCGGGAATGACGTTGCGCGACGGATTTGCGATCACGGCCTCGCCGATGGTGCCGACCGCGTTCGGCCCGTGCTTCTTGGCGATGGCCTCCATGGCCAGCACGATCTCGGAGAGCGTCGCCAGCGCATCACGCCGAAGCGGCATCGGTGTCGAGCCTGCATGACTCTCGAAGCCGGAAATCTTGCCGTCGTACCAGAGCACGCCCTGGCCGGAATCGACCACGCCGATGGTCTTGCCTTCGGCCTCCAGGATCGGGCCTTGCTCGATGTGCAACTCGACGAAGCAGCCGAGCTTCTGGAAGCCGACCGGCTTGTCGCCGCGATAGCCGATGGCATCGAGCGCCTGGCCGACAGTCGTGCCCTCGATGTCCTTGCGCGACAGGATGTCGTCGGTGGTGAAGTCGCCAACGTAAGCTGCGGACGCCATCATCGCAGGTGCGAAGCGCGAGCCTTCCTCGTTGGTCCAGTTGACGATGCAGATCGGTGCCTCGGTCTCGATGCCGGCGTCATTGAGTGTGCGGATCACTTCCAGCGCACCGAGCGTTCCCAGAATGCCGTCATACTTGCCGCCGGTCGGCTGGGTATCGAGGTGCGAGCCGATGCCGACGGGCGGCTTCGACATGTCGCGGCCCTTGCGCAGACCGAACTGCGAGCCGAGTGCATCGGTGTGAACTTCAAGCCCGGCCTCCTCACAGGCTTTTCGGAACCAGTCACGAACCTGCTTGTCTTCGCCGCTGAGCGTGAGCCGCCTGACGCCACCTTTGGCCGTCGCGCCGAATTGCGCGGTCTCGTGGATGGAGCCCCAAAGGCGGGCGGAATCGATTTGCAGGTTGGTGGCGGCTCGGCTCATGCGTCTCTTCCATTATTCGCTGTCATTCCGGAGCGATGCGAAGCATCGAATCCGGAATCTCGAGATTCCGGGTCTGGTGCTAGCGCACCATCCCGGAATGACGGGAAAGGTTGTCCGGCGCCTTTTTCAATGACGCGCCGCTGCGGCCGCGTCAACCGCGAGGCTGCTCTGCGCAATCTGCCGTGCAAGCTCGGCGACGCGCTCAACCGCGACGACGTCGGGCGAGGCGAGCCAGCTTGCGGTGAAGGTCAGCGGCGCGATGGCAAGATCGGTGTCGAGCAGTTGCAGCCGCCCGTCGGCGAGCTCGTTCTCGACGATGGCGTCCGGAATCACGGCAATGCCGAGCCCCTCGACCGCCATGTGGATGACGGTGGCCAGCGAAGCGGACGCATGCAGACGGATCGGCGGCAGCTCCGGCCGGTCGAACACCTCGCGCACGACCTCGTAAGGCTTGGTCTTGCGCGGGAAGGTGATGATCGGAAACCGCGCGAGATCGGCGGGCGTCACCGGACCGTCGCCGAGCCCGAGCGAGGGGCTCGCGAGAAAGCCGATCGGATAATCCGCAAGCACGCGATTGTGCACGCCGGAGGCCGACAGCGGCCCGACCACGAAGGCCAGTTCGATTTCCTGCGCAAGCAACCGCGCGGTGAGGTTCGGCGTGATATCGACGTCGATTTCCAGCGACAGGTTCGGGTAGACCTCGTTCACGCTCTTCACCAGGCGCGGCAGCCAGGTGTGCACGATGGTCTCGGCCACGCCGAGCCGCATCACGCCGCGCATCGCCGAGCGGTCGCCGATCTCCGCCATCATCGCGGCGCGCAGGCCGATCAGTTTTTCCGCATAGACCATCATCTGTCGTCCGCTCGGGGTGGGTGACGCCACGCGATGATCGCGGTTCAGGAGCTTCACGCCCATCTCGCGTTCGAGTTGGGCGATGCGCTGGGAGATCGCCGGCTGGGTCGTATTGAGCCGCGCCGCCGCGCCGCGGAAGCTGCCGAGCTTCACAACCCAGAGGAAGGTTTCGATCGATCTGAAGTCCAGCATTGGAAGGATTTTCCAAATCGATAAAATGAATTTATCGATATCGATTAGAAAGGAAGATTAGACTTTATAGCACGCTTGGTGTTGGCTGTCTTTGTCGAGTTTATAGGCAGGTCGATCGCATGACTGTTTTGGTGGCAGCGCAGCAAACTGAAACGCCCGACACGCTCCCCAGCCGCCAGGCGCGGCTCGCCTATCGCGGCGGCCAGGTCGGCTCGACCGCCGGCGTCGCCCCCGGCTTCGTCCAGGGCAATCTGGCGATCCTGCCGGCGGAATACGCCAGCGCCTTTCATCGCTTCTGCCAGCTCAATCCGAAGCCGTGCCCGATCATCGGCATGTCCGACGTCGGCAGCCCGCACATTCCCGCGCTCGGCGCAGATCTCGACATTCGTACCGATGTGCCGCGCTACCGGATCTGGTGCGACGGCGAAGTCGTCGACGAGCCGACCGACATCACCAGCCACTGGCGCGACGACCTCGTGACCTTCGTGCTCGGCTGCTCGTTTTCATTTGAAGAAGCGCTGCTCGAGGAGGGCATGCCGATCCGTCACATCGAGCAGAATGTGCGTGTGCCGATGTATCGCACCAACATCGCCTGCGGCGTGTCAGGTCCGTTCGCGGGACCGATGGTCGTCTCGATGCGCCCGTTCAAGCCGGCGGACGCGATCCGCGCGGTGCAGATCACCTCGCGCTATCCGGCCGTGCACGGCGCACCCGTGCACCTCGGTCATCCGCATCTGATCGGCATCAAGGACATCGCCAAGCCCGACTATGGTGATCCCGTGCGTGTCGCCGACGACGAGATCCCGGTGTTCTGGGCCTGCGGCGTGACGCCGCAATCGATCATCAACGCCGCAAAACTTCCGTTCGCGATCACGCATTCGCCCGGCCTGATGCTGGTGACGGATCTCAAGAACAGGGCCATGGCCGTGATTTAGTGGGCAGCCTCCGCTGCTTCTTCGGGCTTTACTGCATCCATCAATCGCTTCATTCGATCAGCCGAAATTCAGTAACAGGGGACTTTGCCATGACAATCACTCGACGCGACGTGCTGTTGGGAGCTACCGCCACTGCCGCGCTGGTGCCGCTCGCTGCGCGCGCCCAGACTTCCGAAGTCGTGATTGGCGTGATCTATCCGTTCTCCGGCGGCAGCGCGCAGCAGGGCGTCGATGCGCAGAAGGCCTACGAGACCGCGCTCGAGGTCATCAACAAGAGCGCCGATTTTGATCTGCCGCTGGCGAAGGGCGAGGGCCTGCCCGGCCTCGGCGGCGCGAAGATCCGTCTTGTCTTTGCCGATCACCAGGCCGATCCGCAGAAGGGCCGCGCCGAAGCCGAGCGCCTGATCACGCAGGAGAAGGTCTGCGCCATCATCGGCACCTATCAGAGCGCGGTTGCCGTCACCGTCAGCCAGATCTGCGAGCGCTACCAGATCCCGTTCGTCTCGGCCGACAACTCCTCGCCCAGCCTGCATCGCCGCGGCCTGAAATATTACTTCCGCGCCGCCCCGCATGACGAGATGTACTCGGCCGCGATGTTCGACTTCTTCGACGCCATGAAGAAGAAGGGCACCAAGATCGAGACGCTGTCGCTGTTCCACGAGGATACGATCTTCGGCACCGATTCCGGCAATGCCCAGACCAAGATCGCCAGCGAACGCGGCTACAAGATCGTCACCGATATCAAGTACCGCGCCAACTCGCCCTCGCTCTCGGCCGAGGTGCAGCAGCTCAAGACCGCCAATGCCGATGTGCTGATGCCTTCGAGCTACACCACCGACGGCATCCTCCTGGTCAAGACCATGGCCGAGCTGGGTTACAAGCCGAATGCAATCGTGGCGCAGGACGCCGGCTTCTCCGAGAAGGCGCTCTATGACGCCGTCGGCGACAAGCTTGAGGGCGTGATTTCGCGCGGCACTTTCTCGCTCGACCTCGCGCAGAAGCGCCCGATGGTCGGCAAGATCAACGACATGTTCAAGGCCCGCTCGGGCAAGGATTTCAACGACCTCACTTCCCGCCAGTTCATGGGCCTGATCATCCTCGCGGACGCGATCAACCGGGCCAAGTCAACCGATGGCGAGAAGATCCGCGATGCGCTCGCCGCCACCGACATCCCGGGCGAGCAGACCATCATGCCCTGGAAGCGCGTCAAGTTCGACGAGATGGGCCAGAACAACGACGCCGACCCGGTCTTGTTGCAATATGTCGGCGGCAAGTTCGTCACCATCTTCCCGCCGCAGGCCGCGATCGCGGAGGCGATCTGGCCGATGAAGTAAGCAGGCGGGGACCAAGCACTTGGGCGGAGTAGCCAATCGAGCTGCCTCCCAGCGACGTCATTGCGAGCGAAGCGAAGCAATCGGAGACAGTCTGGATTGCTTCGTCGCAAGAGCTCCTCGCAATGACGGAGGAGGTAGCTTCGGCTCTCATTCTGAGCGCATTTCGGGGGACGACTTTTGACAGCCCAAGCCATTATCCAGAGCCTCGCGAGCGGCCTCCTCATGGGCCTGCTCTACGGGCTGATCGCGGTCGGCCTCGCGCTGATCTTCGGCCTGATGGACGTCACGAACTTCGCCCATGGCGAGTTCCTGATGATCGCGATGTACGTGTCGTTCTTCCTGTTCACGTTCTTCGCCATCGACCCCTTGCTTTCGGCGCCGCTGGTTGCGGCGGCGATGTTCGTATTCGGAGCGGTGATCTATCTCCTGATCGTACGCTTTGCCATGCGGGCCAAGACCAATGCCGGCATGGTGCAGATCTTCACCACGTTCGGCCTCGCCATCGTCTTGCGCGGATTGGCGCAGTTCTTCTTCACGCCCGATTATCGCAGCATCCCGCAGTCCTGGCTCGGTGGCAAAACCATCTCGTTTGCCGGCATCTTCCTGCCGGAGCCGCAGCTGGTCGGTGCGCTGGTCTCGATTGCTGCCTTCGCCGGCCTCTATTTCTTCATCCACCGCACCGACTTCGGCCGCGCGCTGGAGGCCACGCGTGAAGATCCTGGCGCGGTCGCGCTGGTCGGCATCGACAAAAACCGCGTGTTCGCGTTCGGCTGGGGCCTTGGCGCGGGGCTGGTCGGCCTCGCCGGTGCGATCATGGCGGTTTTCTTCTACATCTATCCCGATGTCGGTGCGTCCTTTGCGCTGATCGCCTATGTCACCGTGGCGCTCGGCGGCTTCGGCAGCGTGTTTGGAGCCTTCGCCGGCGGCATCATCGTCGGCTTGGTCGAGGCGATGACCGCGTTGATGCTGCCACCCTCGCTGAAGTCGGTCGGCATCTATGCGGTGTACCTGCTCGTCGTCTTCATCCGGCCGCGTGGCCTGTTCGGGTCGATGTGATGGACAAGAATTTTGCCGCGCGGCGTCGCCGCGACCTCATCATCGCCGCGGTGCTGGCTGCGCTGGCCGCGCTCGTGCCGCTGTTCGTGAAGGACGTCTACGTCCAGAACATCCTGATCCTGACCCTGATGTATGCGGCGCTGTCGCAGAGCTGGAACATCCTTTCCGGCTATTGCGGGCAAATCTCGCTCGGACATGCGCTCTATTTCGGCATCGGCGCCTACACCACCGAGCTCCTGTTCACCAAGTTCGGTGTGCTGCCCTGGTTCGGCATGCTCGCCGGGGGCATGATCGCGGCCGTCATCGCGATGGCGCTCGGCTATCCCTTCTTCCGGCTGCGCGGCCATTACTTCGTGATCGCGACCATCGTCATTGCCGAGATCGGGTTGCTGCTGTTCCAGAACTGGGAGTGGGCGGGGGCTGCGATGGGCATCACCGTTCCCGTGCGCGGCGATAGCTGGTTGAAATTCCAGTTCCTGCGCAGCAAGCTGCCGTACTTCTATTTCGCGCTGGCGCTATGCTGCCTCGCCTGGTTCGTCACCTGGTGGCTGGAGGACTCCAAATGGGGCTTCTGGTGGCGCGCGGTGAAGGACAATCCGGAAGCGGCCGAGAGTCTCGGCGTCGTCGTGTTCAATTCCAAGATGGGCGCGGCCGCGGTTTCCGCCTTTCTCGTTGCCATCGGCGGCGCCTTCTACGCGCAGTTCCTCGCCTATATCGATCCGGAAAGCGTGATGGGGTTCCAGTTCTCGCTCTTGATGGCACTGCCGGCCGTGCTCGGCGGCATCGGCACGCTCTGGGGGCCGGTGCTAGGGGCAGCCATCCTGATTCCGATGACGGAGCTGACGCGCTCCTTCATCGGCGGCTCCGGGCGCGGCGTTGATCTCATCGTCTACGGCACGCTGATCGTTCTGATTTCGCTGGCCCTGCCGCAAGGGTTGGTCAGCTTGTTCTCCCGCTCCAAGGCCAAGGGAGCCACACGATGACCGCGCTACTTGAAACCCGCGGCGTCTGGCAGCGCTTCGGCGGCCTTATCGCCAACAGCGACGTCTCGATCTCGGTCGGACGCGGCGAGATCGTCGGCCTGATCGGTCCGAACGGCGCCGGGAAGTCGACGCTGTTCAATCTGATCGCCGGCGTCCTGCCGCCGACGCAAGGCTCGATCTGGTTCGACGGCGAGGATGTCACCCACATGCCCGCGGCCGAGCGCTGCCAGCGTGGGGTGGGGCGAACGTTCCAGGTCGTCAAGAGCTTCGAGACCATGACTGTTATCGACAACGTCATCGTCGGCGCGCTGGTGCGCAACACGGTGATGCGCGAGGCGCGCCGCAAGGCGTACGAGGTGCTCGAGTTTACTGGCCTTGCCGCGCGCGCCGACGTGCTTGCAAGCGATCTCGTTCCGGCCGAGAAGCGCCGCCTCGAAGTCGCCCGAGCGCTCGCGACCGAACCGAAATTGCTGCTGCTCGACGAAGTCCTCACTGGCCTGACGCCGACCGAGGCGCAGACCGGCGTGGCGCTGGTGCGTAAGGTGCGCGATGCCGGCATCACCGTGCTGATGGTCGAACACGTCATGGAGATCGTGATGCCGCTGGTCGATCGCGCCATCGTGCTCGACCTCGGCAAGGTGCTCGTCGAGGGCAAGCCCGCCGAGGTCGTCCGCGATCCCAAGGTGATCAAGGCCTATCTGGGAGATCGTCATGCTGTCAGTGCATGAAGTCACGACCGCCTATCAGGGCCTGGTCGCGATCTCCGCGGTCAGCATCGAGGTCACCAAGGGCGAGATCGTCTGTGTCGCCGGTGCCAACGGGGCCGGCAAGTCGACGCTGCTGAAGTCGATCGCTGGCGCCGAGAGGCCGCGCTCGGGCACGGTGACCTTTGACGGCAAGCGGCTCAACGGCATGGCGCAGCATCACATCACGGCGGCGGGCATCGCCTATGTTCCGGAGAATCGCCGGCTGTTTCCCCGCTTGTCGGTGCGCGACAATCTTCGCCTCGGTAGCTATCTCTACCGCGGCGAGGCCGACCGCGAGGGACCGCTGGAGCTCGTCTTCAAGCTGTTCCCGCGCCTGTCCGAACGGCTCGATCAGCGCGCCGAGACGCTCTCCGGCGGCGAGCAGCAGATGCTCGCGATCGGCCGCGCGCTGATGACGCGTCCGCGGCTTCTGATGCTCGATGAGCCTTCGCAGGGCATCATGCCGAAGCTCGTCGACGAGATTTTTCAGGCGGTGAAGCTCATTCGCGACTCCGGCATGACCGTCCTGATCGTCGAGCAGCGCATGGCCGAGTGCCTCGAGATCGCCGACCGCGCCTACATCCTGCAAACCGGCCGCGTGCTGATGCAGGGGCCCGCCGCGGAGATCAAGGGCAACCCGGATGTGCGGAAGGCGTATCTGGGGCTGTAGCTCTCCGGACTGGCGCCAAAAACTCCGCCGTCATCCTGAGGTGCGCGCCCTTGCGCGCCTCGAAGGATGCGCCGCGAGTGCCTGTAGCCCATCCTTCGAGGCTTCACCTTGCGATGCGGTGCATCGCAAGGCTCGCACCTCAGGATGACGGCGGTGTATGTGGCAGGCGTTGCCACGTTCTCCGTTATTGCGAGCGCAGCGAAGCGGCGTGGCTCAGTGCCCGTGCTCCGGCAGTGCCACCCCGAAAACCTTCACCAGATCCTTCACCTGCTCCGGTGATAGATACCGCGGGTTCATCCCGCGCAGCAGCAGATACAGCCTTGCCGTTTCCTCCAGCTCCTCCGTCGCGAACACCGCCGCTTCCAGTGTGTCGCCGGCGACGACAGGGCCGTGATTGGCGAGCAGCACGGATGAATATTTCCCGGCCAGTCCCTTGATCGCGTCCGCAACCGCGGGATCTCCCGGACGGTAGTAGGGCACGAGCGCAGTGGCGCCGCATTTCATCAGATAATAGGCCGTCATCGGCGGCAGCGCCGCACGCGGGTCGATCTCGGGCAGCATCGAGAGCGCGACCGAATGCGTCGAATGCAGATGCACGATCGCGCGCGAACTGCCCCGCGTATCGTAGAGTGCGGTATGCAGCGGAACTTCCTTTGTCGGCGCATCGCCCGACACCAGCCGGCCCTGTTCGTCCAGCCGCGACAGTTTTGCGGGATCGAGGAAACCGAGCGAGGCGTTGGTCGGCGTTACCAGCCAGCCGCCGCCGTCCAGCCGAACGCTGATATTGCCGGAGGAGCCCGGCGTCAGCCCGCGCTCGAACAGGGACCGTCCGAACCGGCAGATATCCTCGCGCAGCCTTGTTTCGTTGCTTGTTTCAGATTTCATGGCCGTCATGCCCGCTTGTCTCACGCTTTGGCAGCGCGGCCAAGCCGTGTTATTCGAGATCGCGAGCCGTCGCAAAGGCCGGCCGTCCAGGAAACGTTCGCAAGGGTTAGTTGTATGTCCACCTCCACGTCACCACACCAGCGCATCGCCGTCATCGGGCTTGGCTCGATGGGGTACGGCATGGCGACCTCGCTGAAGCGGGCCGGCCACGCCGTGACCGGCTGCGATGTTTCGGCGGACGCTGTGGCGCGTTTTGTGAAGGAGGGCGGCGCCGGCGCGAAGACGCCGGCCGAAGCCGCCAAAGATGCCGACATCGCCGTCAGCGTCGTGGTCAATGCCGCCCAGACGGAAGCGATCCTGTTCGGCAAGGATGGTGTCGCGGAGACCCTGCCGAAGGATGGTGTCTTCATCTCCTCCGCCACCATGGATCCCGACGTGGCCCGGCGCCTCGCGAAACAGTTGGAAACGACCGGCAGGCATTACCTGGATGCACCGATCTCCGGCGGGGCGCAGCGCGCCGCGCAGGGCGAGCTGACGATTCTCGCGTCCGGCAGCCCGGCAGCTTTTGCGAAGGCGCGGCCCGCGCTCGATGCCATGGCCGCAAAGCTCTACGAGCTCGGCGATGCGGCCGGGCAGGGCGCCGCCTTCAAGATGATCAACCAGTTGCTGGCGGGCGTGCACATCGCTGCCGCCAGCGAAGCGATGGCGTTCGCGGCCAAGCAGGGCCTCGACATCCGCAAGGTCTACGAGGTGATCACCGCATCTGCCGGCAATTCCTGGATGTTCGAGAACCGCATGCCACACGTGCTGGATGGCGACTACACGCCGCGCAGCGCGGTGGAGATCTTCGTCAAGGACCTCGGCATCATCCAGGACATGGCGCGTAGCGCCAGATTCCCGGTGCCCGTCTCCGCCGCAGCCCTCCAGATGTTCCTGATGACATCAGCCGCCGGCATGGGCCGTGACGACGATGCGTCGGTGGCACGGATGTACGCGCAGGTCACCGGCGTCAAGTTGCCTGGCGACAAGTAGAGAAGAGGATCTGCAATGCCCCGTTTCGCAGCCAACCTCTCGATGATGTTCACCGAGGTGCCGTTCCTCGATCGCTTCGATGCTGCCGCGCAAGCCGGTTTCACCGCTGTCGAATTCCTCTTTCCCTACGAGCATCCGGCGGAGATCGTCGGCGAGCGACTCAAGCGCAATGGCCTGACGCAAGCGCTGTTCAATTTGCCGCCGGGCGACTGGAATGCGGGCGAGAAGGGCTTCGCGGCGCTGCCATCGCGCTTCCCCGATCTCAAGGCGAGCCTGGAAACGGCGCTGCCTTACGCCAAGGCGACCGGCGTCAAGCGGCTGCATTTGATGGCGGGCATCGCCAATCGCGGTGAGCGCCTCGCCATCGAGGCGTTCTATAAATCGGTGGCCTGGACCGCGGAATTCTTCGCGCCGCACGGCATCGATATCGTCCTCGAGCCGATCAACGCGCGCAACGTGCCCGGCTACTTCCTCAACGATTTCGGTTTCGCCCGCGACCTGATCCAGGAGTTGCGGCTTCCGAACCTGAAGCTCCAGTTCGACATCTATCACTGCCAGATCATTCATGGTGACGTCACCATGCGGCTGCGCGAGATGATGCCGATCATCGGCCATGTCCAGATCGCCAGCATTCCCTCGCGCAACGAGCCCGATGGCGAGGAGCTGAACTACCCGTTCCTGTTCGAAGAGCTCGACCGGCTCGGCTATGCCGGCTTCGTCGGCTGCGAATACAATCCGCGCGGCAAGACCACCGATGGTCTAGCCTGGTTCAAACCCTATGCGGGAGTGAAGCCGTGACCCTTGCATTGGGCTGCATCGCCGACGACTACACCGGCGCCTCCGATCTCGCCAATACGCTGACGCGCGCGGGCCTGCGCACCGTGCAGACCATCGGCGTGCCCGCTGACGATCTGGCGCTGCCTGCAGTCGATGCCGTCGTGGTGTCGCTGAAGAGCCGTTCGATCGAGGCCGGACTTGCGGTGTCGCGCTCGCGCGCCGCGGAGAAATGGTTGCGCGACCGCGGCGCGAGTCACGTGCTGTTCAAGATTTGCTCGACCTTCGATTCCACGGATGCCGGTAATATTGGCCCGGTGATGGACGCGCTGCGCGCCGATTGCGGCGAAACCGCCGTGCTGGTGACGCCGGCGTTTCCAGAAACTGGCCGCACCGTCTATCAGGGCAATCTGTTTGTCGGCGCCGTGCCGCTGAACGAGAGCCCGCTGAAGGACCACCCGCTCAACCCGATGCATGATTCCAACCTGGTGCGCGTGCTGGCGCGCCAGAGCAAGACGCAGATCGGCCTCGTCGACCTCGCCACCGTCGCCCGGGGCGTGAACGCCGTGCAGGCGCGGCTCACCGAACTCGCGGGCAAGGGCATCGGCGCGGCCATCATCGACGCCGTGTTCGACCGCGATCTCGAGACCATCGGCCTCGTCGCCGCCGAGCACCGGCTGTCTGTCGGCGCCTCCGGCATCGGCCTCGGACTGGCGCGGGCGCTGGTCTCGACGGGCAAGGTCAAGCCGGCTTCGGCGAGCAATGAGATGGGCGCCGTCGTCGGCGGGCCTGCGGCCTGCCTTGCCGGAAGCTGCTCGCGGGCGACGCTTCAGCAGATCGCCAATGCCGAGCGCGCCATGCCGGTTCTTCATCTCGACCCGGAGCTAATTGTCGCGGGGAAAAGCGAGGCGGAGCGCGCGCTGGCCTGGGCGCGACCGCGGCTTGCCGATGGTCCGGTTCTGATCGCTTCGAGCGCCACGCCGGAAGCTGTCGCCGCCGTTCAGGCGCGCCACGGCCGCGATGCCGCCGGGCATGCGATCGAGCAGGCCATGGCCGACATCGCCGAAGGCCTGGTGCGCGCCGGCGTGCGCCGTTTGGTCGTTGCGGGGGGCGAGACCTCTGGCGCTGTGGTCGATCGGCTGAAGATTCCTGGATTTCTCGTGGGGGTAGAAATCGCCGCGGGCGTCCCGGTGCTGCGCGCGGTGGATGCTGAAAAAAGCGGCATGTTGCTCGCCCTCAAATCAGGCAATTTCGGCGGCGCCGAGTTTTTCACGGACGCGCTTAGGCTCATGCGCTGAGCGCAGGGCATTTTTAGCTGCCTGTTCACTTGTTTGAGGCTCCGTACGCGTATGGAGTCGTCGTTAACATCTGCGCAGGTGCTCTTGTGTTGAATGTTGGTGCTACTCCCTTTGGTTGATTCGTAAACCTTTCGGACGCGCGTCGCGCCACACAAAGAGACCACCATTATGCTCGCTTCCATTTCCATTCGCGCCAAGATCATCAGCGTCGTGGCGTTCCTCCTGGTCGCGATGACCGGCATGGGTCTGCTCGCCGTCGCGAAGATGCGTTCGATGAATGCCAACACCGTCGACATCACCACGAACTGGATGCCGAGTGTGCGCGTGCTGGGCGAACTCCGGGCGAGCGTCATCACCTACCGCAATGTGGTCCGCCAGCACATGCTGTCCGAGACGCTGGACGAGAAGCTCGCGAACGAAAAGACGGCTGCGACCGTGATCGAGGGCCTTGCCAAAATTCGCAGCAGCTACGAGACGATGATCACTTCGCCGGAGGAGCGGGCGCTGTACAGCCAATGGGCGAAGCTCTGGGACGACTACAAAAAGGGCGCCGAGGAGGTGATGGCGCTCTCGCGCAAGGAGGCCGGCAAGGTCCCGCACGAAGCCCAGGAGCTGAACACCAAGACGGTCAACAAGATCAGCCTCGCGGCGGATGAGGTTCTTACCAAGGATATCGAGCTCAACACCAGGGGAGGCGACCAGGCTGCGCAGGATGCGGCTGATAGTTATTCCTTCGCGTTCATGCTGGTGTCGATCATCCTCGGCTCTGCCATTGTCTCGGGGCTCGGCGTCGGCTTCTATCTGGTCCACGACGTTTCCAGCGGCATCAACTCCATCACCCTGCCGATGCAGGCGCTGGGCGAGGGCGATCTCTCCGCCGAGGTCCCCCATCGCGGCGAGAAGACCGAGATCGGTGCCATGGCCGACGTGCTCCAGATCTTCAAGGAGGCACTCATCGCCAAGAAGGCCGCCGACGAAGCCGCGGCCGCAGATGCCGAAGCAAAGATCGAGCGCGGTCGCCGCGTCGACAACATCACCCGCGAATTCGAAACGATGATCGGCGAGATCGTCCAGACCGTGTCGTCGGCCTCCACCCAGCTAGAGGCTTCCGCCTCGACGTTGACCTCGACTGCCGACCGGTCGCAGAGGTTGGCAACAACCGTTGCGGGCGCGTCGGAGGAAGCTTCGACCAATGTGCAGTCGGTGGCTTCGGCCACCGAGGAAATGGCCTCGTCGGTCGGCGAGATCAGCCGCCAGGTGCAGGAATCCGCACGCATGGCAGGCGATGCCGTCGGCCAGGCGCGTGCGACCACCGAGCGCGTCAGCGAGCTGTCGAAGGCGGCATCCCGCATCGGCGATGTCGTCGAGCTCATCAACACCATCGCCGGCCAGACCAATCTCTTAGCGTTGAACGCAACCATCGAGGCGGCCCGCGCCGGTGAGGCTGGCCGCGGCTTCGCGGTGGTTGCCTCCGAGGTGAAAGCGCTCGCCGAGCAGACCGCCAAGGCCACAGGCGAGATCGGTACGCAGATCGCCGGCATCCAGGCGGCGACCAATGATTCCGTCGGCGCCATCAAGGAGATCTCCTCGACCATCGAGCGGCTCTCGGAAATCTCCTCGGCCATCGCGGCTTCGGTGGAAGAGCAGGGGGCGGCGACTCAGGAAATCGCCCGCAACGTGCAGCAGGCAGCCCATGGTACGCAGCAGGTTTCTTCCAACATCGCCGACGTGCAGCGTGGTGCGACCGAGACCGGCACGGCCTCTTCTCAGGTGCTGTCGGCGGCACAGATGCTCTCGAACGACTCCAGCCGGCTCAGGACCGAAGTCACCAAATTCCTGACCAACGTCCGCGCTGCGTGAAGGAGACGCATGGAATGACGTCGGAATAGCAGGCGGCAGAGAGCGGGCTCCGGGTTGACAGTGGGCAAAGCAAAGTGTGCCTCCCGTCGTCGGGGGATCGTGAAAAGGATGGAGACACGGCGCAAGTGCGCCTTTGCCCACTTTGCGAGAGTTACGCCACCCGCCACGCCGGTACGCCATCGGCGGCCATCGTGATCTCGCCCAGCGAGCCGACCGGCGTACGGTTCATGTCGAGCAGGTGCGTCAGCGTCGCACTATCCGTGGCCGGGATTCGGGCCAGCGTGCGCCGATCATCCTGCGTACGCAGTATCACCACGCCGTGCTCGACATCGCCGCCACGGCCATAGAGCACGGTGAAGCTCTCGACCTTGCCCTTACCCGAGGCTTCCGTGACGAACTCCGGCACCGCGCGCTTGCTGCGGTCGGCATCCCCTTGCACGCTGGTCTCCTGCGCCAGCGCCTCGCGCGGCGGCGCCTTCGCAACCACCAGAGCATGGTGCTTGGTGACGAAGCCGCCCTGGCCATAGAGCAGGCCGAGCCTGGCGCCCTCGCGCAGGCGCCGCACCATCGCGCAGGCCGCATGAGTCATGTAGCTGTTGAGCGGCGCACCGAAGAACGTCAGACCACCGGTGACGGTGGGCTGCACGTCGGCGGAAAGGCCCAGCGTCCGCCGCGCCATTTTCGGCACGCAGGGGAAGCAGCTATAGAGCTCGATCGCGTCGAACTTTTTGCCATCGCCGTCAGCGAGATCCATCGCCGCCTTCAGTACCGCGTTCTGCGGATGGCTCTCGTAGAACTGGTCGCGCAGGAGATAGTCGGGCGGGTCCTCGGCTGACGCGCCGCCCAGCGGATAGACCAGCTTGTCTTCCGCGATGCCGAGCGCGCGCGCCTTGGCAAGGCTGGTGAGCAGTAGCGCGCCACCCATGTTGACGCTGGGATTGGCCACCATCAGCTTGTTGTAGGGCCAAGCGACGAGCCGGTTATCCGCGGTCGACGTCGTGATCTCGTCCGGCGCATAGCGCCGCTTCAGCCAGGCGTTCGGATTTTGTGCGGCGGCCTCCGAATAGCGCGACCACAGCGTTCCCGACTCCGCCATCGCCTCGTGCGGAGTCTGACCCCAATGTGCGGAGGAGGCGGCCTCGTAGAACGGATAGACCGTAACAGGGCGGAATACGCCGAGCTTCACGGCGAGCGGCTTCTGGAACGCCGCACCGCGCTTGGGCTCCGCGACATCGTGTGCGAACGGCGTCCAGGGCAGCTTGACCCCGGCGCGATCGGCTTTCGTCACCGTCGATTGCGCTTCGGCGCCGCAGATCGCCGCAACCGCGCATTCGCCGCGCGCGATGCGCTTTGCGGCCTCATGGATGTAGCGGATCGGGGTTTCGCCGCCGACGGATCCGTAATAGCAATGCGCAGGTTGCATCCCGAGGCGCTGCGCCAACAGCTTTTCAGGATCGCGATAACGCCAGCTCAGGAAGTTAACGACGTCGAGAGACTGGACCTCGCCGAGTAGCTTTGCGCCGGCGTCAGCCTCAGCGCGGTGTAGCGCCTGTTCGAGCAGGTCGAGAGGTTCGAGCCCTTCGGCGATCTCCTTCGGGCGATCAACGATCTCGCCGATGCCGACGATGACGGGAATGCGGTCTTCGGGAACGTTAGTCATTTCTTCTTACTTCACATTTCTCATTTTTAGCACGCCGCCGTCCTTCGAGGGCCGCTGAAGAAGCGGCCACCTCAGGGTGACGGCTACGGGGAAAGCGTCATCCCCGCGCGACGGCAAAGCCGTCGTCGCCTACTCCGGCCACACACATCACTCCGCCACCAG
>Ga0209758_1002540_pt1 | contig 18393 bp, 17 predicted proteins | sample AraplaMF_Col_mMF_FD_184258 | JGI IMG/M metagenome (GOLD analysis project Ga0209758, IMG submission 184258) | Arabidopsis root microbial communities from the University of North Carolina, USA - plate scrape MF_Col_mMF (SPAdes) (version 2) | ecosystem: Host-associated > Plants > Roots > Endosphere...
CATGGCGACACCGACAAGGTGCAGTTCGGCATGGGCACCTACGGCTCGCGCTCCGCGGCTGTCGGTCTCACCGCGATCCTGAAGGCGATGGAGAAGATGGAGTCCAAGGCCAAGAAGATCGCCGCGCATGCGCTGGAGGCGTCGGAAGCCGACATCGTCATCGAGAACGGCGAGTTCAAGGTAACGGGCACCGACAAGGCGATTGCACTGCCGATGGTCGCGCTCGCGGCCTACACCGCGCACAATCTCCCTGACGGGATGGAGCCGGGCCTGAAGGAAAGCGCCTTCTACGACCCGACCAACTTCACCTTCCCGGCCGGCGCGTACATCTGCGAGCTCGAGGTCGATCCCGGAACAGGCAAGACCTCCTTCGTCAACTTCGTCGCGGCCGACGATTTCGGCCGGCTGATCAACCCGATGATCGTCGAGGGCCAGGTCCATGGCGGCCTTGTCCAAGGCATCGGGCAGGCGCTGCTCGAGCATGCGGTCTACGATGCCAACGGCCAGCCGGTCACGGCCTCGTTCATGGACTACGCCATGCCGCGCGCCGACGACGTGCCCTCCTTCAACCTCTCCCACACCACGACGCTGTGCCCGGGCAATCCGCTGGGCATCAAGGGTTGCGGTGAGGCCGGCGCGATCGGCGCCTCCGCGGCCGTGATCAACGCGATCACGGATGCGATCGGCAAGAACAATCTGGAAATGCCCGCAACCCCCGATCGGGTGTGGCGCACGATCCACGCGGCTTAACTTCGCCATCGTCATTCCGGGTCGACGCGAAGCGTCGAACCCGGAATCCGGAGCCACGAATTCAACCTCGAGATTCCGGGTCTGCGCCTTCGGCGCATCCCGGAATGACAGAGCAAAGATTCCAGGAGCAACAAGATGTACCAGACCACCTATCATCGCGCTTCCTCGGTCGACGAAGCCGCCAGCCTGTTCGGCAAGAGCAGCGAGGCGAAATTCCTCTCCGGCGGCCAGACGCTGCTGCCGGTGATGAAGCAGCGGCTCGCCAGCCCCTCCGATGTGATCGACCTCGGCAAGATCAAGGAGCTGATCGGCGTCGAGGCCTCCGGCGACACGCTGACCATCAAGGCGGCGACGCCGCATTACGACGTGGCCACCAGCGATGCCGCGAAGAAGGCGATCCCCGCGCTCGCTTATCTGGCGTCAATGATCGGCGACCCCGCCGTGCGCTACCGCGGCACGATCGGCGGCTCGATTGCCAACAACGATCCTGCCGCGGACTATCCGGCCGCGCTGCTCGCGCTCGGTGCCACCGTGAAGACCAACAAGCGGTCGATTGCGGCGGAGGACTTCTTCAAGGGCCTGTTCACCACGGCGCTCGAAGACGGCGAGATCATCACGGCCGTGTCGTTCCCGGTTCCGGCGAAGGCGGGCTACGCCAAGATGCGGCATCCGGCCTCGCGCTTTGCGTTGACCGGCGTCTTCGTCGCACAGACGAAGTCGGGCGAGATCCGCGTGGCCGCAACCGGCGCTTCGCAGAGCGGGGTGATGCGGGTGGGCGCCATCGAGGCGGCGCTGAAGGCGAACTGGTCGGCGTCGGCGCTCGACAACGTCAGCATTTCCTCAAGCGGACTTCTGGCCGACATTCACGGCACGGCGGAGTACCGCGCCAATCTCGTCAAGGTGATGGCGCAGCGCGCAGTGGCGTCGGCGAGCTGAGAACAGCGCGTCAGCGCCTCGACACAAAATTTCCGCGGCGCGCACTTCGGTGCGCGCCGTTTTATTTTGCCGATGCGGGATGAAAACCGCTTGCCTCCTCGGCGGGAAGGCGAGAAGAGTTAATCAGCCAATTAACTCGCCCCTTAAGAGCAACGTCAGAGGCGTTGGCCGGATCTCCGGCACTTGCCCGCGACCCGAGGAAACAACAACGTGCTCGACAAATCAGCCCCCACATCGTCCGTCCGAAGCTCCGGCCCGCTCGCGGGTTTCCGAATCGTCGAATTCGCCGGCATCGGGCCCGGCCCGTTCGCCTGCATGATGCTGGCCGACATGGGCGCCGATGTCGTCACGCTCGACCGCGTCGGCGCGAAGAAGAGCATGAAGTCGGTCGCGGGCCGCGGCCGCAAGGTCATCGAGCTCGATCTGAAGGACAAGGCGGCGATCGCCGAGGTGCTCGACCTCCTCGCCAATGCCGATGCGCTGGTCGAAGGCTTTCGCCCCGGCGTGATGGAGCGGCTTGGCCTCGGGCCTGACGTCGTGCTCGCGCGCAATCCCAAGCTGGTCTACGGCCGCATGACCGGCTGGGGCCAGGAGGGCCCGCTGGCGAATGCCGCCGGTCACGACATCAACTACATCTCCATCACCGGCGCGCTGGCCGCGATCGGCACACAGGAGGCGCCGGTGCCGCCGCTCAATCTGGTCGGCGATTTCGGCGGCGGCGCGCTCTATCTCGTCGTCGGCGTGCTCGCGGCGCTGTTGGAAGCATCAAGGTCCGGCAAGGGCCAGGTCGTCGATGCCGCGATGTGCGACGGCGCGGCCTCGCTGATGTCGTTCTTCTTCGACATGAAGACGCTGGGCCGCTGGACCGAAGGCCGCAACCGGAATTTTCTCGATGGCGGCGCGCATTTCTACGGCGTCTATGAATGCGCCTGCGGGCATTTCGTCTCGATCGGTTCGATCGAGCCGCAGTTCTACGCGCTGCTGCGCCAGCACGCGGGCCTGACGGATGCGGATTTCGACGCGCAGATGGACCCCAAGGCCTGGCCCGCGCTGAAGGAGAAGCTGAAGGCCGTCTTCAAGAGCAAGACGCGCGAGGACTGGTGCAGGATCATGGAAGGCACCGACATCTGCTTCGCGCCCGTGCTGACCATGTCGGAAGCGACCGAACATCCGCATATGGTGGCCCGCAACGTCTTCATCGAGCGCCATGGCGTGAAGCAGCCGGCGCCGGCGCCGAGATTCTCGCGCACGCCCTCAGTGGCGCGCGAGCCCGAGGCGGCGGAGATTGGCGCCGTGATGAAGGCGTGGAAGAGATAGAGTCTCCGCTATCGTCTCAAAGTCCGCTGTCATCCCCGGGGCGCGCGAAGCGCGAGCCCGGGATCCATAGCCACAGGAAGTGGTTTGGCGAGGGCTCGGAGTTACCATTTGGCGCGACAACCACTCCCTGTGGTTATGGGTCCCCGCCTTCGCGGGGACGACAGCGATAATGTGGAGGCCGCCCGCGTCTGATGCCGCAGCCTTACGCCGCGTCCACCTTCAACACCCCGCGCCGGATCTGATCTTCCTCGATCGACTCGAACAGGGCCTTGAAATTGCCCTCGCCGAAACCGTCGTCACCCTTGCGCTGGATGAACTCGAAGAAGATCGGGCCGATCGCGTTGGCCGAGAAGATCTGCAGCAGCACCTTGGTCTGGCCGCCGTCGACGACACCTTCGCCGTCGATGAGGATACCGTTCTTCTGCAAGCGGGCGAGGTCCTCGCCGTGCTTGGGCAGCCGCACGTCGACCTTCTCGAAATAGGTGTCGGGCGGCGATGGCATGAAGGGCAGGCCCGCTTCGCGCAGGCCCTCGATGGTGCGGTAGATGTCGCGGCAGCCGCAGGCGATGTGCTGGATGCCTTCGCCGCGATAGGTCTTGAGATATTCCTCGATCTGGCCGGACTCGCCGGCGTCCTCGTTGATCGGAATCCGGATTTTGCCGTCGGGGCTCGTCAGCGCGCGTGAGAACAGGCCGGAGGCGCGGCCTTCGATGTCGAAGAAGCGGATCTGGCGGAAGTTGAACAGCTTTTCGTAGAAGCCGGCCCAGACATCCATGCGGCCACGGTGAACGTTGTGGGTGAGGTGGTCGAGATAGAACAGGCCCGCGCCGACCGGCTTGGGATCGCGTGCGCCCAGCCATTCGAACTCGGCATCATAGGCCGAGCCCTCGGCGCCGTAGCGATCGACCAGATAAAGCAGGCTGCCGCCGATGCCCTTGATCGCGGGCACATCGAGCGTCTTCTGTGCGGACGACACAGCCGCCGGCTCCGCGCCGAGCGCGAGCGCGCGCTCATAGGCCGCCTTGGCATCGACCACGCGGAACGCCATCGATGGCGCGCACGGACCATGTGCGGCGACGAACTCGTAACCGTGAGTGCCGGGCTCCTCGTTGACGAGATAGTTGATGTCGCCCTGGCGATAGACCGTGATCTTCTTCGTCTTGTGGCGCGCGACCGGCGCATAGCCCATCAGCTTGAACAGCACGTGCAGCTCTTGCGGGTTCGGATGCGCATATTCGACGAACTCGAACCCATCGGTGCCCATCGGATTCTCGGCGCTCACAGTGGCCGGCGGTGCATCGTGCGGAAACGGACCCATTGGCGGTTCTCCCAAATTGCTGCTGGCTGAATTATCCTTCATGAGATCCGCAATGAGCGTGCAAATGAGACGCGATTTCGATATCCTATGCACGATCCGTGCACGAATTGGATAAGCGACGCATGATTCCAGTCGACGCCTTCGACCTCAAGATCCTGAGCGCGCTGCAGGACGACGGCCGCCTCACCAACCAGGAACTCGCCGACCTCGCCGGCCTGTCGGCCTCGCAATGCTCGCGGCGCCGGATGCGGCTGGAGGAGGAGAAGGTGATCGCGGGCTATCATGCCGACCTCTCCAGCGAGGCGCTCGGCTTCGGCGTGATCGCCTTCATCCAGGTGGGACTTGCAACCCACTCGCCGGACAATTCCAAGCGTTTTCGCGCGCTGGTGAACCGGATCGATGAGATCCAGGAGGCCTATTCGCTCACCGGAGATGCCGATTACGTGCTCAAGGCCGTGCTGCGCGATCTCAAGGGCCTCTCCAATCTCGTCAACGACATCCTGATGCCGCACCAGAGCGTGGCGCATGTGCGCTCCTCGATCGTGCTCGATCGGCTCAAGGAAAGCGCGAAGCTGCCGCTGAAGGATTTGAAGCCTGGCTGAAATCGAGGGAACTACGCCATTCGCATCCAGCGCGCGACCTGCGATGATCCCGGCCAGCTTTCGGAGAATTGATCATGGCCCTCCAGCTTCGGCCGAACTGCGAGTATTGCGACCGCGACCTGCGGCCTGATGCAACGGATGCGCGGATCTGCTCCTATGAATGCACGTTCTGTGCGGATTGCGTCGAGACCAAACTCTTCAACGTCTGCCCGAACTGCGGCGGCGGCTTCGCCCCGCGCCCGATTCGCCCCGTTCAGGAATGGCGACCGGGTGTGTGCACGGCGAAGCAGGCGCCGTCAGACAAGCGGGTGCATTTGAAGTACAGCGTCGAGGATGTCGCGGCGCATTGCGCGCGGGTGCGCGACGTGCCGCCGGAGAAGCGGTAGGCTACTCCGCCGGCAAGATCGTCCCCTCGACCTCGCCAAATCCGACGCGATAGCCGTTGCCCTGGCACCAGCCGCGCATCACGATGCTGTCGGCGTCTTCCAGGAACGCGCGCTTGACGCCGCCGGGGAGTTCGACCGGCTCGGTGCCGTTCCAGCTGATCTCGAGCAGGCTGCCGCGCTGGTTCTTCTCCGGGCCGGAAATGGTGCCGCTCCCTAAGAGATCGCCGACATTCATGGCGCAGCCGGAGGAGGCGTGGTGCATCAGCTGCTGCACCGAGGACCAGTACATGTATTTGAAATTGGTGCGGCTGATGCCGGCGGGTGCATTGGCGCCGGCCGCCCGCAAAGCAACGTCGAGCGCGATGTCGTAGTTCTGGGGCTTCGCCTGCTTGAGGTAATCGAGCGGCACCGGCTCCTGCTCCGGCCCCTTCACGCGGAATGGCTCGAGCGCTTCGCGCGTCACCACCCACGGGCTGATCGAGGTCGCGAACGCTTTCGCCAGGAACGGGCCGAGCGGCACGTATTCCCATTGCTGGATGTCGCGCGCGCTCCAGTCATTGAGCAGGACGAAGCCGAAGATCATCTCCTCGGCCTGTCGCTCACTGAGCATGCCGCCCATGGGCGAGGGCTGGCCGATGACGATGCCCATCTCCAGCTCGAAATCGAGCCGCTTGCAGGGCGCGAAGCTCGGCACCTCCACATTCGGCGGCTTCAGCTGGCCGCGCGGCCGCTTCACCTTGGTGCCCGACACCACGACCGTCGAGGCGCGGCCGTTATAGGCGATCGGCATATGCAGCCAGTTCGGCTGCAGCGCATTGTCCTTGCCGCGGAACATCACGCCGACATTGGTGGCGTGCTCCTTCGAGGAATAGAAGTCAGTGTAGCCGGAGACCGTGATCGGCAGATGCAGCTTTGCGTCGCGCATCGGCACCAGCGCGCGGGCGCGCAGTTCTTCGTTGTCGCGCAGCTCCGGATGATCGTGCCGCAACAGCTCGCTGATCCGCGCGCGGGTCTTGCTCCAGAGGTTTGGCCCGAGCGCCATGAAGGCATTGAGCGAGGGCCCGGCGAACACGCCGAGCGGACCGACGTCGAGCCGCGAATCCTGCTCCAGCTCCCAGAGATCGAGCACGTAATCGCCGATTGCCACACCGACGCGCGGCGTCGGATTGCGTGGGGTCGAGAACACGCCGTAGGGCAGGTTCTGGATCGGAAAGTCGGAGGCGGGATCGACGTCGATGAAGGAACGGAGGCTGGGGTCGTTGGGGTGGATTTTCACTTTCGGCTCGATTCTTTCTTCCTTCTCCCCTTGTGGGAGAAGGTGGCGCGAAGCGCCGGATGAGGGGTTGTCTCCGCGAACTCCAATGAGAGATTTCCGTGCTGAGAGAACCCCTCACCCGTCTCGCCGCTACGCAGCGAGCCACCCTCTCCCACAAGGGGAGAGGGGAGAAAAGCTACGGCTTGCTCGGATCGAACCGCTTCTCCAGGCCCTTCCAGCAATCCGCGTAATCGTCCTGCAGCGTCGACGACTTCGCGGCATGGGCGGTGACGCGCTGCGGATAGCGCGTCTCGAACATGAAGGCCATGGTGCCGGTGAGCTTCACCGGCTTCAGCTCGCCATTGCTGGCGTGCTCGAAGGCGTCGCGGTCGGGGCCGTGCGGCAGCATGCAATTATGCAAGGAAATGCCACCCGGAACGAAGCCCTGCGGCTTGGCGTCGTAGACGCCGTAGATCAGGCCCATGAACTCGCTCATGATGTTCATGTGATACCAGGGCGGGCGGAAGGTGTTGTCAGCCACCATCCACCGCTCGGGAAAGATCACGAAGTCGATATTCGCGGTGCCCGCCGTCTCCGACGGCGAAGTCAGCACGGTGAAGATCGAGGGATCGGGATGGTCGAATCCGATCGCACCGACCGGCGAGAAGGTACGCAGATCGTATTTATAGGGCGCGTAATTGCCGTGCCAGGCGACGACATCGATCGGCGAATGCGGAAGCGTCGTCTTGAACAGCGAGCCGCCCCATTTCACGAACAGCTCGGTCGGCGTGTCCTTGTCCTCGTAGTTCGCGACCGGCGTGAGGAAGTCGCGCGCATTGGCAAGGCAATTGGCGCCGATCGGCCCACGCTCGGGCAGCGTGAAGGCACCGCCATAGTTTTCGCAGAGATAGCCGCGCGCCGGGCCATTTGGAATCTCGACGCGGAATTTGACGCCGCGCGGGATCACCACGATCTCGCCGGGCTCGGCATCGATGCGGCCGAACTCGGTGACGAGGCGCAAGTCACCCCGCTGAAGCACGAACATCAGCTCGCCGTCGGCATTGTAGAAGTGCTGGTCTACCATCGATTTCGTGATGAGGTAGACATGCGCGGCCATGCCGGCCTGCGTATTCACATCTCCCGCCGTCGTCATGGTCTGCACGCCCTGGACGAAGGTGACCTCCTCCTTCGGCAGCGGCGTCGGATCCCAGCGCAGCTGCGCGATCGGCAGATCATATTCGTGGCACGGCGCCGAGCGCCACAGGCCGGCATCGACTTTCTCGAAGCGGCCGGAATGCTTCACGGAGGGACGGATGCGATAGAGCCATGAGCGTTCATTGGCGCCGCGCGGCGCCGTGAAGGGGGAGCCCGAGAGCTGCTCGGCATAGAGCCCGTAGGCGCAGCGCTGCGGCGAGTTGCGTCCGATCGGCAACGCACCAGGCAGCGCCTCGGTCTCGAAGCTGTTGCCGAAGCCGGACATGTAGCCCGGCGTCACCTGCGCCGAGCTGCGGATGATCTGGTCAGGCGAGGTATTGATATTCATGACTATCCTCCTCCTTGCAGGGCAGCCCACATTTCCTGGTCGCGCTTGTCGGTCCAGATCACGGGGTCGTCGATCCCCGACGCCTCGTCATAGGCGCGCGACACGTTGAATGGCAGGCAGTGCTCGTAGATGGCGAAGCTGGAAAATTTCGGATCCATGACCTCGCGCGTCGCCGCCATCGATTCCTTGAGCGTGCGCCCCTTCGCGACCGAGATTTCGGCGGCGCCATAGAGCGAGTTGACGAAATCGCGCGTCATCGCGATGGCTTCGCGCACGGTGGCCGTGCCCTTCAGGGCATCGCCACGGCCCGGCGCGATCGCCTTGGGATTGAAGCTGCGGATCTCGTTCAGCGTCATCGGCCATTCGCGCAGATGCGCATCGCCGCAATAGCAGGCCGAGTGGTATTCGATGAGGTCGCCGGAGAACATGACTTCCGCATCCGGCACCCAGGCGACGATGTCGCCCGAAGTGTGACCTGCACCAAGCTGCATCAAGCGCACCTCGCGCTTGCCGAGATAGATCGACATCTCGCCTTCGAAGGTCAGCGTCGGCCAGGTCAGGCCGGGAATGCTCTGCGCGTCCTGGAACAGGCGCGGAAAACGGCCGTACTCCGAATCCCAATCCTGCTTGCCGCGCTCCTCGATCAGACGATAGGTCTCCTGCGAGGCGACGATGCCTTGCGCCTTGTAGGCGGAGGCCCCGAGCACGCGCACCGCGTGATAGTGCGACAGCACGACATATTTGATCGGCTTGTCCGTGACTTTGCGCACGCGCTCGATCACCTTGTTCGCCATGGCCGGCGTCGCCTGGGCATCGAACACGAGACAGCCGTCGTCGCCGACGATCACGGCCGTGTTCGGATCGCCCTCGGCGGTGAAAGCATAGAGATCGGTGCCGATCTCGGAGAAGGTGATCTTCTTTTCGGCGAGATCGCCGGTGGATGCGAAGTTCTTCGCCATCAGTTTCTTTCCTTGCACGTCTATTGTTGTTGCTGTTGCTGTTGTTGTTGCTGCTGGCCGTCGATCATGCGCCGCTTCGCCAGGGCGATCGCCTGGCGCAGCACATCGATATCGCCGATATGATTGGCGAGGATCAGGACCAGCGCCGCGTCGAAATCCGCGCTCTGCTCATCGGTGAGGCCGCGATGCGCTTCGACGATGGCGCGAAAAGCGTCATCGGGTCGAGCAAAGTTGGAGCTGGTGGACAGCGGCATCAGGGACCTCAGTTCAAACCTTCCGCGCGCGCAAGGGCCGCCGCAATCGCAGCCGCGGTCGGGTGGCGGAAGCGCGCTGCGACATAGCCATCGGGCCTGAGCAGATAGGCAGAGCCCGGCTCGGCATCGTAGCGCTTGGCGACGAGTCCTTGCGGATCGGCGAGCCCGCCCTCGCCGCCGATCCTGATATCCTTCACGCCTTCAGGCGCAACAATCGCTGCGCCATTGCTGAACGACAGCAGGGTGAAGTCCGTTCCACCCTTGCGGAACGCATCCGTCAGAAAGGCCGGCTCGCCCGCGCGCGTGACAATGGGCGCGTCCAGCATGGAACAGCCGGGCGATGGCCCGCCATGCCACGCATCCGCATCACGCGACGACAGCGGCGAGTCATAGCTGCACGGCACCGACAGCCGGCCACCATTGACCATGCGCTTGCCGAACTCGGTCTCCTTGGCGAGCGACAGCACCGCCTTGCGCAGCCGCGCCTCCTGATGCGAGTTCGGCGCCATGAAATCAGTCGAGCGGGTGGATTCGCGGATATTCTCGTCGGCCGCCATGCTGCGTTCGACATGGTAGCTCTCGAGCAGGCTTGCGGGCGAGGCGCCCCGCAGCACGCGATCGAGCTTCCAGGACAGATTTTCGGCGTCTTCAAGTCCCGAGTTCGCGCCACGCGCACCGAACGGCGAGACCTGATGCGCGGAATCGCCGGCAAAGATCACGCGTCCGTGGATGAAGCGGTCCATCCGGCGGCACTGGAACTTGTAGAGCGAGATCCACTCGAACTCGAACTTGTCGTGGCCGAGCATGCGCGCGATCCGCGGCCGCACATTCTCCGGCTTCTTCTCGACTGTAGGATCGGCATAGCGGTTGAGCTGGAGGTCGATGCGCCAGACGTCATCAGGCTGCCTGTGCAACAGCGCCGAGCGTCCTGCATGGAACGGCGGATCGAACCAGAACCAGCGCTCAGTCGGGAACTCCGCCGTCATCTTGACGTCGGCGATCAGGAATTGGTCCTCGAACACCTGCCCCGCAAACTCGGCGCCGACCATCTGCCGCAGCGAGGAGCGCGCGCCGTCGCAGGCGACGACATATTGCGCCTGCAGGCGATAGGCGCCCTCGGGCGTTTCGATCGTCAGCAGGGCCGAATCGTTGCGCTGTTCGAGTGCCGTCACCTTGTTGCGCCAGCGCAGGTCGATCGCAGGCAGATCCTGGATGCGATCGACCAGATAGGCCTCAGCGTAATATTGCTGCAGGTTGATGAAGGCCGGGCGCTTGTGGCCATCCTCGGGCAGCAGATTGAACTGATAGAGCTGCTGTTCGCCGTGAAAGATGCGACCGACGCTCCACACCACGCCCTTGTCGACCATGCGATCGGCGACGCCAAGCCGGTCCCAATATTCCAGCGAACGCTTGGAGAAACAGATCGCGCGCGAGCCCTCGCCGATGCGGTCGGCGTCATCCAGCAATACGACGAGCTGGCCGCGCTGGGCGAGATCGATCGCCAACGACAACCCGACCGGACCGGCACCAACGATCACGACCGGATGCTCGGCCGGACTTTGGCCGGGGCGATCCTGGTCGGGATGGCGGCGATAGCCGAACTGGATTTTGGCCTGCTGCGTATTGGCGGGAGCCATACACTAACCTCGGCTCTGGTCAGGAAGGGAAGGATCTGCTAGATAGTCTCACGTGCAACTATTTTGGACCGGAGCCGGCCGGCCGTCAACTGGAATTCGGAGCACTCTCCTTGGCGAGGACGACAGACACTGCGCTGAAGACACGCGAGGCCGACCCGCCATCGCCGAAGACAAAGTCGCGGCTCGATCTGTTCAAGTTCGTGCCGTTCCGCCTCAATCGGCTCGCAGCCGAATTCAGTTCCGCGCTCGCGGTCGAATATCAGGAGCGTCACGGCCTCGACATTCCGGCCTGGCGCGTGATCGCCACGCTCGGCTTCCGCAACGATGCCTGCAGCGCACAGTTCATCGCGCAGTGCACCCGCACCCACAAATCCACCATCAGCCGCGCCGTGACCGCGCTGCTGCATGACGGCCTGATCGAGCGCGTCGAAAACGAAGCCGACCGCCGCGAGTTCCGCCTGCAAATGACGACGAAGGGCCGTGCGCTCTACGAAGAACTCTTCCCGCAATTGCTGCGGCGGGAAGACGAGATCCTCGCCTGCCTCTCGGCCTTGGAGCGGAAACAGCTCTCGGCGCTGCTCGGCAAGATCGAGCAGAGCCTTGACCTGATCCAGACCAGCGAAGAGGCGGATGCGAAGCAGGCGTATTAAAGCGTGCACGCATGGAGCGCACACGCTTCGACCGGTTGAGAACGCTTGGTGGGCTCGTGAAGGCACTGGCTTGTATCGCGGCGCTACTGGTGGCATTTGCCGCAACTCGCTCACGTGCGGCTGATATAGGTTATCTGGCTCCCCCCGGAGTCGCCGCAAACGAGTTTCCCGCACCGCAGCGCCCCGTTGCACGGATCGTCAGCCCACGCCGCGCCGCCGAAGAGCGCCGCGACGCCCTCAATGAAGCCGGTCAGATCGCACGTGCGCTTGAACTGAAACCGGGTATGACGGTCGGCGACATTGGAGCAGGCAGTGGCTACCACACGGTCAGGCTCTCGCGCCTCGTCGGACCCGCCGGCTCCGTCATTGCCCAGGACGTCACGCGGGATTACCTGATCGAACTCGCAAGGCGAATAGAACTTCTGAAGTTGACGAACGTGCAATTCGCGCTCGGCGAACCACACGATCCGCGCCTGCCCGCTTCCTCGCTGGACGCCGCAATCCTCGTGCACATGTATCACGAGATAGCCCAGCCCTATGCCTTCCTCTACAATCTCGCGCCCGCCTTGAAGCAGGGTGCGCGGGTCGGAATTGTCGATCTCGAGCTCCCGACGTCGAAGCATGGCACGCCAATCGCGCTCTTGCGCTGCGAATTGACCGCCGTCGGCTATCGCGAGGTCGCCGCGTATCAGCTCGCAGGGGACACAGGATATCTGGCGATATTCTCTCCCCCGGAGCCAGCGGAGCGAAAATCTCCTCGCGATATCGTTGCTTGCAGCGATCCTGTCGGCACGCGCTGACAGCACGCTGGCGGGTCGCCTCGAAGGCTGAAGACGTCCGAGGAGGAGGTCAGACCGGAAGTCGCCGGCTGAGGCTCAAACCGGCGCTTTTTGACCCGAAGCCGTCATCGAGAACGGCGGAACGGATTTTCGCGAACCTGCGTAAGGCTTGTTTTCAGCGCGCCGGCAGAGGCGATGCAGTCGATCCATAGTTAGGACAGTTCGTAGCCAACCCCGCCCACATGTGGTCAAGGACTGCGCGCTTGTCCCGCTCGATTTTTGCGGCGGTGGCGTTGTCTATGAAATTGCTCTCTTGGCGCATGACCTCGAACTCGCCGCCGGATGGCCTCTGATAGAGGACTACATAACCGCAATGTCGGTCTACGTTCACGAACTGGGTGGCGATGTCTACGGCAGCATACACTCCGCGAAACGGCGCGGAGGCCGGGTCTTTGGTCCAAGTAACCTTCAGGACATTACGCCGCACCAGCGTGCCCGATCGTTGTTGAAATTCACGATTCTGCTGGATGAACCGCGAAAGAGGGAGCGAATTTCGGTTGGCTTCGGCCATCATGGCGTAGGCCCGTTCATATTGCTGCTGATCGAGTGCAGAAAAGTAGTCGATTGTTGTCTTGAGAACCTGCTCCTCTTGGATACGGGAGGGCAGCCAGCCGGGTGCTGAGTCATTCGTTATGTTTACCTCGCGACGAGGGCTCGACGTCGCGGGATCTTGCACTGGCGAGTTCTGCGCCCTCGCAGCCTCGAAGAGGCCCAGCGCCGCTGTCGCTGCTATCAAAACGGCATAGATTGGCGATAATTTCATTTTCCTCCCCCTGCCGCACGGCAATTTCTCATGCAAGGGAGGCACAACGCAAGGTGTAGCATCCGATAGCTTGTCTGGTGAAACGGGAATTTCCGGAATGGGCCCGACTCGGACATTGTGCGATGCTGGTTCGCGCGCTGCTTTCAGGAGCACAGCGGACATCGGGCCCCTCTGTGCGCCTAGTAGGTTTCACGAGTACACGCCTGGATTCGGTCACTTCGCAAACGACCGCGTCGGCGGCAAATGCAACGCCCAGGCATCGACCTTGTCGCTGGCGCGCGGATAGATCTGCGTCACAACAGGATCGTGGCCGGGAATATAGCGGTCGGGATGGCCGGCGAGGCGCTCGATCGTCTCCCAGCCCGCAGCCATGTCGCCGACATTGTAGACGATCGGAAACGGGCTGCGGCGTTGCAGATTGGCGTAGTAATGCGCGGCGTCGGACGCCAGCACGACCGGGCCGCGCGCGGTCTCGACCTTGACCACCTGCAAGCCGTCCGAATGGCCGCCGACGCGATGCACGGTGACGCCGGGCGCCACCTCGCCGTCGCCGGAATGAAAGGTGACGCGCTCGCCATAGACATGGCGCACCATCTGCGTGACGTGCTCGACGGTGAACGGATGTCGCAGCAGGCCGTTGCACATGCAGCGGCCGGTAGCGTAGGCCATCTCACGCTCCTGCAGATGGAAGCGCGCGTTCGGGAAGCGATCGAGATTGCCGGCGTGGTCGTAATGCAGATGCGTCACGATGATGTCGCGGATGCTGGAGGCGGCGACGCCGAAGCGCTCGAGCGCATCGACCGGATTGAGCGTCAGCTTGCGCGCCCGCAGGCTCGCTTCCTCGGCATTGAATCCGGTATCGACCAGAATATCGCGTTCCTGCCCTCGGATCAGCCAGACGAAATAGTCGAGGTCCTGCGCCGCACTGTCATGCGGATCGGGCGCCAGGAAGTTCATGCTGGGGGTGCGCGGCGACATCGTCGCATAGCGCAGGGCGTAAATTTCGTAGACGTTTCCCATTGGCTTTGATCCCGGCTCTTGCTTTTTCTGAATGGACCTGCCGCGCACCAAGCCATCGCCTGCCGCAAAGGTCAAACGTCCGCGGTGGACAGGGGGGCACAACGTGAGACCAATCACATTTTCGTCGCGTGTGCCGGCCTAACATGATGTCCGGAACCGTGAGCAAGCATGCATCGAGGAGAATCGTGACAACCGAATTATTCCCCTCGCCACCAGACCGTGCGTCGCGGTCAATTGTCGCGATAGTGCAGAATCTCCAAGCGGTTGACGCCCCCGTTCCCCGGTTTGATAATGCAAATTGCGTAAGTTAAGGTCGCCGCGGCGCAAGCTGGAACGGCGCCTTTTTGGCTGGACCGCGCTGATTATGAAAATTCGCTTCCTTTGTCTCCTGCCTTTGCTCGTCTCGTTCATCCCGACCGCGCCCTCGCTTGCGGCCGGCGACCGCTTCGCGTTGGTGATCGGCAATGCCAAATATCCCGATGCCGACAGCCCGCTGAAGGAGCCGATCAACGACGCCCGCGACGTCGCCGACGAGCTCAAGCGCGACGGCTTTTCGGTGGAGGTCGGCGAGAACCTGACCGGCGACGGCATGCGCCGCGCCTTCGACAAGCTCTACGGCAAGATCAAGCCGGGCTCGGTGGCGCTGCTGTTCTACAGCGGGTTCGGCATCCAGTCGGCGCGGCAGAGCTACATGATCCCGGTCGACGCGCAGATCTGGACCGAGTCCGACGTCCGTCGCGACGGTTTCAGCATCGAAGCGGTGCTGGGCGAGCTCAACACGCGCGGTGCCGGCGTCAAGATCGCGCTGATCGACGCCTCCAGGCGCAACCCGTTCGAGCGCCGCTTCCGCAGCTTCTCGGCGGGGCTCACCCCGGTCATCGCGCCGAACGGCACGCTGGTGATGTATTCGGCGGCGCTCGCATCGGTGGTGTCGGATGCCGGCGGCGACCACAGCCTGTTCGTGCAGGAACTGCTCAAGGAAATCCGCGTCCCCGACCTGATGGCGGAGGAAACGCTGAACCGCACCAAGATGGGCGTCACCCGCGCCTCGCGCGGCGAGCAGGTGCCATGGATCTCGTCCTCGCTCGCCGAAGACTTCTCGTTCATCCCGGGAGCCGCGGGCTCGCGCCCGACGGCGACGACGTCGCCACCAGCGCCTCCCGCGCCGTCGCCTCCTCCGGTCGCCAATAACCCGCCTGCGGCTCCCCCGGCCGCGCCACCGGCACCGGTGGCTTCGAACAATCCGCCGGCGCCGCCCGCACCTCCGTCACCGCCGCCGGCGCCGAAGCCGCAGATCGAGGCCGCGCTGCCTCCGCCGCCCGCGCCGGCGAAGCCAGCCGAGCCCGCTCCGAATGCGGATGGCGGACCGAGCGAGAGCACGCTGGCGGAGGATCCCACCATCAAGAGCCTGACGGCCAAGATCGCCGCCAACCCTGATGACCAGAATGCGCTGTACCGGCGTGGCCAGGTCTATGCCAGCAAGGGGGCCTACAGCCTCGCCATCAAGGATTTCGATAACACGCTGCGGATCAATTCGAAGGACGTCGAGGCGCTGAACAACCGCTGCTGGACCCGCACCGTGGTCGGCGATCTCCAGGGCGCCCTGAAGGATTGCAACGAGGCACTGCGACTGCGGCCGAACTTCGTCGACGCGCTGGATAGCCGCGGGCTGGTGAACCTCAAATCCGGGGCGGTGAAGAACGCCATCGCCGATTTTGACGCCGCGCTGAGGATCAATCCGCGCCTGACCTCCTCGCTCTATGGCCGGGGCCTCGCCAAGCAGCGCAATGGCTCGGCCCAGGAGGGTGCGCTCGACATCGCCAATGCCAAGGCGATGGATCCGAACATCGTCCAGGAATTCGCAAGCTACGGAGTGCGTTGATATTTCTTTGATTTGAGGCGGGTGCCGCCTCGAACCCCTGGCGGCCCGGCCGAGACTAACGGAACGGATGCCGCAGGCGGCCCTGCCGTGGGGCTACTCGCAAAAATTTTGGAACCGCGCGGGCTCGCGCAGGAGGGACAGACAATGAGATTGGCTGCAAAGGGACTGACCGCGATCCTGTCCATCATCACCCTCGGCGCGGCGCTGTCGCTGACACCAGCCTTCGCCGGCGACGACGGCAACAGCAAGAACGTCACCGAGGACGAGATCGTCCGCGCCTTGGCGCCGCCGAAAAAGCCCCTGACCCGCGGCCTCTCGATGGCGCCGCAGGCCGCCCCCGCGCCGAACCCGGCGGAGACCAAGCTGATGCAGTCCGTCCGCGGCCGGGCCACGCGGTCGTTGTCCTCGACCGAGCGCGAGGAGATCGCCTCCGCCGCCAAGGACAAGCCGAATATCGATCTCGAAATCACCTTCGATTACAACTCGGCCAATATCAGCGCCAAGTCGCTGCCCTCGGTGCAGGCGCTAGGCCATGCGCTGACCAGCCCGGACCTCAAGGGCTCGACTTTCGTGGTCGCCGGCCACACCGACGCCGCCGGCGGCGAAAGCTACAATCAGGACCTGTCGGAACGCCGCGCGGATTCGATCAAGCGCTACCTGGTCGAGAAGTACGGCATCGCCGCGAGCGACCTCGTCACCGTGGGCTATGGCAAGAGCAAGCTGAAGGATCCGAGCCAGCCGATGGCGGAGGTGAACCGCCGTGTGCAGGTCGTGAACATGGAAAACAAGACCACCGCATCGAAGTGACCACCGCGATTCCTTTGCAGTGACACGTTCCGATGTGGTGTAAAGTCTCAAGACCAGCGCGCGTCCCGCAGCCCTGCGGGACGCCGCTTCGTTTCAGGGAAACGTTCCCGCCAACCACGCGCCAGGCCAGGATGATCCGGCGATGAACATCTCCGAATATCTCAAGCCTGCGGGAACCGTGGCGTTCATCGTTGCGCTCGGCATCGGCTATTACTGGTTCGAGCATCGCCATCGCCCCGAGGCAAAGGACACGCCGGGCGAGGCGCTCGTCATCGTGACGAAGTCGACCAATGCCTGCTTCTCCGATCTGGTGCGGGTGACCGGCTTCTTCGTGCCGCGGCGCGAGGCCGTGGTCATGGCCGACCAGGAAGGATCGAAGGTCACCGACCTCTTCGTCACCGAGGGCACTGTCGTTACCGACAACCAGGAGCTCGCGCGCCTGACGGCGCCGCCGCAGATCCCGGGACAGCCGCAACGGCCGGGCCCGCAGGGGCCGGTGTCGCTGAAGGCGCCCGCGGCGGGTCTCATCACGGAAGTCCGGACCATCGTCGGCGCACCGGCCTCGCCACAGGCCGGACCGATGTTCCGGATCGCGGTCAACAACGAGATCGAGCTGGATGCGCAGGTTCCGGCCGTGCATATGCCGAAGCTCAGCCCCGGCGCGACGGTGCGGATCAGCCGGGACGATGCCGCCGACCTGATCGGCCGGGTCCGGCTGGTCGCGCCCGAGATCGACCGGGCCACGCAGCTCGGCCGTGTCCGCATCAGCGTCACCAACAATCCGTCGTTGAAGGTCGGCATGTTCGCCCGCGCCTCGATCGACGCCAAGCGAAGCTGCGGCGTCGCGGTCCCCAAGACCGCGATCGACCATCTCACCGTGCAGGTGGTCAAGGGCAATGTCGTCGAGACGCGGCGGGTGCGCGTCGGGCTCACATCCGACAGCCAGACGGAAATCCTCGAAGGGGTCGACGTCGGCGAGATCGTCGTGGCCGACGCCGGCTCTTCACTCCATGACGGCGACCAGATCAAGACCATGTTCGCCGATGAACTCGATCGCACGCGGGTACGCTGATGGCTCTCAATATCTCGGCATGGTCGATCCGCAATCCGCTGCCGTCGGTAGTGTTTTCGATCATCCTCCTGATCCTCGGCTGGACCTCCTTCAGCAAGCTCGCGATCACGCGGCTGCCGTCCGCCGACATTCCCGTGATCTCGGTCGCGGTGGCGCAGTTCGGCGCCGCGCCGGCGGAGCTCGAATCCCAGGTCACGAAGACGGTTGAAGACGCCGTCTCCGGCGTCGAGGGCGTGCGGCACATCACTTCCTCGATCACCGACGGCGTGTCGGTCACCACCATCCAGTTCGCGCTGGAGACCAACACCGACCGCGCGCTCAACGACGTCAAGGATGCGGTGACGCGCGTGCGCTCGAACCTGCCGCAGAACGTCACCGAGCCGCTGATCCAGCGCGTCGACGT
>Ga0209758_1002544_pt1 | contig 18390 bp, 17 predicted proteins | sample AraplaMF_Col_mMF_FD_184258 | JGI IMG/M metagenome (GOLD analysis project Ga0209758, IMG submission 184258) | Arabidopsis root microbial communities from the University of North Carolina, USA - plate scrape MF_Col_mMF (SPAdes) (version 2) | ecosystem: Host-associated > Plants > Roots > Endosphere...
TGCGAGATTCCGGACGATGCCGCTGAGACGATTCTCACCGTCGGCGACGCCACGAAGTTTCTCGAGAAGAACGCGAAGAGCTAAGGCTCTTCATTTTCGCGGGGACAACATTGAAACCGGACGGGCCGCTTCGCAGCGGTCAGCCGGTTTCTTGTTATTGGCCGTGAATCTTTCGATGCGGAGTTTTCGGATATGAGGCGGGTTGTCGTTACTGGTCTCGGCATGGTGTCGCCACTCGCCTGCGGCGTCGAGCCGACCTGGAAGCGCATCCTCAACGGCGAGAGCGGTGCGCGCAGGATCGAAAGCTTCGATGTCTCCGATCTGCAAACCAAGATCGCCTGCACCGTCGTACGCGGCGACGGCAGCAACGACACGTTCAATCCCGACAAGTGGATGGAGCCGAAGGACCAGCGCAAGGTCGACGACTTCATCATTTTCGGCATGGCTGCCGCCGGCCAGGCCCTCGACGATGCCAACTGGCATCCCGAGACCGAAGAGGACAAATGCGCGACTGGCACCATGATCGGGTCCGGCATCGGTGGCCTCAACGGCATAGCCGATACCGCCATTCTCTTGAAGGAGCGCGGCCCGCGCCGGGTATCGCCGTTCTTCATTCCTGGCCGCCTGATCAATCTCGCCTCCGGCTACGTCTCGATTGCACATGGCTTGAAGGGACCCAACCATTCCGTGGTCACGGCGTGCTCGACCGGCGCCCATGCGGTCGGTGATGCCGCCCGCCTGATTGCGCTTGGCGATGCTGACGTGATGGTCGCCGGCGGTGCGGAGTCGCCGATCAGCCGGATCGGCATAGCCGGCTTCAACGCCGCGCGTGCGCTCTCGACCGGCTTCAACGAGACGCCCGAGAAGGCCTCCCGCCCCTATGACAAGGACCGCGACGGCTTCGTGATGGGCGAGGGCGCCGGCGTCCTGGTGCTGGAAGAGCTCGAGCACGCCCGGCGCCGCGGCGCACGGATCTACGCCGAGGTGATCGGCTACGGTCTGTCGGGTGACGCCTATCACATTACCTCGCCGTCGCCCGACGGCGATGGGGGTTTCCGCAGCATGTCGGCTGCACTCAAGCGCGCCGGCCTGACGGCATCCGACCTCGACTACATCAACGCGCATGGCACATCGACGCCGCTCGGCGACGAGATCGAGCTTGGCGCGGTCGAGCGGCTGCTCGGCAATGCCGCATCCAAGGTTGCGATGTCCTCGACCAAGTCTTCGACCGGCCATCTGCTCGGCGCGGCCGGCGCAATCGAAGCGATCTTCGCCGTTCTTGCGATTCGCGATAATATCGTCCCGCCGACCATCAATCTGGACAATCCGTCGGTGGAGACCGCGATCGATCTCGTGCCACATAAGGCGAAGCAGCGTGACGTGAACGTCGCGTTGTCGAATTCTTTTGGTTTCGGCGGTACCAATGCGTCGGTGATCGTCCGGCGTCTGGCCCAATAGTTTTGCGTTTACGACGAATCCACCGTTTTGCCGTATTCGGCGATAGTCATATCCGTGGGCGCGTGCATTTGGCTCGGCAAGTGATTGTCAGGCTGCGATTGAACCGGCAGGATTCAGGTTGCTTCGATGAGTGAAAGGCCGCCCATTTCGCCCCGGAGTCCGCGGGCAGCGCTCGAGCCCGAGCAGGTCCCGCCGCCGCCGAGGCGTTCGGAGCGGGCGCGCAATCCGTTCGTCGTGGTCGGTAACGCCATCATCACTCTGCTTTTGATCGGTATGATCGGCGCGGGCGCGGCCTATTATTACGGCCGGCAGGTGCTTGAATCGCCCGGACCGCTGAAGGAAGACAAGATCGTCAACATTCCCCAGCGTGCCGGCAAGCGTGACATCGCCGAGACCCTGAACCGGGAAGGCGTGACCGACGTCAATCCCTGGGTGTTCATCGGCGCCGTGGCCGCCCTGAAGGCGAGCTCGGACCTGAAGCCGGGTGAATATTCGTTCCAGAAGAACGCGAGCCTGCGCGACGTCATCGCCACCATCGTCGAGGGCAAGGTGGTGCAGCACGCGGTCACCATTCCGGAGGGCCTGACCTCCGAGCAGATCGTGGCGCGGCTTTCCGACAACGACATCTTCACCGGCAGCGTGCGCGAAGTACCGCGCGAAGGTACGCTGCTGCCCGAGACCTACAAGTTCCCGCGCGGGACCCCGCGTGATCAGGTGATCCAGCGCATGCAGCAGGCGCACAAGCGCGTGCTCGCGGAGATCTGGGAACGCCGCAGCCAGGACCTGCCGGTCAAGACGCCGGAGCAGCTGGTGACGCTCGCCTCGATCGTCGAGAAGGAGACCGGCAAGCCGGACGAGCGCAGCCGCGTCGCCGCCGTGTTCGTCAATCGGCTGAAGCAGAAGATCAAGCTGCAATCCGATCCGACCATCATCTACGGTCTCGTCGGCGGCAAGGGCACGCTGGGACGTCCGATCAAGCGCAGCGAGATCACGCAGCCTTCGCCCTACAACACCTATGTGATCGAGGGCCTGCCGCCCGGTCCGATCTCCAATCCTGGTCGCGCCTCGCTGGAGGCCGCCGCCAACCCGGCCCGCACCCGCGACCTCTATTTCGTCGCCGACGGCTCGGGCGGGCATGCCTTCACCGAGACCTACGACGCGCATCAGAAGAACGTCGCGAAGCTCCGCGCGATGGAAAAGCAGATCCAGAACGACACGGTCGAGCCGGCCGAGGATGCGCCACCGCCCGCCGTTCCACCGCCCGGAGCCGCAGATACTGCGCCCACTGCGACCACCCCCAAGCCGCCCCAGAGGAGGCCGCCAGCCCGGCCAGCGGCACCCGCCCGCCAAGGCGCGGTGCAGCCATCGCCGCCGGTGATCCAACGCTAGGTCTGATCCAGCCCCGGGCCGGTGCAGATCGGCCTGCGGACATTGCGGATTCCATTTTCGTGCAAAATAGTCTTAAGATTCCCGTGGCCTGATGGCCTCGCGAATCCCATGCTTGTTGGAGAATTTGACCTGATGGCGCTGTCGTCCATGACCGGCTTTGCCCGAAGCCACGGCGCAAGCGGGCCGTACACGTTCGAATGGGAATTGAAGTCGGTCAACGCCAAGGGCTTTGACTTGCGGGTGCGGCTGCCGCAGGGCTTCGACGAGCTTGAGGCCCATGCCAAGAAGCGCGCCGGCGAGCTGCTCTCGCGCGGCACCGTCTACGCCAATCTCAACGTCAAGCGCGCCAACGCGGCCGCTACCGTGCGCGTCAATGAGGACGTGCTCAACGCGGTGCTGAAGGCTGCCGCAGTCATCTCCGGCAAGGTTGATGCCGTGGCGCCGAGCATCGATGGCCTGCTTGCCATCAAGGGTGTCGTCGAGGTCGCCGAGCCCGAGGGCGACGAGGAGGAGGACAAGGCGGCGCGCGCCGCTGCAGCCGAAGCCTTCGACAAGGCGCTCGACGAACTCGTTGCGATGCGCAAGCGGGAGGGGATTTCGCTCGGCCAGATCCTGACCCAGCGAGTCGACGAGGTCGAGGAGCTGGCAAAAAGGGCCGAGGCCGCTCCTGGCCGCAAGCCCGAAGCGATCAAGGCGAGGCTCGCCGAGCAGATCGCCGCGCTGCTGGACACCACTGACCGTTTCGATTCCGACCGCCTGATGCAGGAGGCGATCCTGATCGCCACCAAGGCCGACATCCGCGAGGAGCTCGACCGCATCGCCTCCCACATCGCGCAGGCGCGCGAGCTGATCGGCAAGGGCGGCCCGATCGGCCGCAAGCTCGACTTCCTGGCGCAGGAGTTTCACCGCGAGGTCAACACCTGCTGCTCGAAGTCGAACGATATCGAGCTGACCAATACCGGCCTCGCCATGAAGAACGTGGTCGAGCAGTTCCGCGAGCAGGTGCAGAATCTGGAGTGATCGATGACGACGAGCGGTCACGGAACTGATGGGGTCGAGCGCCGCGGATTGATGTTCGTGCTGTCCTCGCCTTCAGGCGCGGGCAAGACGACGTTGTCGCGCTTGCTGATCGAACGCATGTCGGGCCTGAAAATGTCGGTCTCTGCGACCACGCGGGCGATGCGGCCGGGCGAAGTCAACGGCAAGGACTATTCGTTCGTCGACAAGGCCACGTTCGAGGCGATGGTGAAGGCCGGCGAGCTGCTGGAGTGGGCGACCGTGTTCGACAACAGCTACGGTACGCCGCGCGGCCCCGTCGAGGCCGCGCTGTCGGCCGGGCAGGACGTGCTGTTCGACATCGACTGGCAGGGCACGCAGCAGCTGCGCGAGAAGGCGCGCGCCGACGTCGTCAGCGTCTTCATCCTGCCGCCGTCCGCGGCGGACCTCGAGAAGCGGCTGCATTCGCGCGCGCAGGATTCCGACGAGGTGATCCGCAAGCGTATGAGCCGCGCCAGCCACGAAATGAGCCACTGGGCCGAGTACGATTACATCGTCATCAACCACAATGTCGATGACGCCTTCGCCGAGGTGCAGTCGATCCTGAAGGCCGAACGCCTCAAGCGCGAGCGGCGGACCGGCCTCGTGAGCTTCGTGCGAGCGCTGCAAGGTCAGCTTCAAGGCTAGGGTCGAAGCCGGGTTGCGACAGCCGCGGCCCTTGCGCCGCCAGCCGTTCCAGCATCGACGTGATGATATCGATGTCGACGGCCGTTTCGTCGCGCGCATGGTTCTCATGCGTGTTCGCGTCGCGTACGTCCTCTTGGTGCGCAGCCAGATCGGCCAGGTCGTGATCGGCCACATCGTGATCGGTCTCGTCTTCGTCATGGCTGCCGGCAGCGAGCAGCGGCGCCGGCGTCTCGATCTCGAATTCGCCGTCGAAATAGTCGATCTCGGCTTCGTCAGGCTCTGCGGCCGCGAGCTCTGTAGGACGGCCCTGTGCTGCAATCCGGCCGATCGCGTCGCTGAATGCGGCGATTAGTGGCGCTTGCGGACGCACGGCGTCGAAGTCTACCGGAAGCGGTCGCGCCACGCGTGGCACGGGTGTCGGTGCTGCGTTGAGCCACGGCGCGCGGCTGTCGTCGCGATCCTGCCGATAGTCCCAATTGACGCGGCGATCGGACGTCTGCACGCGCGCGCCTCCACCCGCGAAGCGGTAGATCAGGCTGGCGAGCAGGCCGGCCAGCGCCAGCGCGCCGCCGACGACGAGCAATAGCATCTGTACCGAGCCGGTCGGCTTGGTGGCCGCGCTATCTGCCGCAGCGAGCGCCACCGGGGCCGGGGCCGGTTGCGCGCCTGGCTGAGCAGAACTCGTTGCAGGTGCGGAGGCGGGTGCAGATTGCGGCGCGGTTGCCGTGGCGGCATCGGGCCAGCGTGTGTCGGTCACGGGCTGTGATGCACTGCCATCCGCGGTAGTGCCAAGCGCCTGCTGCGGTGACGTTGTGGCCGGTGCTGGTGCGCTCGTTGCGGGGCTGGACTGCGGTGCGACATACTCGGCACGCGCATTCTGCACCGATGCCGGCGCGGCGGGAGCTGCATTCGGCGCATCGGCCGTCGCCTGCGCGCTTTGCGTCGCCTGCGCGCTCTGCGTCGCCTGCGCGCTCTGCGTCGCCTGCGCGCTTTGCGTCGCCTTGCTACCTTCCGCGCGCAGATACCAGCATTGCCGTTTGGTCGCGCGCTCCACCCGGTAGAACCAGTGCTGCCCCTTCGGTGCGACGCCCTTTGGCGAGGTCAGGCAGTCGCCCGCGGTGTTTGTCGCGCTTGCTGTTGCTGTGCCTGCGGCAGCTGTGCTTGCCGCGCTGGGCGCAGTCGGCGCGTTCTGCGACACGGCGGCCAAGGGTGCGCCGGCAATGATGCTGCCAATCAGCGCGGACGTAAATTTTGCGGTGCGGTTGCCCATCCTGGTCTCCCGGTTACGCATGACGCAACTCGTTACCGGCCCTTTCTCTACAAAGACTTAGGTGGCAATGAGCCGCAAATCCGGAGACGATGTGGCCTGAATCGGGCCCGCGTTGTGTTTGTTCCATCGGGAATTTGGCCATTTCGAAGGCGGCAGGGCGGTCCGCAGTTCCATGTTGCCGGAGAGCTTTGCAGCACTTCTCGCAGCAGAATCTGGGCGAGCCTTCGGTTGTTGATCGCTCTACGGAGACCAAGACGGATCTGCTCGTGGGAGAGCTCAGTCGGGATGTGACAGGTTTCGCAGGAGCTCACTCCGGACGACTGCGGAAGCTTACCTCCACGCGCTCGCCAGCTTCAGCGTCAAGATCCCCAGCACGCCGCTGATCAATCCCACCATCGTGTACGACTGCGCAAAAACGCCGCTCTCGATGAAGATTTGGCACGCAAGGGCAAAGCAGATCGCGGTGAGCACAGGCAGGCGGCGCCGGCAATGATCGCGAGGTAACGGATCGCGGCGGCGACAGGTCTGGCGGAGGATGCGGGCTCGGTCATGAGATGGATATACGGCGGACGCTTCTGCAGCGTCTCACACGGGTAACAGCATCACTTGCTTGCGCAGCAATCGACCAGTGCGCGCCAGATGCGCTGGATTTCGACATTCCTCTGAAGCTCGAGGACGTGGTTCTCGGTCGCGCGGGAGGATACGGCTTCGACGTGCTGTTCGCGCGGCACGATCCAGCGTTCCGAGATCGGATCGTACCATTTGCTGGGAGTGACCAAGTTCGTATCTCCTCTTCATCCCCCTGGTTTCTGCGCCTATCCCATGCGCCGGTTGCTGGTGTTCTGGGTGAGGTTGCCGTGCGCGGCCTGCTCACGAATGTTCTGCTTCTCGTCGTCGCGATGACCTCCGGTGGTGTCGACCGGAACTGTGGGCGCGCTGCCGGCACCCTTGTGACACTGGTTCTCGCCGGGAACAGGCTGCACGGTTTTTGTCAGCGGCTTCGTCATACGATTCGGACTCCGTCGTTGCCTTGACAAAGGCCAACGCGTTGGACGCGCGGGGCGTTCCATGCGCGGATCTGACCTAATTGTGGCGGTGCGAAGTGCTAGCGCGCGACTTGCTCTGCTCGTCGGATGAGGATCCATCGAAGGACATCTCCGCCTTCCGGGCGCGGAGCTCTCGGCGCTAATCAACATTGGTGGCGCGGGCATCGCTGGTGACTATGCCGCGTTGCACGGTTGCCACGCCTCGAACTTCGTTCTTGGCCGGAGAACTACGGAGCCGCTACCCGAGGCGTGCTTCGCGCGCCCGCGATGGTCTGTTCAAGTTCCGGTACGCGTCGATCGCCTTGTTGGCAAGCATCAGCGGCCGACGTTCGCCGGTCTTGAGCTGCACTTCGATGGCATCGAGAATGGTGTTCGCGGAGCTGTCAGGCGGGCCGAGCTCGCCGCTCTTCTCGAGGAAGCTCCAGGCGATGAAGAATGCGCTCTCGACGGTGCAACGAATGGACATACGCTGCCAACGCGATGGGGCGGCAGCCGTTCCGTGACCGTCGGCGAGAGGCGCATCCCGCCGCCGGTCGAAACTCAGTTCTTCAGCACGATGCGGCCGACCACCTTGCCAGCACGCAGTTCGTCAATCCATTTCTGGACGTCGCCCATGGGCTCCTCGCGCATCGGCGTCGGCTTGATCTTGCCGGCGCGGGCGAGCGCCATCAACTCGTGGGCCTCGGCGAGTGTGCCGACCATGAAGCCTTCGACGGTCAAGCGCTTGTAGACCCATTGCACCATCGGCAGCGTGAACTGGCCGCCCATCAGGCCGGAGACCACGACCTTGCCGCCGCGCGCGGCAACTGCCACCGCAAACGCCATCGACTTTTCATTGCCGGCGAAATCGACGATCTCGTCGAAGCCGCCGTCGGTCTCCTTCAGGATGCGCTTGACCACGTGGGGCTCGGACGGATCGTAGGCGTTGGCAGCACCGTTGTTCAGCGCGGTCTCACGCGCGGCGCCGCTGAGATCGGCGACCGTGATCGGCTGCTTGAACATCGCCTGCGCGAATGACAGGCCCATCATGCCGACGCCGCCAAGGCCGATCAGCAAGAGGTTACGCTGACGGGGACGGTCGACCAGGCGCTTGAGCGCGCCATAGGCGGTGACCCCCGAGCACATCAACGTCGCGGCCTGGTTGACGGGCAGGGGATCGTAGTCGAGCAGATATTTTGCGTCAGGCACCAGCACGTGGGTGGCGAACCCGCCATCGATGGAGACGCCGAGGAAGCGCTGCTTCGCGCAGAGGTTCTCGTCGCCGTTCTTGCAATCGCGGCACTGACCGCAGCCGATCCAGGGAAACACCGCCTTCTTGGTGCCGACGAGGTTCGCCGGCACGTCAGGCCCGACTTCGTCGACGACGCCGGCGATCTCATGGCCGAGCGTGAAGGGCAGCGTCATGCCACGCGTGGTGTCGAGCTTCTTGCCACCACCGAGATCTGCATAGCCGTCCTGGATGTGCAGGTCGGAATGGCACAAGCCGCAGCGCTCGATGCGCACCAGCACCTCTCGTCCTTGCGGCTTTGGCGTGTCGACGATGGTCTCGCACAGCGGCGCATCGAACTTGACGAGGGACTGCCGACGCATCAACGCCATTTTCTTTCCTCCGGAATTCAAATTGTCAGGTTTCGCTGCGTATATCCGCCAATTCACGCGCCATGGCAACAAAGCCGGAGACGGGAATGGTCTCGGCGCGCCGCGTCGCATCGACGCCTGCGGCGGCCGCAAGTCGCGCCGGATCGACACCCAGCGATTTCAGGCTCTGGCGCAGCATTTTCCGGCGCTGGCCGAAGGCCGCGGCCGCGACCTGTTCGAGCATCTTGCGATCGCAGGGCAGAGGCTCCGCGCGCGGCTTGAGCCGCACAACGGATGAGGTGACCTTTGGCGGCGGCACGAAGGCGGACGGTGAAATGTCGAACAGGATCTTGGTCTCGCAGCGCCAGTTGGCGAGCACGCCGAGCCGGCCATAGGCCTCCTCGTCCTCGCGCGCGACGATGCGCTCGGCGACCTCGCGCTGAAACATCAGCACCATCATGTCGTACCAGGGCGGCCAGGGTTCGGTGGTGAGCCAGTTGATCAGGAGCTGGGTCGCGATGTTGTAGGGCAGATTGGCGACGATCTTGCCGCGCTCGCATGCAAGCAGCGGCCGCGGATCGAAGGTCATGGCGTCGCCATGCACGATCTCGAGTCGTCCGGGGTAGCGCGCGGAAATATCCTGGAGTGCGGGTATGGCGCGCTCGTCGTGCTCGATCGCAATGACGCGTCTGGCGCCGAGCGCGAGCAGGGCACGCGTCAGCCCGCCGGGGCCCGGACCGATCTCGACGATGGTACTCTCTTCGAGCGGCGCCGCGGCGCGCGCGATGCGTGCGGTGAGGTTGAGGTCGAGCAGAAAGTTCTGGCCGAGCGATTTGCGCGCCGACAGTGCGTGCTGGCGGATGACCTCGCGTAACGGCGGGAGGTCGTCGATCGCACTCATCAGCTTGTCGCAGCCGCCATGCGGCTCGCAAGCTTGAGTGCGGCAATCAGGCTCGCGGGGTTCGCCTTGCCAGTGCCGGCGATATCGAAGGCGGTGCCATGATCGGGCGAGGTGCGGATAAAGGGCAGGCCGAGCGTGACGTTGACGGCCTCGTCGAACGCCACCGTCTTGATCGGGATCAGCGCCTGGTCGTGATACATGCAGACCGCGCAGTCATAGGTGTCGCGCGCGGCTTCGTGAAACATGGTGTCGGCGGGCAGTGGGCCCCTGGCGTCGATCCCGTCGTTACGCAGAACCTTGAGCGCCGGCGCGATCACGGTCTGCTCCTCGTGGCCGAGCGAGCCGTCCTCGCCGGCGTGAGGGTTGAGCCCTGATATCGCGACGCGCGGCCGGGCAATGCCGAAGCGGGAATTGAGCTCGGTCGCGACGATGCGCACGGTCGAGACGATCAGATCGCTGCTCAGCTGGGCGAGAGCATCCCGCAGGGACACGTGGATCGTCACCGGCACCACGGCGAGCCGCGGCGACCACAGCATCATCACCGGCTGCGGCACGTGGCCGTCCTTGCTTGCGAGCTCGGCGAGGAATTCGGTGTGGCCGGGATGGCGGAAGCCGGCGCGGTAGAGCACGCTCTTGGCGATCGGGTTGGTGACGACGGCGCTGGCGAGCCCTGCGCGCACGTCGGCGACGGCATGGCGGATCGAGGCGAGCGCGGCCGGTGCGCTCGATGCGTCCGGCTTGCCGGGAGCGGCGGTGGCGTGTTCGCCGGTCGCAACCACGGGCAGGGCGTCGGCGAAGGTGGCTTCAGCTTCACCCGGGCTCACCGCGGCGATCCTGGCCTCGGCGCCAAGCGCCGTGCCCAGCAGCCTGGCGCGCTGCGCGATCAACGCATCATCGCCGAGCAGGTAGAAAGCCGGCAGGTCCAACTCGCGACGCCTGAGCCAGGCTGCGATGGTAATGTCGGAGCCGATGCCGGCGGGCTCTCCGAGCGTCAGTGCAAGGGGCTTTGCGGGAGCGGCCATCAGCGGTTGCGATATTCGATCATCGCTGCCTTGCGAAGCTCATCGAGATAGGCTTTCTGCGTCTTCTCGTACTTCTCGGTATACATCTTCAGCTGGATCTCGCGCTTCTTCGGCGTATCGATCGTGGTCGGCTTGCGCGAGCACAGCACGACCATCTCGATGCCGGATTTGGTCACTTCGGGTGCCGTGAGGTGGCCGATCGGGGTGTCGTCGAGCACCTTGCGGAGCGCTTCGGGCAGGTCGGCGGTGGTCTTGGTGACGCTTTCGCGGATGGTGGCGTTCGGCGTCGAGCGGAACAGCGAGTTGGCTTCCTCGCAGCTTCCGATGCGCGCGCGATATTGCTCGGCTTCCTTCATCCGCGTCTCCTGGAAGGCAGAGGACGAGCCGCGCGGCACGATCAGCACGATCGGCTGCATTTTGTATTCGGTACCTTCGATCTGGAGCTTCTCGTCCCCGCTTTGTCGGACCTTGTCGGCGACGTCCTTCTCGCCAACGATCAGCTTCTCCTTGAAGCGACCGCGCACGAGGCTGGTCCAGACCATTTCGGACCTCATGCGGCTCTTGAGCGTGTCGGGTCGCACCCCTTTGACCTCGAGCGACTTGGTCAGCATCTCGGGCGAGATGCGCATGCGTTGCGCCATGCCCTCGTAGGACTGGTTGATGTCGGAAGCGGCAGGATCGACGCCGTACTTCTTGCCTTCCTTCAGCTTGATCTTGTCGTCGATCAGCGTGTTGATGACCTCCTGCCGGCTCGGGGTCTTCTGCGTCGTCAACTGATCGAGCTTGGTGCGCTGCTCAATATCGAAATCGGTGATGGGCTCGCCGTTGACCATAACGACGATGTTCTGCGCCCGTGCCGGCGCGCCGGCCAGAACGAGCACGGCACTGAGGACGAGAAGGAGGAGGCGGAAGACAGGCAATGAGGTCGTCATGGTTGTCGCTCGCATGTCAGCCGAGATGATCCTGCAATCGGGTACAGGCGGCTGGCACTTCAAACGGGTTCACTGGAGGCCGGCGGAACTGCTGGACCCGGTCGAGGTCGCCAGCGTGCGCAGGCCGATCTGGAACATGAACGCGTGGCTCAGCACGGGCGGCGTGGTGCCCGCAGAATAGCTATACGAAGTTACGTAGTTCGCCGCCAGCACGAAGCAATCGTCGACATAGCCGGCGCCGAGCACATATTGGTTGATCTTGTTGGCCTCGAGATCCCAGCGCGCCGAACCCGTTACCACCCAGTTGGTCGCGACCTTGATCGAGCCGGAGGTCAGGATGCCCTCGCGGCGGGTCAGATAGCCGAGTTCCGGCTGCGGCGCGTAATTGCCGTACATCATGCTGACAGACCAGCGATTGAAGTTGGCGCGGCCTTCGGCCTCGAAGCGCTGGACGTTCCAGGTCTGCTCGTCCATGCGGGACCGGACGCTGAACGTGTAGGTGCTGTTCGGCGAGTAGGCGGCGCTCGCGACATAGTCGGAGCGCGGCTTGTCGAGGCCCGAATCCAGGCCCGTGTTGATGGTATCCTGCACCGCGTAGGAGTTCATGCCGAACAGCTGGTAGGACTGCCCGAACAGCACTTTGACGGCGCCGCCCCTGTCGAACTGCGTGGTGGCCTGAACGCCGACATTGGCGCGGCCGCCGCCCTCGACGCGATCGTAGCCGGAGAACTTGTCGACGCTGAACAGGTTCGTCGTGTCGAACACCATGCTCTGCGCATCTTCGTTCGGAAGCCTGCCGGCATAGGTTTCGTTCGGGCGGATGATGACCTGCGCGATCGGCTCGATCGTGGTCGAGCCCCAGGGCTGAACGTTGATGAAGGGGTAGCGGTATTCGAGGCCGACGGTCGGCATCAGGCGGAACGCCTGGGTGTTGCCGACCGGCAGGTAGTTCGACACGCCCGGCTGGTTGGAGACGTCCGAGTTGATCGCGTCGGCGCGCAGGATCGCGAACGGCGTCCAGATCTCGCCGAAGGGATCGGTGTAGGACTTGCGCCACTGTGCTTCCGCCGTCAGGCGGGTGTAGGTGCCGGGGAAGCCGCGCAGCAGGCACTGCGAGGGCGTCCGCGCGAGCGGATCGGCCGAGGTCGTCGTGCACAGGCTGTTGGTGTTGGCGGTCGTCGTGATCGGGTCGAACGCAGCGTCGTTGCGCGTCAGGTTGACGAAGTTGGTCTTGTAGGAGACCTCGCCGCCGAAGATCGGATAGTTGAGCACATTCGAGTAGTCGATCACGGGATAGACGACCGGGACCTGCTGCTGGTTACCCGAGAAGCTCAGCCAGTACATCGTGCGCGCGTCGAAGAAGCTGCGATTGCCGACGCCGGTCAGATAGAGCTGCGACAACGCATCCGTCGGCAGATACAGGAACGAGCCCTGCGGATCGCGATACTGCGCCAACCGGTAGTCCGAAAAGAAATAGTAGTCGGACATCAGGACGCCGTCCCAACCCCAGACCCACTTGTCGTTCAGTGCAAACTGGCCCTTGGTCTCGACGGCGCCGCGGAACTGACGATCGCCGGGCTGGCCGGCGAGGGCGTTCCGGTCGAGCTGGTCGATGCCGTAGACGCGGACCTGGTAGGCGCCGTCCATCAGGCGCTGGCGGAATTCGGCCTGGAACAGCACGCCCTGCCTGGAGGTGATGCGCGGATTGAAGGTCGCGTCCATGTCAGGCGCGATCGCCCAATAGAACGGGACTTCGACGCCGTAGCCGAACGGCGTGTTCGAGGTGAAGCCCGGCATCAGGAAACCGGTCTTGCGCTTCACGGTCGGATCGGGCGTCGAGAAGTAGGGCATGTAGGCGATCGGCACGCCGAAGAATTCGAGCTGCGCCGTCTCGAAATACAGCATCTTCTCCTGCTGGTCGTGGATGATGCGGGCACCCTTGACCTGCCAGAGCGGGGGCTTCTTCGGATCGTCCTTACACGGCGCGCAGGCCGTGTAGACGCCGTTCTCGAACACCGTGTAGTTGCCGCTCGAGCGGTCGGCGCGGGTCGCGGCCATGCGGGTCTGGTCGGCGGTGTCCACGCGCAGCGAATCGACGAAGCCGTCGCGGTAGTCGTCGGAGAGATCCAGGATCTCGGCATAGGTGATCTTGCCTTCGGCATCCGTCATGCGGATGTTGCCTTCGGCATGCAGGCGCTTGGTCTTCTGGTCGTAGATGACCCGGTCGGCCTCGACGCTGGTGCCGTTGTAGAACAGCTGGACATTGCCGACCGCGGAGACGCGCGAATTGTTGTAGTCGTAATCGACCTCGGTCGCCTGCACGAGCATCTGCCCGTCATTGGCGGCCTTCGGCGGAACCGGGCGCGGCGGCCGCGGATTGTAGGTGAAGCTCTGGGCAGCGGCAGGCGTCACCGCGGCAAGATCCATCATGCCGGCGAGCGATACGGTCGCGACAAGCGCAAGCAGGACCTTGCGGACAGACAAGCCGCATCCGTTCGCGCGCACGCGGGTGCACGACGTCGATCCAGACACGGGTCCTCGATGGACGGCAGTCACTAACCGTCCTCCTGGTACAGCAAGGCCAAAAAGCCGGTGAGGCCGCCCACCACTACGGGCAACCACGCCGCAGCGATCGGATGCATCAACTCAGCCTTGCTCAAGTCTTCAGTCACTTTCGACAGCACGTAGAGCAGAAAGCCTGCGCCCACGCCACTCAAAACCATCTTCTGTACGCCACCCATCCGGAAGAAGCGCAGCGACACGGAAGCCGCGAGCATCACCATGGCGGCGAGCAAAAACGGCTGTGCCAGCAGCTTGTGATACTGGAGTCGATATCCCGCTGTCGCGAACCCCGAGCTCTCCGACGAGCGGATGTAGCTCGGTAGTTGCCAAAAGGACACAGTCTCGGGTGTGGAAAAGCTGTTGCGAACCTGCGCCTCGGTGAGCGTCGTCGGAATTTCCAGGCTGGCCTGATCGACCGGGGGCGCGTCGAGCGTGAAGCGGCGCACGCCCTTGAACAGCCAATGGCCGGACTCGAGCATTGCCTCGCGCGCCTCGATCCGCTCCTTGAAGTGCTGTTCTGTGTCAAACCGGAACAGGGTCAGGCCCGTCAGCCGGACGCCCTGCTGCTCGCTGCGTGCAGCGTTGATGATGGTCTGGCCGTCGCTGGTCACCTGGTTGAGCCAGAAGCCCGAGGCGTCCTGGATGCCGCCGCCGGGCGCCGAGCCGAACAGCTCGGCTTCCATGCGCTTGGAGAGCTCGCGCAGATTCGCCGACGTCGGATTGTAGGCGACGGTGGCGATCACCCCGATCAGCAGGGCGCTGCCGAGCGCCGGCGCGACAATTTGCCAGGCCGAGATGCCGGCGGCGCGCGCGACCACGAGCTCGAGCCGACGGGAGAGATCGAGATAGCAGATCATGGCGCCGATCAGCATGCAGAACGGCGTCAGCTTCTCCAGAAGCTGCGGCACCCGAAATAGCGAGGTCTCGGCCACCATGATCGCGGAGGCGGATGCGAGCCCCGAGGTCTTGCGCACCATCTCGATGTAGTCGACCAGCACCAGCAGCAGGAAAATGCTCGCGAACACGCCGAGTGCGGCGACCACGAAGCGGCCGGCAAAATAGCGCCCCAGTGTGTTGGTGAGCATGCTCATGCGGCGGCCGGCCGTCCGAACAGCCGCGCGATGCGCGCATTCGACCTGTTGATGGCCTCCATCAGGCCCGGCGGCGGCTCGACCACGATGCCGCCGATGATCATCCACAAGCCGACGCCGATCGCCCCAAGCACCATCGCGTACTGGGCCCACACCGGACCCGGCGATTTCACGGCCATCACCGAGCAGGCAAATCCCGCCATGCGCAGGCCGAACACGGCGAGCACCGAGCCACCGATCGAGAAGTTGCGGCTCTGTCGGGTCGTGCGCGGCGCGCCGAGAAAAGCGAAGGTCAGCGCGGCAAAGGCGAAGGGATAAATCGGCGCCAGGAGGCTGTCATGCAGCGCCGAGCGGAACTGCCCGGGGATCTGCTTGTAGACCGGGTCGTCCTCGGACGGCGAGAGCAGCTCCCACAGATAGCGCTCGCGAATGCCGAGGGTGACATCGTGGCCCTGGTTGCCGAACTTCGACATGTCGAAGCCGTAGCGGCCGAATGCCACCAGCGCAGGGTCGCGCTTGCCGGCCTCGAAGCGCTGCAGATTGCCGTCTTTGAGCACCAGGAACGATCCATTCTCGTTCTTCACGACCTCGCCGTGCTCGGCGACGATCGAGACGCGCTCGTTCGGATCGCGGCGGTCGTCGATGAAAATGCCGGCGAGGATGCCGCCGGGCAGCCGTTCGCGGATCCGGATCGTCAGATTCTTGTCGAGCTGGGCGAAGCGGCCCGGCTGCAGGATGTTGGTGAGCACGTCGGCGGTGATCTCGGCATCCCACTGCTTGATCCGTCGCATGCCGTCGGGCGCGAGATAGGCGGAGATGAAGGCGACCAGGAGCGCCACGACGCAGGTGGCGCAGAAGAACGGATAGAACAGCCGGAACGGCGAGAGGCCGGCGGCATTCATCACGATGATCTCGGAATCGGTCGCCAGCTTGTTCAGCGTGTGCGAGATCGCGATCATCAGCGCGATCGGCGAGATGATCAGCACCAGCGCCGGGATCACGAGGCTGGTAATGCCGAGGAAGGTCATGATGGTCTGACCCTGGCTCGTCATCAGGTCGATGCCGCGCAACGCCTGCGTAATCCAGATCACGCCGGTGAGGCTGACCAGGACGAGCGCAAACGACGCCAGCGTCGTGCGGAAAATATACCTGTCGATCGACCCCATGCGCTACCGCACGATTCCCACCAAGCCCCAGCGCACACCGGAATTCGGACTCTCCGACCAATCCCTGACAGGGATCCCCAAGGCCGGCCAACCGCCTCTTCCGGAGGCTTACTTTCTCACTACCATCCCTTTGATCCGTCAACAAAATGGCTGACCCATGGCGCCCTCATCATATGGTTAATATTTCCCTCAATGTGGCGTCCCTGCCACGGGCGGTGCTTGGCTTTGACCGCGCCTCTGGCCCATAGTGGGGAAAGACGAGTGAATCGCCGTTCAACTCCGGCCCGCGGCCGTCCCGGTTGATCGGTAAAAAGCCCCATGTTTTTGAGGAGTTACCCATGCCCGATGCCATCAAGGTCGGCTTTGTCCCAATGGCGTCCGCCGCCCGTGGCATTCTGGTCGTGTTCTGTGATGAGGCTCTGAAGGTCGGCCCGGCGACGGCCAAGGCGCTCGGTGCCGCGAGCGAGCTCGTGAAGCGGGCGGCGGCTGCCGCCTCATTCAAAGGCAAAAGCGGCGCGGCCCTGGACATTTTGGCTCCCGAGGGCCTGAAGGCTGATCGCCTGATCGTGATCGGGACCGGCAAGGCCTCCGGCTTGAAGGGGAACGACTTCCTCAAATTCGGCGGCTTGGCCGCCAGCAAGCTCAAGGCCGGCTCTGCGGCCATGACCATCGTGGCGGAACTCGCCACCGGCGCCATGAGCAGCGAGCAGGCGGTCGCGATTGCCTCGGGCGTGCGCCTGCGCGCCTACAAGTTCGACCGCTACAAGACCAGGAAGAAGGACGGCGAGGAGGGCGCCTTGCGCGCCGATGTTTCGCTCGCCGTCGGCGATGCGGCCGCGGCGAAGAAGGCCTTTGCTTCGGCAGCAGCGGTCGTCGACGGTGTCATCATCGCGCGCGATCTCGTCAACGAGCCGCCGAACGTGCTGTACCCTGAGGAGTTCGCCCGCCGCGCCGGTCAGCTGCGCAAGCTCGGCGTCAGAATCGAGGTGCTCGACGTCAAGGCGATGCAGAAGCTCGGCATGGGCGCGCTGCTCGGTGTCGGCCAAGGCTCGGTGCGACCGAGCCGTACAGTGATCATGCGGGACGGCGGCAGGAAGGGCGAGGCACCGGTCGCCTTCGTCGGCAAAGGGGTCTGTTTCGACACCGGCGGCATCTCGATCAAGCCGGCCGGCAGCATGGAGGACATGAAAGGCGACATGGGCGGCGCGGCCTGCGTCGTCGGCCTGATGCACGCGCTCGCGGCGCGCAAGGCCAAGGTCAACGTGGTCGGCGCCATCGGACTCGTCGAGAACATGCCCGACGGCAACGCGCAGCGGCCGGGCGACATCGTCACCTCGATGTCAGGCCAGACCATCGAGATCATCAACACCGACGCGGAGGGCCGCCTCGTGCTGGCCGACGTACTCTGGTACGTCGCCAAGAAGCTGAAGCCGAAATTCATGGTGGATCTGGCGACGTTGACCGGCGCGATCATGGTCGCGCTCGGCACCGAGCATGCCGGCATGTTCTCCAACAATGACGAACTCGCCGAACGCCTGCTGACGGCCGGCATCGAGGTCGGCGAGAAGGTCTGGCGCATGCCGCTCGGCCCCGAATACGACAAGCTGATCGATTCCCAGTTTGCCGACATGAAGAACACGGGCGGACGGCATGGCGGCTCGATCACCGCCGCGCAGTTCCTGCAGCGCTTCGTCGATGGCACGCCCTGGGCGCATCTCGACATCGCCGGCACCGCGATGGGCGCGCCGAAGACTGACATCAATCAGAGCTGGGGCTCCGGCTATGGCGTCCGTCTGCTCGATCGTCTGGTGGCAGATCATTACGAGCGCAAATGACGGAAGTGCTGTTTTACCATCTGCAAAACATGACGGTTGAGAACGTCTTGCCGCCGCTTCTCGAGAAATCGCTCGAGCGCGGCTGGCGCGTCGTGGTGCAGTCGACCTCGCCGGAGCGCGCCGACGCGCTCGACGCGCATCTATGGACCTATCGCGACGATTCCTTCCTGCCGCACGCGACATGGCGCGTGAACGATGCCGCCGATCAGCCGATCGTGCTGGCGATCGAGGAGGACAATCCCAACGGCGCCAATGTTCGCTTCCTGGTCGACAACGCCGCGCTGCCGCAGGACGCGCAGGGCTATGAGCGCATGGTGCTGCTGTTCAACGGTGACGATCCGGACGCGCTCACGTTTGCCCGGAGCGCCTGGACGGATTGCAAGGCGCGGGGATTTGATGTCACCTATTGGCAGGCCGACGAACGGGGCCGTTGGCAGCGCCGGAATTAGCGGTCGTT
>Ga0209758_1002545_pt1 | contig 18384 bp, 24 predicted proteins | sample AraplaMF_Col_mMF_FD_184258 | JGI IMG/M metagenome (GOLD analysis project Ga0209758, IMG submission 184258) | Arabidopsis root microbial communities from the University of North Carolina, USA - plate scrape MF_Col_mMF (SPAdes) (version 2) | ecosystem: Host-associated > Plants > Roots > Endosphere...
GGATTCTCCATGGGCGGGTCCGTGGTGCTGCGGCACGCGGCGCTGCACCTCGGGGACGCCGGTACGGACGCCGTGGTGGCGGTCAGCGCCCCCGCCCGCTGGTACTACCGGGGCACGGCCCCCATGCGCCGGCTGCACTGGCTGGTGACCCGGCCGGAGGGGCGTCTGCTGGGCCGCTACGGTCTGCGCACCCGTATCCACCACCGCGACTGGGACCCGGTCCCCACCTCGCCGGTGGAGTCCGTCCCCCTGATCGCACCGACCCCGCTGCTGATCGTGCACGGCGACCAGGACGGCTATTTCCCCGTCGACCACCCCCGGATGCTGGCCGACGCGGCACCGGGGCACGCCGAACTGTGGCTGGAGCCCGGCATGGGCCACGCCGAGCACGCCAGCGACGACGAACTCGTGGCGCGGATCGGGGCGTGGGCGGTCTCCCACGCGGGCTAGCCTGACGGTGTTCACCAAGACCGAGTTGAGGAAGCAGATGGCACAGGGCACAGTGCGCTACTGGGCCGCCGCAAAGGCCGCGGCCGGGACCGCCGAGGAACCGTACGACGCCACCACGCTCGCGGAGGCGCTCGACGCGGCCCGCGGCCGGCACCCGGGCGAACTCGTCCGCGTCCTGCGGCGATGCTCCTTCCTTGTCGACGGTGACCCCGTCGGGACCCGTGAGCACGAGACGGTACGGCTGGCCGAGGGCGGCACGGTCGAGGTGCTCCCACCGTTCGCAGGAGGATGAGCACAGCGATGAGCAACCAGCCGTACGAGGGCTACGACCCGGGCTTCGACCCCCATCAGCAGCACTCCTATCCGCAGCAGCCGCAACAGCAGGAGTGGTACGACCCGAGCGCCGGGTATCCGCAGCAGCCCTCGGCCTACCCGCAGCACTGGGACGGACAGGCGTACGGCCCCGCCCAGCCGCTGCCGCCGGAGTCCCAGGCGTACGACCCCCACGGTTACGCCGCGCACGGCGTGGGCGGCCGCGCCCATCCCACCGGCCCCGGCGGGCCGGCGGCCCGCGGCGGTGGCGGCACGCAGACCACGACCGCGCCCGCGGCACCTCCCGTCGACATCTCCCGACTCCCCGCGAATCAGCGGGCCCGGCTCGAAGGGCGTTCGCCCATCATCGAGCCGGGGCTCCAGCCCGCCGCGCTCACCGCGCTGCTCGGGGCGCTGCTCGCCGGTGGCGCGGCCCTCGGACCGTACGCCCTGGTGGTGCCGCTGGTGATCCTCCAGGCTGTGACGGCCGCGGGATGGTTCCGGCTGAACGGCATGTGGCCCGCCCGGCAGGGCATCGCGCTGGCGTTCCTGGGCGCCGTCGCCGCGGACGTCGCGGTGCTCGTGGCCGGCCGCGAACACGCGCCCGCCGCGATCCTCGGCGCCCTCGGCGTCTGGGTCCTGCTCTCCCTCGTCCTGCAGCTGCGGTCGCACGCCGACCCGGACACCCGGATGCACGGCCTGATGGCGACCGTCGCCTCGGCCTCGCTGTCGATCATCGCTGCGGGGCACCTCGCGGCCGAGGCGGACGCCGTCACCGTCGGAGCCGTCGCCGTCGCCGTGGCGGTCCTTGCGCGGGCGCTGCCGCTGCCGACCGCGGCCTCGGTCGTCGTGGCCCTGCTGGCGGCGACCGGTGCGGGCATCGCCATGGGGAACGCCACCGGCGCCGGCACGTCGGGCGCCTTCCTCGGTCTGGGTGCGGGCGTCTGCGCGCTGGTCGGCCACCGGGTCGCCTCCTACGACTACCCCTCCCGCTTCGTCCACTTCACGGCGGGCGTGGCCCTGCCGCTGACCGCGGCGGCGCCGGTGATCTATCTGCTCGGGCGTGCCATCGGCTAGCCAGTGTCACAGGTGATCGACAATTCGGAGGACCTCCGTCCGCACGGGGTTACAGTCGCGCTCGACGGTCACCCGGTCCGTCATCGACCGCCTAGGTGGGGGAAACACCGAGCATGCGCGCACTGCGGAGACTGCTGATCGTCGTCCTGGTCCTGGGCGTCCTCTTCGTCGTGGTGGACCGTGTCGCGGTCCACTTCGCGGAGAGCGAGGCGGCCGACAAGCTGAAGACCTCCGAGGGGCTGACCGACACCCCGGACGTGTCCATCAAGGGCTTCCCCTTCCTCACCCAGGTGGCCGGCGGGGAGCTGGACGACATCGAGGTCGGGATCAGGAACTACGAGGCCCCCAGCGGGGACGGCGGCGAGAAGATCCGCATAGACGACCTGAACGCCGACATGAAGGGCGTGAGGTTCACCGGCGACTACAGCTCCGCGACCGCGGCCACCGCCACCGGAACGGCGCTCATCTCCTACGAGGAACTGCTCAGGACCGCCAAGGCCGAGCCCACCCAGGTGGCGCCCGGTGTCACCGCCCGGGTCGTCGGCCTCTCGGACGGCGGCAACGGCAAGATCAAGGTCGCGGTCGAGGCGACGGTCCTCGGCAAGACCCTGCCGGACCCGGTCACCGTGCTCAGCTCGGTGACGGTGCAGGGCAAGACCGTGAAGGTGCACGCCGACACGCTGCCGAGGTTCGGGGGCGTCCGGCCGGCCGAGGGCCGGGTGCGGGCCGTCACCGACTTCCAGCAGGCCGTCGACCAACTGCCCGGTGGCATCCGGATCGACTCGGTGCGGGCGGCCCAGAAGGGCGTGGAGATCACGGTGAAGGGTTCGGACGTCAGGCTGGCCGGGTAGGACGAGTCCTGAGCACCGGGCGTCCGAAAGACGAGACGTCCGGTCCGTACCGCAGCTGTGACAGGGCCCCCGGAGAGCCGGGGGCCCTGCACCGGCGGGCTCGACGCCCCATGTTTCTCAAAATGTGGACGATCGTATCTCACCATTCGACACCCCGGTGACATGCCCGGCGGTCCGTCCCTACGATCGACCCCATGCAGCGACAGGCGGATCTCACGAAGCGGCGGGCAGTAGACCTGTGCCGCGTCGCCGCCATGCTCTGTCGCACTTCCTGAGCGGGAGCCCCGACTCCCGTATCGCCGGCCCTGATCCTGACGCAGGGCCACCCGTGCGCCGTGTACGCCGGCCTGAAGCCGCGCACCCGCACCCCACCCCGACTCGCAGACCCCGCCGCAACTGCCCCGGAGGAGATAGAGCATGAGCCGCAGCGACGTCCTGGTAGACGCCGACTGGCTGCAGGAGCACCTGGACGACTCGACGATCGCCATCGTCGAGGTCGACGAGGACACCTCCGCCTACGACAAGAACCACATCAAGAACGCCATCCGGATCGACTGGACCAAGGACCTCCAGGACCCGGTCCGCCGTGACTTCATCGACCAGGCCGGCTTCGAGAAGCTCCTGTCGGAGAAGGGCATCGCCAACGACCACACGGTGGTCCTGTACGGCGGCAACAACAACTGGTTCGCCTCCTACGCCTACTGGTACTTCAAGCTGTACGGCCACGAGAACGTCAAGCTTCTCGACGGCGGCCGCAAGAAGTGGGAGCTGGACGCGCGCGAGCTGGTCGACGGCACGGAGGTCCCCGAGCGGGCCGCCACCGAGTACAGGGCGAAGGAGCAGAACACGGCCATCCGCGCCTTCCGCGACGACGTGGTCGACGCGATCGGCGTGCAGAACCTGGTCGACGTCCGTTCGCCCGACGAGTTCTCCGGCAAGCTGCTCGCCCCCGCGCACCTGCCCCAGGAGCAGTCGCAGCGTCCCGGCCACGTGCCGAGCGCCCGCAACATCCCCTGGTCGAAGAACGCCAACGACGACGGCACCTTCAAGTCGGACGACGAGCTCAAGGCGCTCTACGCCGAGGAGAGCGTCGACCTGGCCAAGGACACCATCGCGTACTGCCGCATCGGTGAGCGCTCCGCGCTGACCTGGTTCGTCCTGCACGAGCTGCTCGAGGTCCCGAACGTCAAGAACTACGACGGCTCCTGGACCGAGTACGGCTCCCTCGTCGGCGTCCCGATCGAGCTCGGCGCCGCCAAGTAACCCCGGATCCCCGGACCTACCCCTAAGGAAGAGCCATGTGTGGAGCGAAGGCCGGCGGTCCCGACGCCTCGACGATCAAGCCCGGTGAGACCACGATCCAGGGTCAGGTGACCCGCGACGGCGAGCCCGTGGTGGGCTACGTGCGCCTGCTCGACGCGACCGGTGAGTTCACCGCCGAGGTCCCGACCTCGGCGACCGGACAGTTCCGCTTCTACGCGGCCGAGGGGACCTGGACCGTCCGGGCCCTGGTGCCGGGCGCCACCGCGGACCGCACGGTCGTCGCGCAGACGGGCGGCCTCGCGGAGGTCGCGATCGCCGTCTGACGATCACTCCACGACGGTCCGAGGGGCCGTACGTGCACGGCTGAAGGGCCGCATCCCGGGGCAGGACACCTGTCTGCAGGGGTGCGGCCCTTCGGCGTGTCCGGGCATAGCCTGGAGGTATGTACGCGCGACGGCGGCACGTCTACTTCGCCATGATGGGGACCTGCATCGGTCTGTTCGTCCTTGCCTGGGGGGTCGTGCGTATCTGGTCGGTCCCCGCGGCCGTCGGGATGTGCCTGCTCGCGATGGTGATCCCGCCGCTGGCGGCCATGGTGGCGAACCGGCGGGGTCCCGAGGACCGGTGGTGGGACGATCCGTCCGGGGACCCCAAGTCCGACGAGTGGTGGGACGAGCTGGACGGCAAGAAGCGGCACTGAGGTATGCGCCCTCGCCGGGCACGTCTCAGTACACGAGTGCCTGGGTGTCGTCCGCCAGCGCCTCCTGGACGAACACCTGTGCGCCGGCGATCCGGATGCCGTCGATGACGTCCTGTTGTGTGATGTCCCGGCGGGCCGCGCACTGGGTGCACAGGGTCATCCGCCCGGCCGCCATGATCGCCTCGATCAGATCGGGCAGCGGCGCCGCGTGCGGCAGCTCGAACTCCGCGGCCCGGCCCGGCAGCGCGAACCACGAGGACTCACCGGTCAGCCAGAACGAGACGTCGACTCCACTGGCAACGGCCACGGAAGCGACGGTGAACGCCTGGGAACAGCGCTCGGGGGCGTCCGCACCGGCCGTCACCTTGATCACGAGCTTCTTCGACATGCTCGAATCGTAGTCCGAATCGTGATCAACTCCCGTGCAACTCCGTTCAGTAGCCATGAGTCTCCTGTGTGCGCGGATACGGAATCCGTGCTTCTCGTTCTGTGGGGGACGTCTTGGAAGAACCGGAAAGACCCGAAGAGCGACCGGGAAGCTCCGCTGTGGCGCCGGAAACACCGGAAGCGCAGTTGCCCGAGGGTGCTGAGGGCGACGCCGGAGAATCGGCACAGGCACCGGACAGGCCCGTCGACGGCGCACCCCGCCCCCGTCGACGTGGCCGGACCGCCGTGCTCGTCGTCGGTGCAGCCGTGCTGGGCGTCGTCGCCGGGACCTGCACGGGTTACGTCGTGCAGGCGAACCGCACGCCCACCCCCTTGCCGCCGTTGTCCCAGCCGGTGGTCAAGCAGGCCAAGGGAGAGGCGGAGCCGCTGTCGGCAGCGCAGGACCGCCGCGTGAAGACCGACGGCGATCTGCGCAAGCTGCTGGTCGCGCGGCCGGCCGGGGCCCGGAACGCCCCGTACCCGGTGGGCAACGACGGCTGGATGAACCTCGCCTCGTACGCGGAGACCTTCGAGAAGCCGGACCAGGCCTTCACCGACCAGGTCACGAGCGAGTTCCGGCGTGCGGCCGTCACCTCCTGGCGGACGAGCGACACGCACTACGTCGAGATCCACCTCGTCCAGTACCGGCAGGAGGAGGACATGGACGCCAGGGGTGAGGCGGAGAACGGCACGTACTGGGCCGAACGGCACTCCGGCTCGCACGGCTGGCCGATTCCCGGTACGGGCGACGGCATGGCCTACGTGGATTCGACACCCGACCGGGAGCCCGGATACCTCCCGCTGTACTCGGCCGAGGCGCACGCCTGGCGCGGTGATATCGCCGTCGACATCTACGTCAACGACACCAGAGCGATCACCAAGAAAGAGATCATGAGCCTGGCCGAGCGGCAGATGGGACGACTGTGAGCGAGAACCCGCAGACTCCCGTACCCGCCGGACCGGTGGACGAGGCCGGACAGCCGGGGCTCGTGGCCCCGGCAGCGGAGCCGTTCGCGGCGCCGGTGGCGGCCGCACCCGAAACCGGGCGACCCGCCCGCCGCCGACGCGTCGGTGTGATCGGCGGAAGCGCCGTGCTGCTCCTCGCTGTGCTCGGCGGCGCCGGGTACACCGTGGTCACCGTTCAGAACGCCGACCGCGATCCGGGCGCGCCGGTCTGGAGCCTGCCGAAGGCCGAGGCGGAAAAGAAGGCCCAGGCCGAGGCCACCGGCCTCAACGGCATGCTGCTGCCCTTCGGGACCAGCGGTTACGGCCGCGGTCCGGACATGGGCAAGTTCGGCTCGGACGCCGAGCTGAGCGGCAGGGAGGCCACTGAACTGCGCAAGGAGTCGCTCCGCACCCTGCCCCGCTCCCAGCGGCTGCAGCTGGAGAAGGAGATCGACAAGCAGCACATCCAGGGCATGGCGATGCGCAGCTACCTCAATGCGGACAGCGCTACCGCCTCCACCTCGTACGGGAAGGACGCCTTCACAGTCGAGATCGCGCTGTCGCGGATGGAGAGCCGGCAGACGGTGCGTTCGATCGCGGCCTTTCAGCAGGAGTTCCTCGGTGCCATGAAGGTGTTCCGGGCGGGACCGACGATCGAGGGCCACAAGAACGCCCGCTGCTTCCTGCTGCCGACGAACCGCGACGAGAAGATCGACCTGATGGTCTGCTCCGCATACGAGGGCGACGTCCTGGTCAGCGCCACCGTGTCCGGGGCCAAGCCACTGGACAAGAAGGGCGCGGCGGACCTGCTCCGCGCACAGCTGGACCGCATCAAGGACCCCGGGGAGGCGGTATGACCGAGCAGCAGACCACGGATCACCCTGCGGTGCCGGAGAACTCGCCGAGTGCGGCGGGCATACCGCAGCCGGCCGCTCCTCCGGTGCCCGAGGGGACTTCGGCGGAGGCCGTCGTTCCCGGCGCGTTCGCCGTCGCCGGGCCGCCGCCCGCGAAGAAGGACCGCCGGGTGCTGCGGGCCACTCTGCGCTGGACCGCGGCCGTCGCCGTTTTCGCGGCGGTCGGCGCGTCCATGGCGTTCGGCATCACTGGCATGGACCGTACGGACGTGCCCGGCCTTGCCACCGAGTCGGACGGGCGCTGGGACTTCCCCGAGATCGTCCGGCCGCCGCTGCCGTCGGACCGCCCCCGTCCGTTCGCCGAGGCCAACGTGGCCGGCTCGCACTACGCCGACCTGCGCGCCCTGGTGCTGCCCGCCCCCGCGGCAGCCCGGGAGGACAAGGCGCTGCACGGGAAGGACGGCTGGCTGCCGACCGAGGACCTTCTTGCGGAGTACTCCGACACACAGGATCGCAAGGAGTTCGGCCAGCGGCTGTCCGATGACGGTCTGCGGCACATCGCAGCCCGGGGCTGGACCACGCAGGACGGCACGCACACGCGGATCTACCTGCTCCAGTTCGACTCGGGGGCCGTCGCGGACGAACTGCGGACCCAACTGGCCCCCTACAGCGAGCCGGAGTACCCGTTGCGTGGAACCGAGACCTCGGTCGCCGACGAGGATTTTCCGACCGCGACCCGGGTCGTGGGGATCGAGCGCTTCGTGTACACCGAGTCCAAGCCGTACGGGGCTGAGCAGGTGCGCCAGGCGTACCTGGCCGCCGGTGACGTGCTCGCGCTGGTCGTCCAGTCCCGGAAGGGCGGTGCGAACGCCGTGCCCTTCCAGCAGACGGTCGTCCTGCAGAGCGAGCTGCTGGACTGAGTCGACCTCGAAGAGAGGGCCGGGTTCCACCCGACTAGAGTGGGACCCGGCTCTGTGTACCCACCCTCGCTCACCAAGGAGCACCCGTGGAGATCTTCTTCGAAACCCTGCTGGTCCTGGTCTGCGTCGGCGTGCTCGCCTTCGCCGGACTGACCGTGAAGAAGCTGTACGAGGGCCAGCGCTGAGCCCCGCACCCATCACGTACGCGACCGTCACGACTCCCACGAGAAGCTGCTCATGATCGAGATCCCGTCCGACCTCCACAAGGACCTCGTGCCCCTGGTGTTCCTGCTCGGCGACTGGGCCGGCGCGGGCGTGCACGACTTCCCCGGTTCCGAGAAGTGCAACTTCGGCCAGGAGGTGTCCTTCACCCACGACGGGCGGGACTTCCTCGAGTACCACTCGCACAGCTGGGTGCTGGACAGCGAGGGGAACAAGGTCAGGCCGCTGGAGACCGAGGCCGGGTTCTGGCGGATCGACGCCGACCGCAAGGTCGAGGTCACCATGGTCCGCAACGACGGGGTCGTCGAGGTCTGGTACGGCGAGCTGGCCCAGAAGAAGCCGCAGATCGAGATGGCCACGGACGCCGTCGCCCGGACGGCCGCATCGGGTCCCTACAGCGGCGGCAAGCGCCTGTACGGATACGTCAACAGCGACCTGATGTGGGTGGGCGAGAAGCAGACCCCCGAGGTTCCGCTGCGCCCCTACATGTCGGCGCACCTGAAGAAGGTCGTCACCCCGGAGGACGTGGAGCGCTGGGCGAAGGCTCTCCCGGACGACCTTCCGGACGACGGGATCGCATTCTTCAAGTAGTCCTAGACTTTCCAGTGTGGTGAGCACCGACTGGAAGAGCGATCTGCGGCAGCGCGGCTACCGGCTGACCCCGCAGCGGCAACTTGTGCTCGAAGCCGTGGACACCCTGGAGCACGCGACCCCCGACGACATCCTCTGCGAGGTGCGGAAGACGGCGTCGGGGGTCAACATCTCCACGGTCTACCGGACCCTGGAGCTTCTCGAGGAGCTGGGACTGGTCAGTCACGCCCACCTCGGGCACGGGGCCCCGACGTACCACCTCGCGGACCGGCACCATCACATCCATCTGGTGTGCCGTGACTGCACGAACGTCATCGAGGCCGATCTCGACGTGGCCGCCGAGTTCACCGCCAAGCTCCGCGACACGTTCGGCTTCGAAACGGACATGAAGCATTTCGCGATCTTCGGCCGCTGCCAGGATTGCTCGCTCAAGAGTTCAACTACCCCGTCGTAGGCTGGACCCATGAAGAGTCCCCTGCTGGCCCTGCCCGGTGCCGTTCCCGCCGAAGGCGTGGACGAAGGCGTCGCCGCCCACTACGGCGACCTGTTCCGTGAGCAGCGTGCCCTTGCCGACGGCTCCGGATTCGTGGACCTCTCGCACCGCGGCGTCGTCACCGTGAGCGGCGAGGACCGGCTGAGCTGGCTGCATCTGCTGCTCACCCAGCACGTCAGCGACCTGCCTCCGCATCAGGCCACCGAGGCGCTCGTCCTCTCCGCGCACGGCCATATCGAGCACGCGCTCTATCTGGTGGACGACGGTGAGACGGTCTGGGCCCATGTCGAGCCCGGCACCCAGGACGCGCTCGTCGCGTATCTGGAATCGATGAAGTTCTTCTACCGCGTCGAAGTCGCCGACCGGACGGAGGACATCGCGGTGGTGCATCTGCCGGCCGGCTCGATCGCCGAGCCGCCCGAAGGTGTCGTGGTCCGCGAGACGCCGTACGGCCGTGACCTCTTCCTCCCGCGTGCGGACCTCGAGCCCTACGCGCACAAGAGCGGCCCCGCGGCAGGACTCCTTGCCTACGAGGCGCTGCGGGTCGAGCACCACCGCCCCCGCGTCGGCTTCGAGACCGACCACCGCACCATCCCGCACGAGCTGGGCTGGATCGGCACGGCCGTGCACCTTCAGAAGGGCTGCTACCGCGGCCAGGAGACGGTCGCCCGGGTGGAGAACCTCGGCAAGCCGCCGCGCCGGCTGGTCTTCCTCCACCTGGACGGCAGCGAGGTGCACCTGCCGCCGCACGGCACCGAACTGCGTCTGGCGGACGAGGGTCCCGACGGCCGCAAGATCGGTGTCGTGACGACCTCGGTCCGCCACCACGAGCTGGGGCCGGTGGCCCTCGCCCTGGTCAAGCGGAACGTGCCGCTCGACGCCCGCCTGGTCGCCGACACGACGGCGGCGGCCCAGGAAGTGATCGTGGAGCCGTAGGGCTCAGATCTCCAGCAGCACGGTGAACGGGCCGTCGTTCGTCAGCGACACGCGCATCTGCGCACCGAACCGGCCCGTCGCCACCGTCGCGCCCAGCGAGCGCAGCCGGGCGACCACCTCGTCGACGAGGGGCTCGGCGACATCACCCGGGGCCGCCGCGTTCCAGGTGGGGCGGCGGCCCTTGCGGGCGTCGCCGTAGAGCGTGAACTGGCTGATCACCAGCAGGGGCGCGTCGACGTCTGAGCACGACCTCTCGTCGTGCAGCATGCGGATCGACCAGAGCTTGCGGGCCAGCTGGGCCGCCTTCTCCTTGGTGTCCTCGTGTGTGACCCCGACGAGCACGCACAGCCCCTCGCCGCTGATCTCGCCGACCGTCTCGCCGTCCACGACGACGCTCGCGCCGTCCACCCTCTGCACCACCGCACGCATGAGGACCATCATGCCGTGCCTCCCGACGGCCCCGGGAAGGGGCCGACAGCGCCGGCGCGACCGCCCGTCCGGGGCATTCCGCGCCCCCGTTTGTCCTCTCTTACGAGAGCATTCTTATCGGCCCGTAACCCTCCATCCGGGGCAGATCAGGGGTACTCGGTCACATTGCGGCCACTCCGGGTGGCACGATGCGTGTGTTGCGGCGCATCCGTGGGGGGTGCCGCGCCGGTCGAGGGGACGGTAAGGACATGAGCACAGTGGGTACCGGGCGACGACCCGGGGTTGCGGCGCCCGCCCGATCGGGGAGCGCCGGGGAGTGCCGGGCTCCCGTGCAGCGCACGGACAGCCCGCTGCCCGCGGACGGGTCCGGGCAGGACCTGTCCACGCTGCGGCTGACCGAACTGCGCGCACTGCGCCGTGGCGCCCAGCGGGACGAAGCCGATCTCAGCTATGTACGACGCCTGCTCCAGGGCCGTATCGACATCCTCCGGGCGGAACTGGCCCGGCGCGGCGGTCGGATGCCCGAGGAGGTGGTGACTCGGCTGCCGGAGATCCTCAGGGACGCACCCGCCCGCCATCGCTCCTCCGCCCGCCATGTGACGGTCGGCACACCGCAGAGCGAGGAGTTCCGGCGGCTTGCGGCGGAGATGCTCGCCGAGGTGGAGCTCTCCGACCTCCAGGCGCGTACGGACGACGAGTTGGGGGCGGGCATGAAGCGCCTCGTGCGGTACGAGCGGCAGGTCTCGCGGCGGCGGCAGCGGTTGCAGCGCACGGCGGACGATTGCAGCGCCGAGATCGCACGCAGGTACCGTGAGGGAGAAGCACAAGTAGACGACCTGCTCATGTGACGCGGAGGGCCCCGGCGAACCCGGGGCCCCTGGGTGTGCGCGGCGGCCCCGGTACCCCGGCGGCATCCGGGCCGAGGGGCGGGTCCCCGTCGCGAAGGCAAGCACCCATGTCGACTTCCGCCCAGACCGTCCTGCCCGCCGGATCCGACCACTCCGCCATACCCCCGATACTCGCCGAGGTGGTGCGGTCCGGGTTCGTCGAGGGCCGGCACCGGGGGAGCCTGGTGCTGCTCGGCGCCGACGGTTCCGTGGAGTTCGCGCTGGGGGACGTCTCGTCGCCGGTCTTCCCCCGCTCGTCCAACAAGCCGATGCAGGCGGCCGGTGTGCTGCGGGCGGGCCTGGACCTGGCCGGGGAGCGGCTGGCGATCGCCGCCGCGAGCCATTCGGGCGAGGCGTTCCATCTGGATCTGGTGCGCACCATGCTGAGCGAGCACGGCCTGAGCGCGGAGGACCTCCAGTGCCCGCCGGACCTGCCGCTGGACCCGGCCGAGGCGGAGGCGTATCTGGTGTCCGGTTCCGTACGCGAGCGGGTCGCGATGAACTGCTCGGGCAAGCACACGGCGATGCTGGCGGTGTGCGCGCTGCGGGGCTGGCCGCTCGACTCCTACCTCGACCCCGGCCATCCGCTGCAGCAGCTGATCCACTCGGTGGTGGAGGAGACGGCCGGGGAGCCGGTGGCGACGGTCGGCACGGACGGCTGCGGCGCCCCGCTCATGGCGATCAGCCTCACCGGGCTGGCCCGCGCATTCCGGTCCTTCGTGCTCGCGCAGCCGGGCACCGCGGAACGCCGCGTGGCCGACGCGATGCGGGCGCATCCCGAGTATGTGGCGGGCACGCGCCGCCCCGACACCTGGCTCATGCGGGAGATCCCCGGCGCCCTGTCGAAGATGGGCGCGGAGGCGGTCCAGGCGGTGGCACTCCCGGACGGCCGGGCCCTCGCGTTCAAGGTGGACGACGGCGCGACCCGGTCGCTCGGCCCGATACTGTCCCGCGCCCTGACCCTGATGGGTGTGCAGGCCCCGGTGGTGGACCGCATCGGCCGGGCGCCGCTGCTGGGCGGGGACCGTGAAGTGGGGGAGATACGCGCGGTGTTCTAGCCGCGCGCCCCCGGTGGCCGGAGGCGGGACGGAGCGCGGGCAGGATCGTCCCGGGGGCGCCCGCGTGGCAGCCGGGGCGCGGAAATCCGCGCGACACCCGATTCGCCGTACCCCTAGCGTGGGGCCATGAGCCGCCGCGCCGAAGACATCGAGGTACGCCCGATCACCGAACCCGAGATCCGGGACTGGAGCCGTGCGCTCAGCACGGGCTTCCTGCGTTCCCCGGCCCTCTCGGACCACGACGTCGCCGACCTCGGCACGTACGTCGTCCCGTCCCGTACGCTCGCCGCCTTCGACCGGGGCCCGGCCCGCATCGTGGGGACCTTCCGCTCCTTCACCCAGGAGCTCACCGCCGTCGGCGGGGCGATCGTCCCCGCCGACGCGATCACCAACGTCACCGTCACGGCCACCCATCGCCGCCGCGGCATCCTCAGCCGCATGATGGCCCTGGACCTCGCCGCGGCGAAGGAGCGCGGCGACGTCGCCGCCACACTGATCGCGGCCGAGTACCCCATCTACGGCCGCTTCGGCTTCGGCCCCGCCACCCACACCGCCGAGTGGACCGTCGACCTCCCCCGCACCGGTCTGGATCGTCACCGCTCCATTCCGGACGACGGCGGCCGCATCGACCTGGTCGACGTCGGCGAGGTGCGCAAGCTCGGCCCCGAGCTCCACGAGCGCCTCCGGCTCGCCCAGCCGGGGGCGATCAACCGCAACGAGCGCTGGTGGCAGGTCACCACGGGTGCGGTCCGCCAGGACGCCCGGCCGTGGACCGAGCCCTTCCATGCCGTCTACCGGTCCCCGTCCGGGGAGATCGAGGGACTCGTCGCCTATTCCTGCGACGACAACTGGGGCGACGACAAGCGGCCCACGAACACCGCGTCCGTCAAGAGCCTGATCACCACCAGCCCGGCGGCCGAGCGCGCCCTGTGGCACTACCTGTGCTCGATCGACTGGGTCACCACGGTGAAGTCGGGCCGCCGGGCCCCCGACGACCTGCTGCCGCACCTCCTGCCCGACCCGCGTGCGGCCCGTCTCACCACGTACGCGGACTGGCTGTGGGTGCGGATCCTGGACGTCGTACGGGCTCTGGAGGCGCGTACGTACGGCGGCAGTGGCGCGCTCGTCCTCGAGGTCGTGGACGAGGCGGGCCTGACCGGCGGACGCTACCGTCTGGAGGCCGGCCCGGACGGTGCGGAGTGCAAGCCGACCGACCTGGAACCCCAGCTGACCCTTCCCGTGGCCGAACTGGCGACGCTGTGGCTGGGGGACGAGTCCGCGGTGCGTCTGGCGGCGCTCGGGCGGGTGCGGGAACAGCAAGAGGGCGCCGCCCTTGTCGCCGACGCCCTGCTGCGTACGTCCAGGCGACCGTGGTGCCCGGACATCTTCTGAGCCCTCGCGGGCTTGGCCGGTCTCTGTGGTGTCACTCCTTCCGTGCGGGCGGTGGGCGCTTCGTGCTGTGCATCCGTAGCGATTCAGTTGTGGTGGTACGCCTGGTGCGGACCGACCGAGCTCCCGGCTCCCCTCCGGAAGGGAGTTCGGTCAGCCATTGTGCTGGCCAAGAGCGCTCAAGCTCTCTCAACTTCTCGAAGTTGGCGACCAACTTCACCTTACTTATCTCCGATTGGAGACGTCTCATAACCACCTTCCTCTGAACTGCCGGAAGATGGCGTGAAGTTGTAGTGTTTGGTCGTGGAGCCGGAACATGCCTCCGTCAACGGACGGAAGAGGTCACAGCGGCCACAGAGGTCGCACCATGATGTGGCCGACGAGCTGCGCAGCCGGATCAGGTCCGGAGTGCTGCGGCCCGGCCAGCGCATGCCCACGCAGGCCGAGTTGGCGGACGAGTTCGGCGTGGAGCGCGGCGCGGTGCGGCAGGCGCTGCGCATCCTGCAGACGGAGCGTCTGCTCGTCAACGTGTCCAAAGGGAGCCCGGCGACCGTCGCACCGCACATGGGCGGGGCCGCGGCCGGCCCGGAGGCTCCGCCCCAGCCCACGATGGTGGCGCTCGCCCCACGGATCTCGGCGGCCTTCACCGCTCCGCACGTGGAGATAGACGCCCTGTGTCTGACGTCGGTATCGCTCACGCTCGCGATGAGCGAGCCGTTGCGCGAGATTCACGCGGGCCGAATAAAACCGGCCAAGGTCGATGTACGCCTGCTGCTGCCGAGCGGCCGGATCGAGCTGGCGTTCCCCAAACCGGTGGAGGACACCGACGACGGCCGGCTGCGCCGGCGCTGGCTGGCGCAGCGGAACGCCCAGGGCCAGGTCCTCAGGCACAACCTGCTGGCGCTGCGCAGCACGCACGGCATCGACGTGCATGTCACCTTCCGGGCGCTGCCGTTCACTCCGCCGGTGAAGCTGTACCTGCTCAACGGGGCGGAGGCGCTTTTCGCGTACTACACGGTGACCCGCCGCGGCGCGGAGATCGACCACGAGTATCTGGAGATGTACGACGCGGAGGGCACGCGGTCCATGCTGTTCCCCTTCGCGCAGGGGGCGGGACTGCGGGACACGACGTTCGTGGAGCAGTCGCATCTGTGGTTCAACGCCCTTTGGGAGACCATCAGCTCGGAACTGGAGCTCGGCGGCTAGCCGATGTCCTCCAGCGGGTCGGACGGTCTCCCGAAGGGCTGGTCAGAGGGCCGGCTGGGCGACCATCAGGGCGAGGACGACCGCCCCGACGGAGCTGCAGGTGGGGCTCTTGGCCTTGATGCCGACGGTCAGCAACAGCAGGCCGATGATGCCCATCGTCCCGTACTTCCACTGGACGAACTGGTCGAAGCCGACGACGAAGAGAGCGGAGAGAAGGGCTATGGCGGGCATGGTGGCACCTCTTTCCGTGCGGGTGGATCCGGGCGATCCGGAGGGCGGGGCAAGGGTGAGCGAACCGTCTGCATGGGGCGACTACCTACGGCTGGTGCGCGAGAGGAGGCAATCCCTCCGCCAACTCTTTCGAGTTGGCAACCAACTTCCTTAGAGTTATCCCCAGTTGGTCTATGCTTATAAACAACTATCAGACAACTCCACATAGATGGACGTAGGTTGTAGCGTTTGGTCGTGACCCAGGAGAACGTCGCAGTGAACGACAGCAGAAGGCTCTCGCCCCAGGAGATCGCCGAGACGATGCGGGACCGCATCCGTGCCGGCGAGCTGAAGGCAGGCGACCGCCTGCCCACACAGGCCGAGCTGGCCGAGGAGTTCGGTGTGGAGCGGGGCACGGTCCGGCAGGCTCTGCGCCTTCTCCAGGAGGCCGGCCTGCTGAGCAACGTCAGCAAGGGGAGCCCGCCCAGGATCGCCCAGCCCCAGCCGGTCAGGGACGAGCCGCAGCCGACGATGGTCGGGCTGACCCCGAGGCTCGTGGAGGCGTTCGGGTCCCCGCACGTCCGCATCGACGCGGCCTGCCTCACCGCGGAGACCCTGATGCTGGCGCTGGGCGAGCCGCTGCGGCAGATCCACGAGGGCCGCATCCGCCCGGAGTCGATCGATGCCCGCATCCTGCTCCCGTCCCGGGACATCAACCTGGCGTTCCCGATCTCGGTCCAGAGCCCCGGTGACGACGACCCGGTCCACAAGCGCTGGCTGGACCAGCGCAACGCCCAGGGTCACGTCCTGCGCCACAACCTCCAGTCCCTGCGCTCGTCGCACGGCATCGACGTCCGCGTGACGTTCCGCGCCCTGCCGTTCACCCCGCCGGTGAAGCTCTATCTGCTGAACGGGTCGGAGGCCCTGATCGCCTACTACATGCTCACGAGGCGGGAGGAGGAGGTCTACAGCCAGACGCTCGAGATGTACGACACCCTGGGCACCGAGTCCCTGCTCTTCTCCTTCGAACGCCGGACCGGGCAACGGGACGCGGCTTTCGTCGATCAGTCGCAGAAGTGGTTCGACGCCCTCTGGGAAACCATCACGTCGGACCTGACACTCTCCTAGTGACTTCTGATACGACGCAGACTGATCTGGTGGCAGAAGAGACTGAGAATCTGCGGAAGTTGATCGCCAAGGCGCGTTTTATACTCTTTGACTTCGATGGGCCGATCTGTCGGCTCTTTGCGGGGCACACAGCGGAGGACGTCGCGCGCCGACTGGTCGAATGGCTCGAGAGCCGGGGGCTGCGTGGCCTGCTGACCGAGGAGGAGCGGGTCCATCCGGACCCGCACTACGTCCTCGAGGCGATCCATCGACGGCATCCGCAGAGCGATCTGGTGACCGAACTGGAGGAACGGCTCACCCAGCAGGAGTTGAAGGCGGTGACGTCCGCGATGCCGACGCCGTACGCCGACCCGTTGATCCGCACCTGGAGCGCCCTCGGCGGTCAGCTCGCCGTGGCGACCAACAACTCCGCCCGAGTGGCGACCGCGTACCTCGCGAGACGCGACCTGGATTCCTGCTTCGCCCCCTATGTCTTCGGCCGCACACACGACCTCGACCTGCTGAAGCCGCATCCGCACTGCCTCAACCAAGCCCTCAACGCGATGGGCGCGGACCGCACCGCCTCCCTGATGATCGGGGACGCCCCCTCGGACTTCTACGCCGCTCAGAACGCCGGCGTCGCGTTCATCGGCTTCGCGCGCAACCAGGACAAGGAGAAACGTTTGAGGAGCGCGGGAGCCGAAGTCGTCGTGGAGTCGCTTGAACCGGTGCTGCGGATGCTGCGCGGTCAGGCCTGAGACATCAGGATGGCGAACACGACCGCGGCTCCCACCGCGAGGCGGGTGTGGTTCATCCGGATGCCCGCGAAGATCAGCGCCATGAGGATCGCCCCCACTAGCCCGATCTTCGACTGGGCCAGCATGGATAGGACGAACTCCGCAGCGGCGACAAGTCCTTCTGACTGGATCACTTTCCCCACCCGATCCTTCCGCTTCCAGTCAATCAACCAACTTACCGACCAATTGGACTGGTTATCGTGATTGGCATGTGCCCTGCTTGCTTGATCCTGTAACCAGCAGGGCAGTTGGACTGCTTGGTTGGCTGGAAACGGTTTGACGATCGGGTGAAGGAGGTACGGTCGGCGTGTGGATGCAGAGCGCGTCGGTGAAGGTGGCGGCACGGAGTTCGACCGCGTCGCGGGAGTCCTGCGTGCCCGGATAGCCGACGAGACCTATCCGTTGAACGGCACGCTGCCCCCGCAGCGGGCGCTGGCCGACGAGTTCGGCGTCTCCCGCGACACCGTGCAGCGGGCGATCAGGGAGCTCACCAGCGAAGGCTGGATCGAGTCCAAGCGCGGAAGCGGATCACGAGTGATCAAGACCCAGCGCATCGAGTCCTCGACCCCCCGGGGCGTGAAACCGGGCGACCCCGTGACCGTGGGGTCATTCATCGAGCAGGCGTTCAATTTGCCGGAGGTCGACCTCGACGTCTACACGCTGACATCGGAGTCGCTCAACATGCATCTCAAGATGTTGTACGACAAATGGGTCCGCGATCGGAGAGTCGAATCGCATCCCACGCCCCCACGGGTGAAGCTGCGCCTTCTGCTGCCGGCGGAGGATCTGGAGCTTCCCTATCCGAAGGCCCGGAACGCCAAGGACGACTCCGCCGTGGCGGAGAGGCACCTGGGAATCGCCCAGGAGCACACGTCCTCGCTGCGGCGCGTGCTGGGCAACCTCCAGGCGGCGAAGCTCGTCGAATCCTTCGACCTCCAGGTACGCCACGTGAGACTGCCACCTGCGTTCAAGGTGTACCTGTTCAACGAGACCGAAGCCCTGTTCGGCCCCTACGTGGTCGACGAGCGGCCCATCGTCCTGGACAGCGGCAAGGAGATCGAGGCGCTTGATGTGATCGGACTCGGCGCCACGCTCACCCACCACATCAGGGACCACGACCCGAACTCACCCGGTTCGACGTTTGTCGGCAGTATGCAGTTGTGGTTCGCCTCGTTGTGGGATCTGCTCGCGGTCTGACTTCCGAATCGGGTGACCGATTCGCCGCCATGGCGGCACGCCGCCTTGCATCCTCGCGACCCGT
>Ga0209758_1002550_pt1 | contig 18367 bp, 18 predicted proteins | sample AraplaMF_Col_mMF_FD_184258 | JGI IMG/M metagenome (GOLD analysis project Ga0209758, IMG submission 184258) | Arabidopsis root microbial communities from the University of North Carolina, USA - plate scrape MF_Col_mMF (SPAdes) (version 2) | ecosystem: Host-associated > Plants > Roots > Endosphere...
GAAGGAAGAGAAGCTTTTGACGTCGACATACAGATTGGCGCAAGTCATCAGTGCACTGACGCGGGCGCACAGATTATCGTGAAATTGCTGCCCATTCAGCGTCCCCTGGGCCTGATTAGTAAACAGCAATCTAGCGGTGTCCTGGGTGCCGATTTCCAGCATCTGACCGGCGAAGAAGACCAATGCCGTTTCCAGCATCGCGAACAGCATGGCGATGAACATCGGCGCGACCAAGGCGAACTCGACAGCGCTGGAGCCCCGCCGATTGCGGCGAAAGCGTCGCGACAGCCTTATGACGGCAAGCAGGGAGGACGGCGGCATCAACGGGCCTCGAAAGCCTCTGGAACAATCTGCCGTGAAGTTATTCGAAACTGATTGTGGAAGTGTTTCGGCAGATTCGAACAGAACGCCCTGCGCCGTTAACCGCGCGTTAACCACGCGCGATCCCCGCACGGGATCGGTGCCGTTTATTGCATAGCTGCGATCTTGATACCGGTCGGTCCCAGGATGACGACGAACAGTACCGGCAGAAAGAAGACGATCATCGGCACCGTCAGCTTCGGGGGCAGCGCGGCGGCCTTCTTCTCAGCCTCCGTCATGCGCATGTCGCGATTTTCCTGCGCCATCACCCGCAGACTTTGACCGAGCGGCGTGCCGTAACGCTCTGACTGCTGCAATGCCAGACAAACCGACTTCACGCCGTCAAGGCCGGTCCGTTTTGCCAGGTTTTCATAGGCCTGCTTGCGGTCCTGCAAATAGGACAATTCAGCAGTGGTGAGCGTGAATTCCTCGGCGAGCTGAATCGATTGCGACCCGATCTCCACACTGACTTTGCGGAAGGCCGTCTCGATCGACATGCCGGATTCCACGCAGATCAGGAGCAGATCGAGCGCATCCGGGAAAGCGCGCTTGATCGAGAGCTGGCGCTTCGTGATGGCGTTCTTCAGGAAAAGCATCGGCGCCTGCAGGCCGAAATAGGCCGCGGCGATGCACATGCCGATCTTGATCGGCGTCGACTGCTCCATCTTAGAAATGACGAACACATACAGGATCGCCAATATCAGAAAGACGATCGGCGTAACCATGCGGAAGAACAGGAAGGTGATGTAGGGTGCCTGGCCGCGATAGCCGGCCATGATCAGCTTGTCGCGAGCGGCCTCCTGCGCCACCCATTTGCCGAGGTTGAAGTCTTCCACCACTCTCGAGACGATCTGCTTCGGCGTCTGGCGCAAGGAAACCCGCTCGCTCTTTGAGAGACGATCGCGCTCGCGCTGCCGGATCCGCTCGCGTTCGCTGGCGACCGCCTTCATCCGCTTCGCCAGACCGTCACCGCTGAACAGCGGCATGATCAGGGAATATGCCGTCGCGCTCGCGGCGATCGCAGCCAGCATCATCGTCATGAAATGCGGGTCGTGGAACTTTGCGACCAGGAGCTCGATCATGCCTGCACCGTCAGAAGTCGAAATTGATCATTTTCTTCATCACGAAGATGCCGGCTGACATCCACAGGGCGCAGCCTGCCAGCATCAGGCGACCGGTCGGGTGCGTCCAGAGCAGCGAGATGTAATCCGGGGTCGACAGGTAGACCAGCAGCATGACGATTGGCGGCAGCGAGCCGATGATGGCCGCGGAGGCCTTGGCTTCCATCGACATCGCCTGGATCTTCTCGGACATCTTCTTGCGGTCGCGGAGCACTTTGGAGAGGTTACCCAGCGCCTCTGACAGATTGCCGCCGGACTTCTGCTGAATTGCCACGACGATGCCGAAGAAATTGGCTTCCGGAAGCGGCATGCGCTCATAGAGCCGTGCGCAGGCCTCGCCCAGCGGGATGCCGATCGTCTGAGTTTCGATGATGGCCAGGAACTCGCTTTTCAGCGGCTCCGGGGCGTCGGCGGCGACCACCTTGATGGATTCGAACAGCGGCAAACCGGCCTTGATGCCGCGCACGATGACGTCAACCGCGTCAGGCAGTGCGCGCAGGAACGCTTTCTCGCGGCGCTTCTTCAGGAAGTTCAACATCCAGCGCGGCAGGCCAAAGCCAGCCGCGAATGCCAGGCCAACAGACGGGACCAGTCCGCCTCCGAGCAACAGCGGGATGGCAAAGCCGATAGCGCCCAGAACGCCGGACACCGTGAGGAATTTCTCCTTTGACCAGGACAGACCCGCCTGGGTCAGCCGGCTGCTCAGCGCGATGTTCTTCTGCCTCTTGCGACGTTCCTCGACTTCCTTGAGCGAACCTTCGACCTGTTCGCGTCGCGAGCGCTGGCTCTTCTCCGCTTGCCGCGCCACCGGCTCGGGCCGCGCCACCGACGCGCGGCGCTGCTCGGCCTTCTTTTCTCCCGACAGCAGCGGATAGAGAAAGACCCAGGCCAATCCTCCGATCGCCGTTGCGGCCAGAAAGGGGAGTGCCAGCGACTGGATGGTCATCAGCTGTCCCCGATAATTTCTGCGGAGTCGAGTGCGGCCGCGAGCCGCTTCTCTTCGCCGTAGTAACGGGCGCGATCCCAAAAGCGCGGACGTCCGATCCCGGTGGAACGGTGGCGACCGATGATGTGACCGTTGGCGTCCTCGCCGACCATGTCGTAGAGGAAGAGATCCTGGGTAATGATGGTGTCGCCTTCCATCCCCATCACCTCGGTGATGTGGGTGATCCGACGCGAGCCGTCGCGAAGCCGCGCGGCCTGCACGATCACGTCGATCGAAGCGCAGATCATTTCGCGGATGGTGCGCGATGGCAGCGAAAATCCGCCCATCGTGATCATCGACTCGCAGCGCGACAGGGCTTCCCTGGGATTGTTGGCGTGCAACGTGCCCATCGATCCGTCGTGGCCGGTGTTCATGGCCTGCAACAGGTCAAACGCCTCCGGCCCGCGGACTTCGCCGACGATGATCCGTTCCGGGCGCATGCGCAGGCAGTTCCGCACCAACTCCCGCATGGTAACCTGGCCTTCACCCTCGATGTTCGGCGGCCGGGTTTCCAGTCGCACGACATGCGGCTGCTGCAATTGAAGTTCGGCGGCGTCTTCGCAGGTGATGATGCGCTCGTCATCATCGATGTACTGGGTCAGGCAGTTGAGCAACGTCGTCTTGCCGGAACCGGTACCGCCCGAGATCAGGACGTTGGCACGACAGCGGCCGATAATCTGCAGGATTTCGGCGCCTTGCGGCGAAATCGCCCCGAACTTGACAAGCTGATCCAGCGTCAGCTTGTCCTTCTTGAATTTTCGAATGGTGAGCGCCGGCCCGTCGATCGCCAGGGGGGGGACAATGGCGTTGACGCGCGAGCCGTCGGCAAGACGCGCGTCGCAGATCGGCGACGATTCGTCGACACGCCGGCCGACCTGACTGACGATGCGCTGGCAGATATTCAGCAACTGCTGATTGTCGCGGAACCGGATTCCGGTACGCTGGATCCTGCCGGCGACTTCGATGAATACCGTGCCGGCGCCATTGACCATGATATCGGAGATATCGTCCCGCGACAGCAATGGCTCGAGCGGCCCGTAACCGAGCACGTCGTTGCAGATATCGTCGAGCAGCTCTTCCTGCTCGGCGATCGACATCACGATATTCTTGATCGCGATGATCTCGTTGACGATGTCGCGAATTTCCTCGCGGGCTGATTCGCTGTCGAGCTTGGCGAGCTGCGCAAGATCGATGGCTTCGATCAATGCGCCGAAGATCGCCGCCTTGGTCTGGTAATAGCTGTCGGAGCGCCGGGCATCGACGGTCGGGGCGGGAGGCGCGGCGCGCGCCGGCGCGAGCGGTGGTGACGCCACCGTCGCGGGCGATGTCTCGACACGCGCGCCGGCGGCGGCCGGCGTGACCGGCGTGCTGGCCGCGGGCTTGGTTGCCCGGACATCGGTATCGGCTCCGCTACGCTTACCAAACACGACGACGCTCCAAGCGGTACCTTACTTTGACCGCAACTTCGAAAGGAAAGGCGAGAGAAACGAACTCCGCGGCTTCTTGGTCTCGCCGCGGCCCGTCAGTCGCTGCGCGATTTGCAGAAACATCTCGGTGGTGCGGTGGTTGGCCGCCACTTCCGCGATCATCTGGCCGTTGTTCGCCGCGGAACCGAAGATCTGTGGATCGAACGGAATCGCCGCGATCGGATGGTTTTCGATGGCCTTGGCAAACTCCGCGGCGCTGATTTCCGGACGCTTGGGCACGCCCACCTGGTTGAGGCAGTACAGCGGCGGCCGGTCATTGGGACGTGATGCCTTGATCAAATCGTAGAGGTTCTTGGTATTGCGCAGATTGGCAAGGTCCGGCGCGGCCACGATCAAGATATCGTCAGCCCCGATCAGCGCCCGCTTCGTCCATCCCGACCATTGATGGGGAATGTCCAGAACGATGCAGGGCATCGTCGCGCGCAACGTATCGAAGATCGAGTCGAAGGCCTCCACGCCGAAGTCATAGACGCGCTCGAGCGTCGCCGGCGCAGCCAACAGGCTCAGGTGATCGGTGCATTTCGACAGCAAGCGATCGATGAACGCCGTATCGACGCGATCCGGCGAAAACACCGCATCGGCGATTCCCTGCGGGGGATCCTGATTGTAGTCGAGGCCGGCGGTGCCGAAGGCGAGATCGAGGTCGGCGACCACCGAATCCAGCGCCAGATCGCGCGCGATCGCCCACGCCACATTGTGCGCGATGGTGGAGGCGCCGACACCGCCCTTGGCTCCGACGATCGCAATGATCCGGCCGACCGCCTTGGCTTCCGGTGCCGAGAACAGTCCGCAAATCGAACGCACCACGTCGATCGTCTCGAGCGGCGCGATCACGTAGTCGCTGACGCCGCGGCGAACCAGTTCGCGGTAGAGTGTGACGTCGTTGACGCGTCCGATCACGATCACCCGCGTACCGGGATCGCATACCGTGGCAAGCTGATCGAGGCCCGCAAGGATGTCGTTGCGGCTTCCGGTTTCCAGGACGATGACGTTCGGCGTCGGCGCGGTGCGATAGGCTTCGATGGCGGCCGCCATACCCCCCATCTGAATCTTGAGATGGGCTTTGCCGAGACGGCGGTCCTCGCCGGCCGATTGTACCGCAGCCGCGGTTTCCACGGTCTCGCAGAAAGCCTGCACCGACACGCGGGGGGCCGGCGCGATGTGCTCCTCCGCAGCAGCCGGCGGGTCGACGCTTTGCTCTTCGGGATTTTGTCGGGCGTAACTGATCATTTTCCTACATCGCTGAGTTTTGCCTTGTCGCCCTCGGGATAGGTAGTCGTGGTCGTGATACCCTTGCGGTACTTGTCGAATGCTATGTTGCGCCGCGAGGTATAGGCAGGCGTTTCGGGTCGCGGCTGAACCAGATCCGCCGGATTGTCGATCATGGCCGCGAGGTTACGCTGTTGGGCGCAACCCAGGTTGTAGTACGGCTTGTTTTCTAAATAGCTCTTGTTCTTGATCGAGGGGCCGAGATCTTCAGGCCACACCCCGCAGGGACCAGCGTCAGCGGCGAGTCTCGGATAGGTCAGTCGGATGGTGGCGAACTGTCGAGGATCGTCCGGACGATAATTGCGCACGGTGACCGCGCGCGGCGGTACCCCTCCGGCGGCAAGCAACGCCAGGATTTCCCGGGACGAATCCGCGGCTGCCTGTGCATTGGGCGTGCCGGTCGGAACCTCGGCGATGATGACGCCGGTACCTTCCCGCAGCCAGGTGTCCGCCAGCGCGGCCACATCGGCGCGCTGCGGGGCGGAGAGACCGCCCCGGGTGCTGCCAACGAAGACGTTCACCGACCGGTTGGATTCCTGAATCACGATCGGATGACGCAAACGGTAGTCATTTGGCACACTGGCGGTCACCGACGCGTCCTGGCTTGTGTGGGTGCAGGCGCCCACCACCAGCGACGTGGCGAACAGCGCCACCGCCAGCGAAGCGCTGCGACCGATGTCGGCGGGTTGTCTTGTGGTCATGGTTAGTGTCCTTGCCCGCCTCAGTCGGTGATAAAGCCGTAATTGCCTCGATAACCCCGGCCCGGCTCGGTACGGCGTGGAGCGCCATAGATCCGGTTGATGTTGCCGAGCAGATCCGCCTGAGGGTCCGAGGCATCCGCGAAGCCGTCGTCGGGACGCGACAGGTCCTTCTGCGCGACGGCACGGACGATGAACGGCGTCACCAGCACCATCAGTTCGGTGTTGCGATTGACGAAGTCCCGGCTGCGGAACAGCGTGCCGAGAACCGGCAACTGCGACAGGCCCGGCAATCCGTTGATTGCCTGCTTGGTCTGTTCGTGGATCAGGCCGGCCATCGCCATCGCGCCTCCGGACGGAATTTCAAGCGTGGTCTCGGCGCGCCGGACCTTGATGGAAGGGATGGTCAGCGAATTGACGGTATTGTTGGTAACCGCCTGCGAAAGCGTGATCGAGTTGTCATTCGACAGCTCGGAGACCTCGGTCATCACCCGCAGGCTGATCCGGCCTTCGGTCAGCACTACCGGCGTGAAGTTGAGGGCGATGCCGAATTTCTTGAAGCTGATCTGGGTGGTGCAGACATGTGTCGCCGGATCGCAGGAGTAGCCGGCGGGTACCGGAAACTCGCCGCCGGCAAGGAACGTTGCGGATTCGCCGGAGATCGCCGTCAGGTTCGGTTCAGCCAGAGTGCGCACAACCCCCGCGCTTTCCATCGCGCGAAGCGTGGCCGTGACCGAAGGGGTCGACCCGAACGACCCCTGCAGACCATTGCCCGCAACCAGATTGCGGCCAAACGCCGTGAATGGATTGGCGTTGTTGAACGTGACGGCCGTGGTGCCGTAGTTCAAGGATGCGCTGAGGTCGATGCCGAGCTGCTTGATGATGTCGCGCTGCACCTCGGCGACGGTGACCTTCAGCATCACTTGATCGCGGCCGCGAACCGCGATGCTGTTGACCGTCTTGTCAGCCCCGCCGGCCAGCCGCGCGGCGAGTTCGCCTGCCTGCTGGGCTTCGACCGGGCTGGAAACCCAGCCGGACAGCATCACGCCGTCACCGAGGCCCTCGACGCGGATCTCCGCATTGGGCATCATCTGTTTCAGCGCGGTGCGAATGCCGTTGAGGTCACGGGTCACGGCGATGTCGTAGGCCGCAATCTGCTGGCCGCTCGCATCGAAAAAAACGATATTGGTCTGACCGACGGCGGCGCCGATGATATAGGCGCGTTGCGCCGAACGGACCACCGCGTTGGCGATCTTCGGATCGGCGACCAGCACGTCCTTGATGTCGCGCGGCAAGTCGATCACGATCGATTTTCCAATGCCGAGCGGCAGGAAACGCGCCCCCATCTGGCCTTCGGCGGCCAGCGGCGCAGCGACGCGCAGATCGCCCGCCAGCACCGGTGTCAATGCCGCGCTCAGCGCGAGTGCCGCGAACGACATCGCACCGGCCAAGGAGCCGCGCATCGATCGGTGATGTCTGCTTCCGGTCATTGCGAGTCCTCTGATCACTTCTGTGTCGTCGTGGTGGTTTGGACGCCGTAGCGGACGACGTTGACGCTGTCACGCTTGTTGCTGCGATCGTCATCGACCTTGACTTCCGGAGCGTTGGCGTCGGCGAGGCTGCGCAAGGCGAGCGACAGGACGCCGCTTTGACGCGCCCGCGCCAGCCCCTCCGACTGCTCGGGCTTCAATTCGAGGGTCGCGGTCTTGCCGACCACGACTTTCTGGCCGTTCTTCTCCTCGATGGTCTGGTCGATGGCGAGCACGCGAATGTTGCTCAGAATGATCTCGGAGTTGACGACATCACCCGAATTCGATCGGTCCGGATTCTTCTCGCGCTTCGACAGAATGACGTCGACGCGATCGTTGGGAAGAATGAAGCCGCCGGCCCCCGTCTCGGGTGAGATCTCGGTGGAGACGGCGCGCATCCCCGTCGGCAGGATCGCAGCCATGAAGCCCGAGCCGTTGGCCCTGACCAGCTTCTGCTCCCGGATCGGCTCGCCCGCGATAAAGGGTGAGCGCGCGATCGAGCCGGCGAGCTGCGTGGTGGCATCGGGGTTTTCGTTGCGGCGAATGAAATTCGTGCTGGCTGTCGCGGCCGGCCAGGTCTGCCACTGGACGTCCTCGGGCTTGAGTGGCTGTCCCAGAGCGACGTCGGACTTGGCGACCAGAACATCGACGGTCTGCAGCTGCACCACCGGTTCGGCCATCCGCGGCGGCGGCGTGGGGTCGGAGCCGCTCGCAAGATATGCGGCCACGCCGCCGGCGCCGACAGCGATGGTCAGGACCACAATGCGTGCGGTATTCATACGCTTCACTTTCCACATTACGCGGCGACGCATCCGTCGCTGTGATGGGAGTTGACCAGCTATTCGTCAAAGCATGGTTAATGAGGCGTATCTAAATCGCGTTAACGGAAAGTTTCCCGTCACTTAGTGCCAGGGGAAACGTGTCAGGTCGACCGCTTTGATCCATTCGGTTTCCGGATAGATCAGCAGTGCCCCTACCGCCAGCGCGATGCCATAGGGAACTCCGGTTTCCTTGTCGTGCAGCCGCAGCAGCCAGGGCTGGCTGCCAAGCGCATGGGGCAGCGGCCATTGCCGGAATTGAAGCAGCAACAGCGTTAGAGCGCCGCCGAACATCGAGGCATAGAGCAGATAGTCGAGCAGATGGCCAAAGCCGAACCACAGCGCTACGCCGGCGGCCATTTTGGCGTCGCCGCCGCCGATCCAGCCCATGGCGAAGCAGCCAAACGCGGCGACAAGAACGGTCAATCCGGCGCCCGCATGTGCCAATGTGGCCTGAAGAGGCATACCACCCCACACCGCGAGGACGGCAAAGCCGGCGATCAGCAGCAGCGACACCCGGTTCGAAATCGTCATGGTGAAGAGGTCGCTGGTCGCCGCGAAGGCCATCAGAGCCGGAAACAGCAGCAGGCGGGCGAGGTCGAGGATCATTGCTTGAGGGACCTTTTACCGATGCGCACCGTGCTCGATTCTAACCGGTAATGGTGAAAAATCGGGAAACGAAGCCGCCCCGTCACAGCACGCTGGCGATGCGGAAGGCGAGGACAAGTACCGCCAGGACCAACCCCAAGCAGACGATTGTCACCGGCTCGTTGCTCCATGCGGCGGTCTGCGAGACCGGCCTGGCTGCCGGGCGCTTTTCAACACTCGTTTTCATACGCAGGTACTCTGTTGACGGGTCCCGGGCCGGGGAACAAAAAAGGCCTCGGCGAACCGAGGCCTTTTGATTGCGATCGCCGCGATCGCTTACTTCAGCGAGGTGTTGATCGAGGTGAACTTGGTGTTGATGGTACCGCCCAGCGTGTTGACGATGGCAATGATCGCGAGCGAGATGCCGGCGGCGATCAGGCCGTATTCAATGGCGGTGGCGCCCGACTCATCCTTAACGAAACGCGCAACGAGATTCTTCATATTTAGCTCCATGTGTCCACGTGGCTGTCGAACTCAAATTGGTCTCACCGGCGTTCTCAGCACCGTGACCATAGGGCAACCCTAGGGTTTGAGAATTGCGGCGCAGTTAATTCGATTGCGTAAACATCGATCGATTTCCGTCTTCTTGAGCACAGTAAATTTTGACTTAAGCAATTCGATAGAAAGCGACATTCGCGTTTTGGGTGGCATTTTCCCGCGCTTCGCTCCCATCTGGACAGTAAGGTTCACTGCTCTTTAAGCACGGGCGGATAACTCTGCATTTTCGGATCAAAGCGAGGCGGTCATGTTGAGTTTGCCGTTGGAAGTCCTTGAGATGTTCGGTCAGACGATCCTCAAGATCCTGCCGATCACCCTCGTGCTTGCGGTAACGTTCTCGCTGCTCACGCATTTCTGGGCCTGCAATCCGGGCACACCGTGGTGGCACAAGCGCGGCCTCGCCACCGACATCTGCTACTGGTTCTTCGTCCCGGTGGTTACGCGCGTGGTGCGGATCGGCCTCATGGTGGTCGGTGCCGCCGTGTTCTTCAACATTCACGGCGCCGACGAACTGATCGCCTTCTATGACAATGGCCATGGTCCGCTGGCCGAGTTGCCGCTCTGGATACAGGCCGCGATATTCCTGATCGCTTCGGATTTCATGCTGTACTGGACGCATCGCATGTTTCACGGCAGCGGATTTTGGAAGTATCACGCCATCCACCACTCCTCGGAAGACCTGGACTGGATATCGGCGGCGCGTTTTCACCCGATCAACCTGTTCCTGGGGAGCGTAGCCGTCGACGTGATCCTGCTGCTGGCGGGCATTTCTCCGAACATCATGCTGTGGGTCGGTCCATTCACGACCTTCCACTCTGCCTTCGTCCACGCCAATCTCAACTGGACCTTTGGGCCGTTGAAATACGTGATCGCGACGCCGGTTTTTCATCGCTGGCATCACACCTCGCTGGACCAGGGCGGCGACACCAACTTTGCCGGAACCTTCCCGGTCTGGGATCTGATGTTCGGCACCTTCCGCATGCCTGAGGGCGTCCTGCCCGACGATTATGGCGTCGACGGCGATCAGGCGATTCCGGCCGAGATCGGCGGACAACTGGCTTATCCGTTCCGGCACTAGGCTGCGGTCTCGGACGTCCTGCCGGTCTGTTTGCAGTTCGTTCATCAATTAACGGCAGATTTGCCATGTTGGGCGCCGGCTCCGCTGTGTATCGCTTGGGTCGGCTTGTAGATGCCCCGGAGTAGAGTATGTCGATCAGGTCCAGGCGTTCGCGCGCGCGCGCGGTTTCCCTCATTTTCTCGCTTGCCACTGCAATGGCCATGGCGCCTGTGCCCACGTCGGCCGCCGATGCCATCACGGTCAATGTCGATCAGGCAAAGCTGATCAAGCTACCGGAACGCGTCGCCACCATCGTGGTCGGCAATCCCTTGATCGCCGACGTAACCCTGCAGCCAGGCGGCATGGTCGTTGTGACCGGCAAGGGTTATGGCGCGACCAACGTGATCGCCATGAACCGCGCCGGCGAGATCCTGGTCGACCGGGTGATCGAGGTCGGGGCTCCCACCGATCAGGTCGTTACCATCTATCGGGGGGTCGACCGCGAATCCTACAGTTGCATGCCGACGTGTCAGCGTCGGGTCACGCTGGGCGACAGTGAGGGCTATTTCAAGTCGACGATTGATCAGGCCGGCGCACTCAACAACCAGGCCACCGTCGCAGGCGGCACGACGAAAGGAAACTGATCGCATCGTCGCCGACGCGCGAGCTTTACATCACGATCCGACGATCAAGTTCGACCGAGACCTTCGGCCACTGCCCCAAGGCGCGGATTTTCTTTGCGGTTGAGCATTTCTTTCAGATAGGCGACGTTCGCCGCGGCCTCGTCCGCGGGCAGATCTGCCCTGACGATGGTTTCCGCCTCGGAAAAGCGGCCCTGCAGGCCGACCACGAGCGCCAGGTTTTGCCGCACCCGCGCATCCGCGTTCTTCCCTGCATGGGCCCGCCGCAAGGCGTCTTCGGCCTTGGGAAGATCCTTCGACAGCACGTAGGACAGCCCTAGGTTCGACAGCACCGAGGACTCCTCGGGTACGATTTTCAGCGCGCTGGCATAGTATCGTCTGGCCTCGTCGTGGCGGCCGAGTTGATCCAGCGCGGTACCCTGCACCGACAGTATCCGCCAGTCCGGATTGTCCGGGGTATGCGCCCGCCCAAGGATGTCGAACGCCTGCTGAAAATTGCCGTTGTCCGCCAGCGAGCGGCCGTAACCGGCAAGCAGGGCCTTGTTGCCGGGATGAGCAATGGTGGCCTGTTCGAGCACTGCGACCGCCTGCGCACGCTGACCGGTGGCGCGAAGCGCCTGGCCGTAGCGCAATGCCGCCTCGGCGTCTTTCGGATTGGCGCGATAGCGCTCGCCGTAGACGTCCACCGCGCGGCGTGGATTGTTGTCAGGCGGGGCCTCTGCCCTGGCGCCGACGGAACCGGTAATGTCGGGCATGCCTGCGGTCTGGCAGCCGCCAAGTCCCGCGGCCAAAACCGCCGTCACGGCGGCAGAGGCAAGAAACCGGGCAAGACAAGACTGTTGACGCATGGCACTTTGACTCACGATAGCCAAACCAGTGAGGCCGAATGCGCCAGCAGTAGAACGTTAACCCTAACGCGCGGTTAATTGGCCTGATAAGCCTGCCGCAGCAGCCACTCCGTCCAACCTGCGAGACCGAGATCAAAAATGCATCCAGCCTTCGAGGCCGCATCGACCGCATCAGCCATTCCCATCACGTTTGTCACCAAGGCAACCTGGGAGGCGGTGAGCGCCACCCTGCCCGCGCCGGCGCAGCAGTTCGCCAACGCGAACGGCTTTGCCGCCAAACCGGGCGAATACCTGGCGTTGCCATCGTCCGATGGCGAACTCGCCCACGTCGTCTTCGGTCTCGAGGATGACGCGAGCAGGTCGCGCGACCTGTTCCGGCCCGGCCAGTTGCCGGGGCTGCTGCCACCCGGCGTTTACCGTTTCGCCAATGCGCCGCACGACACACGGCTGGCGGCGCTTGCCTTTGCGTTGGGCTGCTACCGGTTCGGCCGCTACCGCAATGCGGACGCGCCCAATGTGCGGCTCGTTCCTCCCGATAGCGTCGACATCGCGGAGCTCTCGCGAATGTCCGAGGCGGCCGCGCTGGCACGCGATCTGATCAACACGCCGTCCAACGATATGGGACCGGAACAGCTGGCAGAGGCGGCAAGGCAATTGGCGGAGCGATTCGGCGCGCGATTCGGCTGTATCGTCGGCGATGAGCTCACCGCGCGGAATTTTCCGCTGATCCATGCGGTCGGGATGGCCTCGCCGCGCGCTCCGAGGCTGATCGAGCTGACCTGGGGCGATGCTTCGCATCCGAAGGTCACGCTGGTCGGCAAGGGCGTCTGCTTCGACACCGGCGGTCTCGATCTCAAACCATCCAGCGCCATGCTGATCATGAAGAAGGACATGGGCGGCGCCGCCAACGTTCTGGCGCTGGCGCTGATGGTGATGGACGCCGGACTGAAGCTCCGGCTGCGGGTTCTGATCCCCGCGGTGGAGAACGCCGTCGGCGGCAATGCCTTTCGGCCCCTCGACATCTTCCCGTCGCGCAAGGGGCCGACGGTGGAGATCGGCAATACCGACGCCGAGGGCCGCCTGGTGCTGGCCGACGCCCTGGCGCTCGCCGACGAGGAAGCGCCCGATCTCCTGGTCGATCTGGGAACGCTGACCGGCGCGGCCCGCGTCGCACTCGGTCCCGACCTGCCGCCATTCTACACCGGCGACGAGACGCTGGCCGCAGATGTGGCGCGGTGCGCGATGGCGGAAAACGATCCGCTGTGGCGATTGCCGCTGTGGGCGCCGTACGATTCCTGGCTCGACTCGAAAGTCGCCCAAATCAACAACGCTCCGTCCAACGGTTTTGCGGGCTCGATCACCTGCGCTCTGTTCCTGCAGCGCTTCGTCGAGGCGGCAAAGAGCTGGCTGCATGTCGACATCTATGGCTGGACGCCGTCGGCCAAGCCTGCCCGGCCCGAGGGCGGCGAATGCCAGGCAGCGCGAGCGATCTACCGATTGCTCAGCGAGCGCTATGGTTGATCCGCGGTGGCGCGGTCGAAATAATCCCGCAGGTGCCGGCGGTGCAGCGCCAGCCATTGCAGCGCGCCGACCAGCAGCCCATTGGCGATCTGGCCCTGGTCGAGCGCCGCCAAAGCGTCGTCGATCGACACCACGAACGGCCGCGTATCCTCGGTTTCCTCGGCGGCCCCCGCCCGTGCCGGCACTTGTGTCGCGTCGACGAAGCCGAGGAAGAACGTGATGAACTCGTCGGTGAAGCCGGGCGTCGGCAGCACGCTATACAGTTCAACCAGCCGATCCGGCGCCACGGCGATTTCTTCCAGGCATTCGCGGCGCGCGGCCGTGGACCCGGATTCGCCCTGCTCGATTCGTCCTGCGACGATCTCCACCATCTCGCCGCGACCGGTGGCGAGATGCGCGGGGAGCCGGAACTGCCGGATCAGGACCAGTTGCTCGCGCTCCAGGTCGACGGGCAACACGGCGGCGACGCGGCTGGCTCGCAGCACGTCGCGCTGCTGATGCAAGGGCGGCTCGCCGTCGCGCCTGATCGATAGTCCATAGCGTTCGTAGCTCATGAAACCGCGTCCGACCAGCGACGGGCCTTCGAGCGTCACGTCGACCTCCCGGTCGGCGATGACTGGCTTTGCGTCGTCGGTCTCTTTCATGGAATCCTACTGTGCGGCAGCCCCGCCGGGGGCCGTCTCGATGCGGAAAGCCGCGGCAAACAACGCCTTGGTGTAATCGCTCTTCGGATTCTTGAACAGGTCCGACGCCGGCCCCTCTTCGACCACCTTGCCATGCCGCATCACGATCAGATGACTGGCCAGCGATGCGACGACCCGCAGATCGTGCGAGATGAACATGTAAGTGAGGTCGCGCTTGCGCTGCAGTTCACGCAGCAGATCGACCATGTGCGCCTGGAACAGCATGTCCAGCGCGCTGGTCGGCTCATCCAGCACCACGAAGCTCGGCTCCAGCACCGCGGCGCGGGCGATGCTGATGCGCTGGCGCTGACCGCCGGAAAATTCATGCGGATAGCGAAACCGGGCCTCCGGGGGCAGACCGACATCGGTCAGGGCCTGGATGACCCGCGCCTCACGGTCAGCGCGCGCCAGCGCCGGCTGGTGCACGCTCAACCCCTCGGCGACGATGTCGCCCACCGACATGCGCGGGCTCAGCGCTCCGAACGGGTCCTGAAAGACGATCTGCATATCGCGCCGGAACGGCCGCATCTCGCGGAATTGCAGGCCCTGGATGTTGTTGCCGAGAAAGACGATCGGCCCCTGAGACGAAATCAGCCGCAGCAGGGCAAGGCCGAGGGTGGTCTTGCCGGATCCGGATTCGCCGACCACGCCGAGCGTCTCGCCTCTGCGCACCGCGAGGCTGACGCCATCGACGGCCTTGATGTGCCCGACGGTCTTGCGCAGCAAGCCGCGCTTGACCGGAAACCAGACCTTGAGGTCGTCCGCCGACATCACCACCGGTGCGCCGGGCCGCGGCGGCGCCGGATCGGGCTTCGGCTCGGCAGCCAGCAGGTCGCGGGTGTAGGGATGCTGCGGCGAGGTGAAGACCTGCTCGACCGGCCCCTGTTCGACGATCTTGCCGCCCTTCATGACGCAGACGACGTCGGCGATGCGCCGAACGATGCCGAGATCGTGGGTGATGAACAACAGGCTCATGCCGAGCCGGGCGCGAATCTCCGCCAGCAGCGCCAGAATCTGCGCCTGCACGGTGACGTCGAGCGCGGTGGTCGGCTCGTCCGCAATCAGCAGATCCGGCTCGTTGGCGAGCGCCATCGCGATCATGACGCGTTGGCGCTGGCCGCCGGACAACTGATGCGGATAGCTCTTGAGCCGCGTTTCCGGATCCGGAATGCCGACCTGCGTCAGCAATTCCAGGATCCGCGCCCGCGCCTGGGATCCACGCGCGCCGCCATGGAGCTGCAGGATCTCGCCGATCTGAGCCTCGATGGTGTGCAGCGGGTTGAGCGACGTCATCGGCTCCTGGAAGATGATCGAGATGTCGTTGCCGCGGATGCTGCGAATCTCGCCCTCGGACAAATCGATCAGTTCACGGCCCTTGAAATGGATGCTGCCGGACGGATGCGAGGCCGTCGGATACGGCAGCAGCTTCAGGACCGACAGCGCGCTGACCGATTTTCCCGAGCCGCTTTCGCCGACCAGCGCCACGCATTGGCCACGCCTGATCTCGAACGAGATCCGGTCGACGGCGACCGAGGTGCCGCCGCCATGGCGAAACGCCACCGACAGGTCACGGACATCGAGCAGCGGCTGGTTGATGGCGTCCATGCGCGGCCTACCTGAAAGTCTTGCGCGGGTCGAACGCGTCGCGCACGCCTTCGCCGATGAAGATCAGGAGCGACAGCATGATCGCGACCGCGAAGAAGCCCGTGAAGCCAAGCCATGGCGCCTGGACGTTGGCCTTGCCCTGCGACAGCAATTCGCCGAGCGACGGCGATCCCGGCGGCAGGCCGAAGCCGAGGAAGTCCAGCGCGGTCAGCGTCATCACCGAGGACGAGACGATGAACGGCAGGAACGTCATGGTCGCCACCATCGCGTTCGGCAACAGGTGCCTGATCATGATGACCCTGTTGGACACGCCGAGCGCGCGCGCCGCCATGATGTATTCGAAATTGCGGCCGCGCAGAAATTCCGCCCGCACCAGGCCGACCAGCGACACCCATGAGAACAGCAAGAGGATGCCGAGCAGGACGAAGAATCCGGGGACCAGCACCGACGACAGGATCAGCAGCAGATACAGGGACGGTATCGCACTCCAGACTTCGATGACGCGCTGGAACAGCAGGTCGACCCAGCCGCCGAAGTAGCCCTGCACGCCGCCGGCGGCGATGCCGATGATCGAGGAGACGATGGTCAGAGTGAGGCCGAACAGCACCGAGATGCGGAAGCCGTAGATCAGCCGCGCCACCACGTCGCGCCCCTGGTCGTCGGTGCCGAGCCAGTTGTATTCGAGATCGCGGCAGCTTTTCAGGCCCTTCTTCTCCACCACCGGCCGGCACTGCTCTTCGGTCAGCATCCAGGTCGGTTTCGACGGCGCCGGCGTCGGCAGATCGAGATTGTGGGTGTCGTAGGAATAGCGGATCAGCGGCCAGACGATGGTGCCGCCCTTGTCCGCGATCAGCTTCTGCAGATAGGAATCGCGATAATCCGCGGCGGTCTCGAAATCGCCGCCGAAGGTGGTTTCCGAATAGCTGACGAAGGCCGGGAAATAGAGGCGGCCGTCGAACTTGATCAGGAACGGCCTGTCGTTGGCGATCAGTTCGGCGAACAGCGAGATGAAGAACAGGATGAGGAACAGCCACAGCGACCAGTAGCCGCGGCGGTTGGATTTGAAGTTCTGCCAGCGCCGGCGGTTGAGCGGCGACGGTGAAAATACGTGCCGCGTCATCGGCACGGCTTCGCCGAGCGGGGACTGCGTGGTGGTCTCGACCGGAGGTGGGGCGACGAGGGTCATCAGACTTCCCGCGCCTCGAAATCGATCCGCGGATCGATCCACATGTAGGTCAGATCCGAGATCAGATTGACCACGAGGCCGACCAGCGAAAAGATGAACAGGGTGCCGAACACCACCGGATAATCGCGGTTGAGCACGCTCTCGAAGCCGAGCAGGCCGAGGCCGTCGAGGGAGAAGATGGTTTCGATCAGGAGCGAGCCGGAGAAGAAGGCGTGGACGAAGGCGCCGGGGAAGCCGGCGATCACGATCAGCATGGCGTTGCGGAAGATGTGGTAATATAATACCTGATGCTCGCTGCAGCCCTTGGCGCGGGCGGTCATCACGTACTGCTTGCGGATCTCGTCGAGGAACGAGTTCTTGGTCAACAGCGTCATGGTGGCGAAGGCGGAGAGCACCATCGAGATCAGCGGCAGCGTGATGTGCCAGAAGTAGTCGATGATCTTCCAGTACCACGGAAACTGGTCCCAGCCGTCCGACGTCAGCCCGCGCAGCGGAAAGATGCTCAGGAACGAGCCGCCGGAGAACAGCACGATCAGCAGAATCGCGAACAGGAACCCGGGGATCGCAAAGCCGATGATGATCACCGCCGAGGTCCAGGTATCGAATTTCGAGCCGTCGGTCACCGCCTTCCTGATGCCGAGCGGGATCGAGATCAGGTAGGTCAAGAGCATCATCCAGACGCCCAGCGACATCGAGACCGGCAGCTTCTCCTTGATCAGCTGCAGCACGCTGACGTCGCGGAAATAGCTCTTGCCGAAATCGAACCGGGCGAAATTCCACAGCATCAGCGCGAAACGCTCGGGTGCGGGCTTGTCGAAGCCGAACTGCTTCTCCAGGCTCTTGACGAAATCCGGATCGAGCCCCTGGGCGCCGCGGTATTTCGAGTTGACCGCATCGCCGCCGGCCCCGGCCTGCATCCGCGCGCCGAAATCGCTGGACGATCCGGAGACCCGCGAACTGGCCCCGGTGTCGGCGCCGCTCAGCTGCGCGATCACCCGCTCGACCGGGCCGCCGGGGGCGAACTGCACCACCACGAACGACACGAACAGGATCCCGAGCAGCGTCGGAACCATCAGCAGAATGCGCCGCGCGATGTAGGCGGTCATCGGCTATTTCGCCTGCTCGAGCTTGGCGGCCTTGTCGGCATTGCTCCACCACAGCACGCGCTCGCCGACGCTCGACGAATAATTGTCGAACTGGTAGCGCGGCAGCCTCATTGGATGGTCGAACACGTCCCAATAGGCCAGCGGATGATCGGTGCGGTACCATTGCGGCACCCAGTAGCGGCCGGCGCGAAACACCCGGTCGAAGGCGCGGCAGGCCACCGTCAGCTCGGCGCGGCTGTTGGCACCAAGGATCTGCTCGATCAGCGTGTCGATCGCAGGATTCATGATGCCGGCGAGATTGTAGGAG
>Ga0209758_1002552_pt1 | contig 18364 bp, 16 predicted proteins | sample AraplaMF_Col_mMF_FD_184258 | JGI IMG/M metagenome (GOLD analysis project Ga0209758, IMG submission 184258) | Arabidopsis root microbial communities from the University of North Carolina, USA - plate scrape MF_Col_mMF (SPAdes) (version 2) | ecosystem: Host-associated > Plants > Roots > Endosphere...
TGGCTGAAGCCATCCGCCGCCATCCGACGCGGTTCGCCGGCCTGGTCGCGATTGCGCCACAGGATCCCGCTGAAGCCGCAAGAGAGATCGAGCGCGGCGTGACGAAACTCGGCCTCAAGGGCGTCATCATCAACTCGCACACCAACGGCGAATATCTCGACGACCCGAAATTCTGGCCGATCTTCGAGGCGGCCGAGGCGCTGGGCACGCCGGTCTATCTGCATCCCAATACGCCCTCGGCGAAAATGATCGGGCCTTTTCTCGATGCGGGTCTCGATGGCGCGATCTACGGTTTTGCCGTCGAGACCGGGCTGCACGCGCTGCGCATCATCACCAAGGGCGTCTTCGACCGATTTCCAAAGCTCGACCTGGTGATCGGCCATCTCGGCGAGGCGCTGCCGTTCTGGATGTTCCGCCTCGACTACATGCACCGCGGCACGGTGACGTCGAAGCGCTACGACTTCATGAAGCCGCTGCAGAAGACGATCAGCGAATACCTGCGCGAGAACGTCTATTACACCACCAGCGGCATGGCCTGGGAGCCGGCGATCAGTTTTACCCAGTCGGTGGTCGGCATGGATCGCGTGATGTATGCCATGGACTATCCTTACGAATACGTCGCCGACGAAGTGCGGACCCAGGACGCGCTGCCGATCAGCGACGCCGACAAGAAGAAATTCTACCAGACCAACGCCGAGCGGGTTTTCAAGCTTTGACCGACCCGCGGCACCACTGAGCTCATGATGCCTCACGCCGCAACTTCCGTGCGCAGGGAGGATCACCGCCTGGTGACGGGACGCGGCCGCTATGCCGACGATCTCGATCTGCCGCAGACGGTGCGTGCGGTGATGGTGCGATCGCCGCATGCGCATGCGGCAATTCGCGGGATCGACGTCGCGGCCGCGGCGGCGCTGCCGGGCGTGCTGGCGGTACTCACCGGCGCGGACGCGCTGGCCGACGGCCTCAAGCCGATCCCGCACGCCACCGGCAGTTCGAAAGCCGGCTCCGATATCCGCCTCGCCAACCGCGACGGCTCCGAACGGCGCATCACGCAACAGCACGCCCTGCCCGTCGAGCGCGTCCGCTATGTCGGCGAGGCCGTCGTGATGGTGATCGCCGAAACCCTGCCGCAGGCGCGCGACGCCGCCGAAGCCGTGGTGATCGAATGGGGGCCATTGCCGGCCGTGGTCCACGCCACCGACGCCCTCGCCCCTGGCGCGCCGCAGCTGTGGGACCATATCCCGCATAATCTCACCCTCGAGGCCGACCTCGGCGATGCCGCGGCGACCGAGGCGGCGTTCGCGCACGCCGCGCATCGGGTGCGGCTGAGGAGCTGGGTGCAGCGCGTCACCGGCGTTCACATGGAGCCGCGCGCGGTGACCGCGACGTTCGACGAAAGCTCCGGCCGGATCACCGTGCACGCCTCGCACGGCATCGGCGTGGTGCAGTTGCGCAATGAGCTCGCCGTTGTGCTCGGCGTGCCCGACGAGGCGGTGCGTGTGGTTGCGCCGCAGGACGTCGGCGGCAATTTCGGCACCCGCAACGCCACCTATCCGGAGTTCGCGCTGGTGGCCTGGGCGGCGCGGCGGCTGCGCCGACCGGTCGCCTTCAAGGCGGAGCGCGGCGAAGCCTTCCTGTCCGACTGTCAGGGCCGCGACCTGCACGTCGACGCCGAGCTTGCGCTCGACGTCGCCGGAAGCTTTCTCGCGCTGCGGTCGGTCAACACCGCCAACAACGGCGCCTACACGACGTCCTTCGTGCCGCTCAACAAGGGCGCGCAGCTGATGCCGAGCCTCTATCGCATCCCGGTGGCCCATGTGGTGGCGCGCGCCGCCGTCACCAACACGCCGGCGACGATTCCCTATCGCAGCGCCGGACGGCCCGAGGCGATCTATGCGATCGAACGGCTGGTCGATCTGGCCGCGCGGCAGTGCGGGTTCGATCGGATCGAGTTGCGGCAGCGGAACATGATCGGCGCTGGCCAGCAGCCGTATCGCAACCCGCTGGGCGTCACCTATGACAATGGTGACTATGAAGGCGTCATGCGGCAGGCGATGGCGCTCGCCGACTGGGACGGCTTTGCAAACCGCCGGCGCACCTCGCGCGGGCGCGGCCTGTGCCGCGGCATTGCGATCGGCAACTACATCGAAACCACCAGCGGCTTCCCGCGCGAGCGCGCGGAGATCCTGGTTCGCCCAGAGGGCCGGATCGAAGTGATCATCGGCACCCAGAGCACCGGCCAGGGCCACGAGACGGCGTTCCCGCAACTGGTCGCCGAATGGTTCGGCGTCCCCGCCGCTGCCGTGGTGCTGCGCACCGGCGATACCGATTTCGTCACCGCCGGTGGCGGCACCCACTCCGGGCGCTCGCTGCGAATGGCGAGCCTGGTGATGCACAAGGCGTGGCGGGAGATCATCGACAAGGCAGGCCGGATCGCCGCCGCGTTGTTCGAGGCCGATGCCGCCGACGTGACGTTCGCGGACGGAAGGTTTTCCGTCGAGGGAACCGACCGCAGCGTGAGCCTGTTCGAAATCGCGCAGGCCGCCTCGACCGACGCGCGGCTGCCGGATGAGCTACGCGGGCCGCTTGCCGCGATCGGCGACCAATTGCTGGCCGGATTGGCGTTTCCCTACGGCGCCGCGGTTTGCGAGGTCGAGATCGATCCGCAGACCGGCGCGGTCGCCATCGTCCGCTACACCACGGTCGACGATGTCGGCCGCGCCCTCAACCCGATGATCCTGCATGGCCAGACCCATGGTGGCATCGCCCAGGGCGTCGGACAGGCGCTGCTCGAACAGTGCCTGTTCGACTGCGAGACCGGCCAGAACCTGTCCGGCTCGTTCATGGATTATGCCATCGCCCGCGCCACCGACCTGCCGCCGCTGACCACGGCGCTCAGCGAGGTTCCCGCCAGCAGCCACCCCTTGGGATTCCGCCCGGGCAGCGAAGGCGGTACCACGCCGGCACTGGGCGTCACGGTCAATGCCATTGTCGACGCGCTGTCGGAGTTCGGCATCAGCCATATCGAGATGCCGGTGACGCCGTCGCGGATCTGGCAGGCGATCCAGGATGCCCGCAGGAACGGCGACGTGGCGCCGGCGGCCAGCCATCCGCTTCGAAACAAAGAAACCGAACTGACGGGAGATCGACGATGAACGACGGCGTTCGGATTGCACCACGCAGCGATGATGTCCTGGACATCGTGCTGACCCGGCCGGCGCTGTCGCCTGACATGGCCGATGCCATCATGCGGGCGCTCGACGCCATGCCGGTCGCGACGCGCGCCGTCTTCCTGCACGCCGAAGGACCGGATTTCTGCACCGGCCGGACGCCGGTGATGCCGCCGGCCGGAAGCCGCGCGACTGCGCTCGAGCTGCGCCGGCTGATCGCCGATCCGGTTCTCGACTTCTATCAGCGGCTGCGCGACGTGCCGGTGCCGGTCGTCATCGCCGTGCAGGGCCGCGCCGCCGGCGTCGGCTGCGCGCTGGCCGGCCTGGCGGATGTCTGCATCGCCGCCGATGACGCGACGTTTTCGGTGCCCGAGATGGACAAGGATATCGCCCCGACCCTGGTGATGACCGCGCTGGCTGACCGGATTTCGCGCGCGGCGCTGGCGCGGCTGGTGTTTGGCCGCGAGCCGATCGTTGCATCGGAGGCCAGGGCGATCGGCCTCATCGGGCTGACCTGCCCCGCCGGCGAGCTGATGCAGCGCGCCGAAGCCCTGCTGGCAAAACTGCACGGCAATTCGGTGCCGGTGCTGCGTGGCGTCAAGTCCTTCCTCAACCTTCATTCCGAGATGTCGTTCGCGGCGCGCCGCGAAGCGGCTGCGTTGATCAACGCCGTGGTGACCGCGGAAAAATTTCGCGGCTGACCACGGCCATCAGGATCGGAGCAACAGCGATGGAACTGCAAAGTCTGGGATACGTCGGGATCACCAGCGACAAGCTGGCCGACTGGTCGCAATTCGCGACCGGTCTGCTGGGCATGCAGGTGATCGAGCGCAGCCGCTCCGGCCTGGCGCTGCGCATGGATGATCGCAAGCAGCGGCTGATCGTCGATCGCGACAGCCGCAACGGCTGCAGCTATTTCGGCTGGGAGGTCGCGGATGGGACGGCGCTGCAGCGGATGGCGGCGCACCTGGAATCCTGCCGCGTGCCGGTGACGCGGGAGCCGCAAAGTCTCGCCGACCAGCGTTGCGTGCGCGAGCTGATCTCGTTTGCCGATCCTGCCGGCAACAGGCTCGAACTATTCCACGGCGCCGCGGTCGCCGATACGCCGTTCGCGCCGGGGCGCTGCATCTCGGGCTTCCGCACCGGCCCGCTCGGCGTCGGCCACGCGGTGCTGACCACCGGCAATGTCGACACCCTGATCCCGTTCTATTGCGACGTGCTGGGCTTCCGGCTCAGCGACTACACCCTCAAGCCGTTCAAGGCCTACTTCTTCCACATCAATGCGCGCCACCACAGCCTGGCGATGGTCGAGACCGGCACGAGCGGCATCCATCATCTGATGGTCGAGCTGTTTTCGCTCGACGACGTCGGCCAGGGCTACGATCTGGCGCAAGGCGATCCCGATCGGGTCAGCGTGACGCTCGGCCGGCACACCAACGACCTGATGACGTCGTTCTATGCCAAGTCGCCTTCCGGTTTCATGCTGGAATATGGCTGGGGCGGCCGCGACATCGATCCGCAGACCTGGCAGCCGTTCGAATGCGACTACGGGCCGAGCCTGTGGGGCCATGACCGATCATGGCTTTCGCCGGAGCAGCGCCGGAAGGCGCGCGAGCTTCGCCTCGGCGCCGCCGCCAAGGGCTATCGCGCACCGGTCAATGTGCTGGCGGGCAACCACGTCCGCATGCAGGGCGTCTGCCCGTGGTGGGACGCCGTCACCAAAGGCGATTAGGGCGTGATGGGATTAGGCTCAATCGAGATAGCTAACCCCGTCATTGCGAGCGAAGCGAAGCAATCCAGTGCCCCAGGCAAGAACTGGATTGCTTCGTCGCAAGAGCTCCTCGCAATGACGGAGTTAGCTATCCCGATTGAACCTCCAGTCATCACGCTTTAGCGGCGACGGAGCTATTTGGCGGGCGCCGGCGCCACGCGCAGCTTCCACAGATTCCAGATCCGATCGATCACCACCAGGTTGGTCGCGTCGGCCTTGGCGCCCTCGCCCGCCGTCAGATAGTTCGGCTCGCCGCCAAGCGCGATCGCCTGCGCCTGCAGCTTCGCATTGACGTCGGTGTAATAGGCGCGAAACACCGCGACCTTGACCGCTGACCCGACGGTGACGTCGCCGTGGCCGCGCAGCAGCACCACCGGCTTGTCGCCGAGCGCTGCCGCCAGCGCCCTGCCGATGGCACCACTGCGCACCAGCATGTCGGTCTCGCCAAACTCCTTGCGGATGTCCCACACCGGCGCGCCAGCAGCGAGGAAGGCCGCGTTGTGGTAGACCGGCCGCAGCGCGGTCGCGCTGATGGTGAACGGCACCACGCCGGGAGAATGGGTGTGCACCACCGACATCACGTCCGGCCGCGCCTTGTAGATTTCGCTGTGGATGAAGCGCTCGAGAAACACCGGCCGGCCGCGCGGATCGACGGCGTTGCCGTCGAGGTCGAATTCCATGATGTCGTCGGCGGTGACCAGCGCCGGCGCCAGCGAGCGCGCCATCAGGAAGCGGTTGGGATTGGCGGGATGACGGGCGCTGACATGTCCAAAGCCGTCCAGCACGCCGAAGTCCGCAAGGATGCGGCTGCCGGTAACGATGTCGTCGACGATGGCGGCATCGACACCCGGGATCGGGTTGACCGGCGCTTGGGCAAGGGCTTGGGCGTGAGCCGCAGCGGCACCGAACAGGGTTGCGAACGCCACAACCGGACCTAGCCGTGCCTGCATGTTCGCAGCTCCCTCATGATCGGCCGGTCACCACTATAATCCGCCTGACCGCGCTCTGACCACACGCGAGAGGGGTGAAAGCCGCGGCCTTGTTATTGAGGTGCGAAAGGTCCATGAAGCACCGCATGGATACCAAACCGCCCGTTCCGCGCGCGATCCTCGTCGGCATCCAGCTTCCCGGGGTCGATGACATTGCGCATGACGCCAGCCTCGCGGAGTTGGGCCGCCTGGTGAAGACGCTCGGCTACGACGTCGTCGGCACGCTGTCGCAGAAGCGTGACGACATTGGCGGCGCAACCGTGCTCGGCAAGGGACGGCTCGAGGAACTCGCCGCGATCACCGGCGGCACCGGCGTCGTCACGTCGATGGCGCCGGTGCGGAAATCGAAGGCCCGCGAGCGTTTTGAAGATACCGACGCAAGGAAGCCGATCGTCCCGGAGAGCGAGCCCGATCCGGAGGTGATGCCACGGCCGGATTTCGTCATCGTCGATCACGACATCTCGCCGGGCCAGGCCCGCAATCTCGAGCGCGCGACCGGCGCGCAGGTGCTGGACCGGACTGGCGTGATCGTGGAGATCTTCCATCGCCACGCCCACAGCCGCGAGGCCAAGCTGCAGGTCGAGATCGCGCGCCTGAAATACGTCGCGCCGCGGCTGCGGGAATCTTCGACCGGAGGCGACCGGCAACAGGGTTCCGGAGCCGGCGAATCCGATCTCGAACTGGATCGCCGCAAGATCCGCGACCGGCTGGCCGAACTGAAAGAACAGCTGGAAGATATCCAGCGCGACAGCGACCAGCGCCGGTCCGGGCGGCGTGATCAGTTGCGGGTCGCCCTGGTCGGCTACACCAACGCCGGAAAATCGTCGCTGATGCGGGCGCTGACGGGCAGCGAGGTCCTGGTCGCGGACAAGCTGTTCGCGACACTCGACACCACGGTCCGCGCGCTGCAGCCGCCCGCGAAACCCGGCGTGCTGGTCTCTGACACGGTCGGCTTCATCAAGAAGCTGCCGCATGACCTCGTCGCCTCGTTCCGCTCCACGCTCGCCGAAGCGCTCGAAGCATCGCTGCTGCTGTTCGTGGTCGACGCCTCCGACCCGACCTGGGAATCCCAGCTCGAGGTGAGCCGCAGCGTGCTGCGCGAGATCGGCGCCGATGTGGTCCCATCGCGGCTGCTGCTCAACAAGATCGATCGCGTGAGCGAGGCGGAGCGCGAGGTTTTGCGCGCAAAACACCCCGACGCCATCATGCTCTCGGCGCGCTCGCCCGAGGACGTCGCCGCGCTGCGCGACAGCATCATCGCGTTTTTCGAAACCTCGATGGTCGATGACCAGCTGGTGCTGCCATATGCAAAGCAGGGCATGCTCAGCGACGTCTACGAGAACACGCGTGTGCTGTCCGAGGATTATGACACCACCGGCCGGGTCATGACGGTGCGCGGCCTGCCCGGCGCCATCGCCAGCCTGAAACGGGCCCTCGCCGCTTCGTGAGGTGTTCGCGCGAAGCCCGCGGCTAATTGCCGAGTGCGGCCTTCATGACTTGCGGTTGGGCCGGCGAACAAAGGGATCGAGCACGGCAACTCCCGCGGCCTCGAAATCCGCACCATTGCGCGTCACCACGGTGAAGCCATGTTCCAGCGCCGTCGCCGCGATCATGAGATCGGCGCTGTCGCTGCCGAGAGCGGCGCGCAGCGTGCCCCAGCGCCGCGCCGCCCGGAGGTCGAATGGCACGATCCGGTCGCCGTAGACGGTCAGTACCCGATCCAGCCAGGACGCGAGCACACCGGCAAAGCCGGGATCACTGGCGCGCTGTCGGGCAATGCCGCGCTCGATTTCGCCGATACTGATCACGCTGAGATAGATATCCGCCGCGCGCTGCCGTTCGAACCACGCCACGACCAACGGATCACGCTCGCGCTTGCGCAGGTCCGACAGCGTGACGGTGTCGATCAGGAACATCAGAGTTCAGGGTCGCGCGTGCGGATCGGACGTCGCGGGAATTCGCCGTTGTCCTGCGGCATCGCCAGCAGCAGATCGGCAAACGACGGGGCGCGCGCGCGTTCGAAACCGCGCAGGCGCTCGTACTCTGCTGCATCAACAATGACGACGGCGGGCTTGCCATGCTTGGTAACGGTCTGCGGTCCGCGTCGCGCGGCCTCGACGACCTCGCTGAACCGGTTCTTCGCATCCTGTAGCGACCAACTGCGCGGAGCCATGCGACCGTCCATTCTGGCTAGAATTTCTAGCTAGAATGGAATGGTGATTCCCGTCAAGCATTTGGAGGCAATCTGCGCCACGCCACCGGCCGTCGCCCTGAGGCGGCGACGCGGGTGTCGCGACCGGCGCGCGAAGGCGAACCGCCTGCAGGCCGGTCCCGATCGGCTGCGCGGCCCGACGATCCTTCATTCTGGCTAGAATTTCTGGCTAGAATGGAATGGCGATCGCGTTAAGGCCGTTTTGGCTTTTTGGAAGCCTCGGACAATCCCTTGGACCATCCTGGAGCCGGCGCCGGTCCAGAACTGCCCGGCACCCTGCCGCCAATTCGTGAAGAAAACGTTCGCCCGGCCGGACCTCCAAAATCCGGGTGCCATGGTGTATCCATGCGCCACTCAATTCCGATCGGCACAGAACCAGCGCCGCGGGTGTCAGGGAGAATCATCTTGTCCAAGGCCAGTCCGCTTCGCGTCGGTGTTCTCAGCGCCGCCAATATCGCGCGCGCTTTCACGGCCGGCTGCGCCGCGTCGCCTGACATCGCGGTCTCGGTCGTCGCCAGCCGCGACCTCGCCAAGGCAAAGGCCTTCGCCGACGAAGTGAAGATCCCGCGCGCGCTCGGGTCCTACGAGGCGCTGCTCGCCGACAAGGAGATCGAGGCGGTGTACATTCCGCTGCCAAATTCCATGCATGCGGAATGGGCGATCCGCGCCGCCGAGGCCGGCAAGCACGTGCTGTGCGAAAAGCCGCTGGCGCTCAATGCCGGCGAAGTCCGCGCCATGTTTGCCGCCGCGGACAAGCATAACGTCATCCTGCGCGAGGCCTATCCCTACATGTCGCAGCCCCAGACCGCGCAACTGCGCGCCTGGCTCAATGAGGGCGCGATCGGCCGGCTGCGTCTGATCCGCTCGCATTTCGGCATCCTGTTCACCGACCCGGCCAACATCCGCCTCAGCCCGACGCTCGGCGGCGGCGCGCTCTACGATACCGGCAGCTACGCGGTCAGCCTGATCCGCCTGGTCGCCGGCAAGCGGCCGGCCCGGGTCCAGGCCGTTGCGCAGACCGACGCCAACGGCGTCGACCTGACGACCATCGCCAACCTGGAATTCGCCGACGGCCTGTTGGCGCAGGCCAGTTGCAGCTTCGCCACCGGCTTTCACCGCCAGGCCTCGATCGCCGGCGACAGCGGCGTGATCGAGACCAACTACCTCAACCACCCGCCGGCCGGCGGCCCGGCGGTGCTGCAGATCCGTCGCGGCATCCCGGCGACCACTCCATTCGAACCGGCACAAGTCCCGGACGGCAACGGCTTCCGCCTCGAGACGGAATCGTTTGCGCGTCTGGTCCGCGGCGAGACGGACGCGTGGTCGGGTGCCACGCCGCAGGAATCGATCGACATCGCGCTTACGCTTGATGCGATCATGGAGAGTGCCAAGTCGGGCGGTTGGGTGCAGGTAGGCGATTGAGCGCGTGACGTTTCGAGGAAGGGTTCAAACCGCCTGCTCCGTCATTGCGAGGAGCCCTCTTGTCCGCAGAAGCCCGCCTTCGGGCGAAGGCGGATGCGACGAAGACCGTATGTCCATCTTTGCGCCAGGCGACTCGCCTCCAATTGCGAAGTGCGAGGGTTGCCCGGATAGGCCGGGCAGAGCCTCAGCGCAAGGAGGCGAGTCATGGGCGATTATAGCGAAGCTTACGTTGCTTTCGATACGTCGAAGTTGCGCAATGCAGTGGCGATAGCGGAGGTCGGGCGGGCCGGCGAGGTTCGCTTTTTGGGCGACATCGACAATACGCCGAGGGCGGTACGTCGGCTGGTGAGAAAGCTTCAGAGCAAATACGCGCGGCTGACGTTTTGTTACGAGGCCGGGCCGACCGGCTATGGGCTCTACCGTGACATTCATGATCTCGGTCATGATTGCTTGGTGGCGGCCCCCTCGCTTGTTCCGAAGAAGCCGGGCGATCGGGTGAAGACCAATCGGCGGGATGCGATGGGGCTGGCCAGGCAGTTGCGGGCCGGCGATCTGACGGCAGTGTGGGTTCCCGACGAGCGGCATGAGGCGATGCGCGATCTCACCCGTGCGCGTTGCACTGCGGTGGCGGATCAGCGAGCCAAGTGCCAGCAAGTGACGGCGCTGCTGCTGCGTTTGGGGCGCCATTACACGGGCAAGGCGAAGTGGGGCAAGGCGCACTGGACGTGGCTGAAGACGCAGGAGCTCGACCAACCCGAACACCGCATCGTATTCGAGGAGATGTTGTTGGCAGTGCGCCAGGCCCGGGAGCGGATCGAGCGATTGGAGGATGCGATCCGTGCTGCGGTGCCGGAGTGGTCGCTGGCATCGGTAGTGACTGCTCTGATGGCACTGCGCGGAATCGATCAGGTATCGGCGACTGCGTTCATGGCCGAGATCGGCGATCTGACGCGCTTTCGCACGCCGCGCGAGCTGATGGGCTATCTCGGCCTGGTACCCAGCGAGAACTCGACGGGCGAGACGATCAAGCGCGGCCCGATCACCAAAGCTGGCAATCGGCGGGCGCGCCGCGTTCTGGTGGAAAGCGCGTGGAGCTACCGCTACCCACCGCGCGTCGGCCCCGCCAAGCAGCCGAGGGTCGCGGCGGCTCCGCCAGCGGCGCGCGCGATCGCCTGGAAGGCACAGATACGGCTTTACGCACGCTATCGGGCGTTGGTCCGCCGCGGCAAGCTGAAGACCGTCGCCATTACCGCACTGGCGCGCGAACTCGCCGGCTTCATCTGGGCGATCAACCGCGAGGTCACGCCGCCGGCCGCGCAGGCGACCTGAGACAACAGCAGGTACTCGAACAAGGGAGCCCGGCGCTGGGGCGCTGGTCCGGCGAACAAAGATATCGTGCAAGGGCGGGGACGAAGCCACGGCAGGGGAATTCCCGAGGATTGCTAGTGGCCGATCAACCATCGATCGACGCCCGAACGAAGACTCAGGACAGCCCCAGACGGAACTTCGGATCTGCGATGAACCCGCGTATGAGAGATTGATCACCGACGTCTCAAGGCTTCGTCCCCACCCTTGCACGATCATCCCTTCCCCGCACATGGCTTTACGCCCTGCGCAAACGCAAAATATTGATCCAGCACTTGACCAAGGACATAAGAGCAATCCAGTCTTTCTTCGCGCGCTGGATTGCTTCGGCGGAGCCTGTCATCGGGCGCGCATTCGCGCGACCCGTTGGCTCGCAATGACGTGGAGAGTTTTTCGTCGAGTTGCTTGAGCCAACCTGCCCCGACCTAAGCCGCCCCGTCGCGGATCGGCGGCAGGAAGGCCAGCGCGGTGTCCCACGGAAAGAAGATCCAGGTGTTCTGCGACACCTCGGTGATGAACGTGTCGACCAGCGGCCGGCCCATCGGCTTGGCATAGACGGTGGCGAAGTGCGCGTCCGGCAGCATCTCGCGCACCATGCGCGCGGTCTTGCCGGTGTCGACCAGGTCGTCGACGATGAGGAGCCCCTTGCCGGTGCCGTCGCCGAGTTTGGCCGTGGCATCCGAGATGCCTTTCAGCACCCGCAACTCGCCCTGCTTGTCGTGGGTGTAGCTGGAGATGCACACCGTATCGATGACGCGGACGCCGAGTTCGCGCGCCACGATCGCCGCCGGCACCAGGCCGCCGCGGGTGATGGCGATCACCGCATGAAACGGGCCGACTTCGTTGAGCCGCCAGGTCAGCGCCCGGCAGTCGCGATGAAATTGATCCCACGATACCGGGAACGCCTTGCCCGCCCGCTCCTGTGCGGTCAGTTCGGGATGTTCTGCCATGTGTGCCTCCTTAGCTTTTAATAATGAGCGCCGTCGCGACGAGTCTCCGCGGTGCTAGCGCGCGGCGTTGAGCCCGGCCAGCATCTCCTTCACCGCAGTCATCGCCGCGGCGAGCTTGTCCGCATCGCGCGAGCGCACCACGAGGTTGGTATTGGGCTTATTGTCGTCGTCGGTGAACGGATAGCTGCCGATGATGGTGTCGGGATGGGCCTTGGCGATGTCGCGCAGCGGCCCGCCGATGTCGCCTTCGCGGGCGTTGGCGCGCACTGAATCCGACAGCATCCGCACGCCGGATTTCAGCTTCGGCGCCACGATGTCCATCATCGCCTGCATGATCGTGGGAATGCCGGCCATCACGATGACGTTGCCGAGCTTGAACCCGGGCGCCAGGATGGTCGCGCTCTGGATAAGTTCGGCGCCGTCGGGGATCCGGGCCATGCGCAGCCGCGCCTCGTTGAGGTCCTGTTCGCTCCAGCGCTCGCGGAAACGCGCCACCACCTCGGGATGATGGTCGATGCCGACGCCGAATGCCTTGGCGACGCTGTCGGCGGTGATGTCGTCATGGGTCGGCCCGATGCCCCCGGTGGTGAAGACGTAGGTGTAGCGATGGCGCAAGGCGTTCAGCGCGGCGACGATGTCGTCCTCGTCATCGGAGACCACCCGGACTTCCTTGAGGTCGATGCCGATATTGGTGAGGTATTCGGCGATGAAGCCGATGTTCTTGTCCTTGGTGCGCCCGGACAGGATCTCGTCGCCGATCACCAGGATACCCGCAGTGACGATTTCACTCATGCTCTCTCCTCAGCCTGGGCGGACCCTTGTCCCGCCCGTCGGCCCTTTTGACTCATCCGCATCCGACCATGGCCCAGCCAAGGCTTTGAAGTCACGCGGGAATGCTGATGAAATAAGCAGTTCTCCGCCGGTTTTTCAGGCATGATCGCGGGCACTGCACCAAAATGCCCGTGCGCAATGCATATCGCGCTGGCCCGGCCCTTGCTACCATCCCGTCAAGTCATGCACTGTCCGGCATGGCCTCGAAAAACAGTCAGGATACATGGCAGTTGCGTTCGACGAAATGAACGGGCCCGAGGGCATCCTCCGCCCGGCCTATGAAGAGCTCTCCCGCTGGCTGAAGGAGACGCCCCCCGACGCTTTGGAATATCGCCGCCAGGAAGCGGAATTGCTGTTTCGCCGCATCGGCATCACCTTCGCCGTCTACGGGGATGCCGAAGCCCAGGAGCGCCTGATCCCGTTCGACGTGATCCCGCGAATCCTGTCGGGCAAGGAATGGACCCTGATGGAAAAGGGCCTGCGGCAGCGGGTCCGCGCGCTCAACATGTTCCTGCGCGACATCTACCACGGCCGCGACATCCTGCGCGCCAACATCATCCCCGACGACCTGGTGTTCCAGAACCCGGTGTTCCGGCCGGAGATGAACGGCCAGGATGTGCCGCACGACGTCTATGTCCACATCGCCGGCATCGACATCGTCCGCGTCGATCCCGACAATTTCTACGTGCTCGAGGACAACGCCCGGACCCCCTCGGGGGTGTCGTACATGCTGGAAAACCGCGAAATCATGATGCGGCTGTTTCCGGACCTGTTCGCCCGCCACCGCGTCGCGCCGGTGGAGAAGTATCCCGACGAGCTGTTGTCGGCGCTGCGTTCGGTGGCGCCGCTCAGCGCCAGCGCCGAACCGACGGTGGCGCTGATGACGCCCGGCGTCTACAATTCCGCCTATTACGAGCACTCGTTCCTGGCCGACAAGCTCGGCGTCGAACTGGTCGAAGGCCGCGACCTCATCGTCAAGAACGATGAGGTGTTCATGCGCACCACCGAAGGCCTCAAGCGCGTCGACGTGATCTATCGCCGCGTCGACGACGATTTCCTCGACCCGCTCACCTTCCGTCCCGATTCGGCGCTCGGCGTGCCCGGGCTGATGTCGGCCTACAAGGCCGGCAACATCACGCTGGCCAACGCGGTCGGCACCGGCATCGCCGATGACAAGGCGGTCTACAGCTACATGCCGGACATCGTGAAATTCTATCTCGGCGAAGAGCCGATCCTCAAGAACGTGCCGACCTGGCGCTGCCGCGAGCCGGCGGATCTCGCCTACGTGCTCGACCACCTGTCGGAACTGGTGGTCAAGGAGGTGCACGGCTCCGGCGGCTACGGCATGCTGATCGGTCCGGCCGCCACCAAGGCCACCATCGAGGCGTTCCGCGACAAGCTCAAGCGCGAGCCTGAAGGTTTCATCGCCCAGCCGACGCTGGCGCTCTCCACCTGCCCGACCTGCACGGCCTCTGGTCTCGCGCCACGCCATGTCGACCTGCGGCCGTTCGTGCTGACCGGCCGCGACCGGGTCACCATCGTGCCGGGCGGCCTGACCCGGGTCGCCATGAAGGAGGGCTCGCTGGTGGTCAACTCGAGCCAGGGCGGCGGCACCAAGGACACCTGGATCCTCGATTGAGCAAGGCAATGGTCATCTCGGTGAAACGCCGCAGGGAGAACAAGAGCTAGCATGCTGTCGCGCACCGCCGAAAACCTCTACTGGCTGGCCCGCTATGTCGAACGCGCGGAGTATCTGGCGCGCACCATCGAGGCGACGCTGCGCGTCACCGCGCTGCCGAGCGCCTATATCGGCCAGAGCAACGAATGGGATTCGGCGCTGCTGACCGCCGGCGTCAGCGCCAGCTTTTACAGCATCTATGACACCGCCGACGAACACAGCGTGGTCGAATATTTGTCGTTCTCCCCGGCCAATCCGTCGTCGATCCGCAACTGCATCGAAAACGCCCGGTTGAACTCCCGCTCGGTGCGCACCGCGCTGACCAGCGAGATGTGGGACACCATCAACAGCGCCTGGATCGAGCTGCAGGAGGTCTGGGGCAAGGGCGCCAAGACCCGTGAGGAGCTGAACAGATTCCTGCGCTTCGTGCAGGAGACCTCGCTGCGCTTCGACGGCTCGGCCTACCGCACCATGCTGCGCAACGACGCCTACTGGTTCTCCCGGCTCGGGCTGCATCTGGAACGCGCCGACAACACCGCGCGGATTCTCGACGTCAAGTACCACGTGCTGCTGCCCGAGGAGGAACATGTCGGCGGGCCGCTGGACTATTATCAGTGGACCTCGATTCTGCGCTCGGTCTCGGCACTGACCGCCTATCACTGGGTCTATCGCGAGACCTTGAAACCGTGGCTGATCGCCGATCTCTTGATCCTCAACGACTCGCTGCCGCGCTCGCTGGCCAGCTGTTACGGCAACCTGGTCCGCAACCTCGATCAGATCGGTGTCGCCTATGGCCGCCAGGGATCGGCCCAGCGCCACGCCCGCGGCATCCGCAACCGGCTCGAGCACAGCAACATGGACGACATTTTCCAGCGCGGCGTGCACGAATTCATCCAGGAATTCATTGCGGATAACGGCCGGCTTGGCGAAATCATCTCCAGGCAATACCTGATTTGAGCTAGTTTTCAGCTCTTCATCGCATCGATTCGGAACTGCCATGCGCCTGCGGATTGCCCATTCCACCACCTATCGCTACGAGCCGCCGGCCTCCGGCGTGATCCAGATCCTGCGCATGACCCCCGGCAACCATGACGGCCAGCATGTCGCCGAATGGCTGATCGACGTCTCGACCGATTCCCGTCTCGACGTCCATGAGGACGCGTTCGGCAACGTCACCCATGTCCTGACCTACGGCCCGATCGCCGACCTCACCATCAGCGTCGAAGGCCTGATCGAAACCCACGACACCGGCGGCGTGCTTAAGGGCACCGACGAGCGGTTTCCGCCGAGCCTGTTCCTGCGCGCGACGCCGTTGACCGAGGTCGCTCCCGCGATGGCGACGTTCGCCCGCGAATTGCGCGCGGAATCCGAGGACGACGTGCTCGGCTTCCTGCATGGGCTGATGACCCAGATCAACGAACACATGACGTTCGATACCGACCCGACCAATACCGGGACATCGGCGGCCGAGGCCTTCGCGCTCAAGCGCGGGGTGTGCCAGGACTACGCCCATATCTTCATTGCCTGCGCGCGTTCGGGCGGGGTCCCGGCGCGATTCGTCTCCGGCCATTTCCTGCGCTCCGACGGCATGGTGCAGCAGCCGGCCGGCCACGCCTGGGCGGAAGCGTTCGTCCCCGACCTCGGCTGGGTCGGCTTCGATCCGGCCAACGGAATCTGCACCACCGACGCCCATGCCCGCATCGCCATCGGCCTCGATTACCTCGGCGCCGCGCCGGTGCGCGGCACCCGCTACGGCGGCGGCGCCGAAACCCTGACGGTGGCGGTCAAGGTCGACCAGGCCGGGCGGCAGAGCCAGTCGTAGTCGCAATCCCGAGCCGCACGGAAGGCCCTGCAATCAGGTTGCCGGCCCCCGCCCTGGCGCGGTAAGACGCTTGCCCAGAGTGCCCGAAAACCGCTCTGAATCCGGGGATTGCAAATGACCTATTGCTGCGGTGTGCTGGTTCGGGAAGGCCTGGTCCTGATCGCGGATACCCGGACCAATGCCGGGCTCGACAATATTTCGACGTTCCGCAAGCTGCACGTCTTCAACCAGCCGGGCGAGCGGATCATGGCAGTCGCCTCCGCCGGCAACCTCGCCATCAGCCAGTCGGTGCTCTCGACCCTGAGCGAGGGCATGGTCGATCCGGCCTCGGGCGAACTGGAAACCCTGATGAATGCGCCGACCCTGTTCCAGGCCGCGCAGCGCATCGGCCGCGCCATCCGCCACGTTCACGCCACCGAGGGCGTCGCGCTGCAGGCCGAAGACATCAACTTCGACGTCTCATTCCTGTTCGCCGGCCAGATCAAGGGCGCGCGGATGCGGCTGTTCATGGTCTATCCGGCCGGCAACTTCATCGAATGCACCACCGACACGCCGTATCTGCAGATCGGCGAGCACAAATACGGCAAGCCGGTGCTCGACCGCGCCCTGCACTACGACGTCGAGCTCTACGAGGCGCTGAAGACCAGCCTGATCTCGATGGATTCGACCATGCGCTCGAACCTCGGCGTCGGCCTGCCGATCGACGTGCTGGTGGTGCGGACCGATGTCTGCGACGCCGACCTCAACCATCGCATCGAAGCCGGCGAGCCTTATTTCCACGACCTGCGCTCGCGCTGGTCGGCGGCGCTGCGCGCCGCGCACCAGAACATCCCGCGCCCGCCTTACAAGAAAGAAAGCTAGATCCGGAGCCTGATGGGGTGAGCACTTCGCGAACCCCATCACCGCACCCACCGTTCATGATGGCTATCGCTTCGCGCCACCCATCCGACAAGCAACCAGCTCACCAACAGGGAAGAAACAAATGGCAGACAAGATCGCAATCGTGACCGGCGCGGGCTCCGGCGTCGGGCGGGCGTCGTCGCTGGCGCTGATGAACGCCGGCTACACCGTGGTGCTCGCCGGACGGCGCGCCGACATGCTGGCGGAAACCGCAAAACTCGGCGTCGCCGGCAAGAGCCTCGAAGTTCCGACCGACCTCACCAATGCGGACTCGATCGCGGCGCTGTTCAAGACAACCGTCGACAGCTACGGCCGGCTCGATCTGCTGTTCAACAATGCCGGCATGGGCACGCCGGCGATGCCGCTGGAAGACATCAGCCTCGCGCAATGGAAGGCAGTGGTCGACACCAACCTCACCGCGCCGTTCCTGTGCACCCAGCACGCCTTCCGGATCATGAAGGACCAGACCCCGCGCGGCGGCCGCATCATCAACAACGGCTCGATCTCGGCGCACACGCCGCGGCCGTTCTCCTCGCCCTACACCTCGACCAAGCACGCCATCACCGGCCTGACCAAGGCCACCGCGCTCGACGGCCGCGCCTATGACATCGCCTGCGGCCAGGTCGACATCGGCAACGCCACCACCCCGATGACGGAGCGGATGGTCGGCGGCGTGCTGCAGCCGGACGGCCGCATGATGCCGGAACCGCGCATGGACGTCTCGGCGGTCGGCAACGCCGTGGTCTACATGGCCACCCTGCCCCCCGACGCCAACGTGCTGTTCATGACGGTGATGGCGACCAAGATGCCGTTCGTCGGACGGGGCTGACGGCACCTTTGTTGCATCGGCCCCGAGGCCTGCCATAATCGGTCCGGCCTCGGGGGATCCATGCAGCAAGTGCAATCGGCGTTCGGCGTGCTGGCGTTATTGGCGCTGGCCTGGGCGGTCAGCGAGAACCGCCGCGCGGTGTCCGTCAAACAGGCCGCCATCGGCCTCGTCGTCACCTTCGTCACCGCCCTCGTCCTGCTCAAGCTGCCGATCGTGGCGCATGCCTTCGGCGCCATCAACGATGCCGTCGGCGTGATTGCCGCCGCCACCCGTGCCGGCACCTCGTTCGTGTTCGGCTATCTCGGCGGCGGCGCGCTGCCGTTCGATCTCAAGGCGCCCGGCGCCGATTTCATCCTGGCGTTCCAGGCGCTGCCGATCGTGCTCGTCATGAGCGTGCTGACCACGCTGCTGTTCTACTGGCGGGT
>Ga0209758_1002553_pt1 | contig 18345 bp, 19 predicted proteins | sample AraplaMF_Col_mMF_FD_184258 | JGI IMG/M metagenome (GOLD analysis project Ga0209758, IMG submission 184258) | Arabidopsis root microbial communities from the University of North Carolina, USA - plate scrape MF_Col_mMF (SPAdes) (version 2) | ecosystem: Host-associated > Plants > Roots > Endosphere...
CTGGCGCCTTTGGAAGCGTGTATCGACGGGGCTCGCCGGACATTCGGGGTATAGCGCAGCCTGGTAGCGCGGCAGTTTTGGGTACTGCAGGTCGTTGGTTCGAATCCAGCTGCCCCGACCAGTCCCGGGATTGAATCCCTTTCATTTTCCTCGCGATTTGACCCCGCCTGCGTCCCGCTGCGACCAAGGATGGTCCGGGCGCCGGATCCATCCGCGCAACATGTGCCGGCCGTGCGGCCCTTTGCGTCGGCTCGGGCGATCCGGCCCTGGGGGACGCAGATTCAGCGCCTGCTTTGCCCGCCCGCCGCGTTGAAGGATAGGGCGCGCAATCGGCGGCGCCCAATATTCCGTTCAGGTGAGGTCTTCATGTCGATCAGTGCGATTGCATCGGCCAGTGCGACGGTGACGGCGTCCCCATCGACCGCCACGACGCAGGCTGCCACGGCATCCTCGACGTCGGCGGCATCTTCGGCGTCCGCAACGTCAGCGACGTCGGAATCGTCGTCCTCGCAATCGGCGGGTGGCAGCGCGGGATCGGGCGGCGGCGGCTCGGCCAAGACCATCGTCAGCGAGGTCTCGATCACCGTCAACGGCCTCACCACCACGACGATTACCTATTCCGACGGCACCACCGAGGTGCAGACCTCGGCGAGCGCACAAGGTAGCCAGGGCGGTCAAGCGGGACAGACCTACACCGCGCAAGGCGGGCTACAAGCCAATGGCCAGACGGCATCAGGCGCCGGCGGCTGATGAAGGCCGGTCGGAATGACCAAAGCGTCATCGAACCTTCCCGGCGTCGCCGTAGACATATCCGTGTTGGGGATTTCAGCGCCCAACGTCTAAACGGACGCCGCCAAGCGATGATATTCCGCTTGCGCGGCGTTGCGCTTTTCAGACGGCTTGTCAGATCTGGCCGGTCAGCCTGAGGCGTACCAGCCGGCGGGAAACGGCACGAATGGCCAGATGATCTGGTTGTCGTTGGCGGCTTTCGGCGGCTCCGGGGCAGGCGTCTCCACTGCCTGCGCCGTGCGCAGCACGACGCGCAAGCATGCATATTGCAAATTCATCGTGGTCGCCCCCGCCCGTCAATGATCTTCAAACGTCCAACCTGTTTCAAAGTTCGACGTCAGCTCAAAAATTCACCTGCGCGTAAGCCCCGCGCTCGCTCTCAAATCACGTGCACTCTAGAAGAGCCGGCTCCGGCATTCAACCGATCGCGCAGCTTCATCCCAAGAAGTAAGGTTGATCGGTTAGGTTAAAGGCGAGCGGTTGTTGCGCCCGTTCGTCTGGCTGCTATCAGATCGATGCCGGCTCGCGATGAGCGCCTTCCATCCGTGCGACACAGATCACGGCCCGTCGCGGCGCGCGCATCAGGTGAGTTCTGCGCCAACGAGTTCTGCCCTATGTCCTTCGATCGCAACCTCAAGATCGCCGGTCCGCAGTCGAGCTGGAGCGAGATCTGGCACCTCTGGACCGTGATCGTGCCACGCCGCTCGATCAATGGGCAGCTCGTGTACGGCAAGGTCTGGCGCCGCCATGACGGCCGCCATTGGATCTACAAGAAATTCACCGAGTTCGACGGCGAGGAAGCGGCCTGAAGCGCGGTGAGTCTGGAATGACCCCTCATCACGCCCAGAGTTCGTGCTGAGGCCGTTCGGCCCGATTGCCGCTTGCCTCTCAGCCTATCCCCGTGCCTGCACGCGCGGCAGCGGCAGTTTGAAGTGACGTTTCGCATAGGCGACGATTTCGGCGTCCGAGGGATGATCGGCCGCTTCCACCGCGGCAATCCGCTTGGCGATATCGGGAGCGTTCGTGCGAATGTAGCTTGCAAGCTCCGTCTTGGCGCTGGCCGGACCGATGATGAGGATCTCACCGGCATCGGCGAGGGCTTTGCTCACTTCAGCGTAGAACGCCTTGTCGGGGGCGGCATGGCCGCTGCCGACCGCGTTGGCCTTGTGATGAAGGTGACGCGTCGCCAGTTGCGGATGCAGCGTGATTTCGTCGGAGCCGCTCAGGCCGAGGTGGAAGATCCTGGCTTGCGAATGGTCGATCCATACCACGGCGTGAAAATGAGAGGGCATGTGCTTTTAGCCTTGTCCGAGGGGAGGCCGCCGACATTGGAGCGGCGGCGCGTGTCGTGACGACATTATGCCGGCCGGCGCAGCCCCGGTTGACCCAGGTCAATCGATCGGCCCAAGCCGCCAGGGCGACCGCGCCGCGCGACCGGCGCGCCCCGAACGGCAAGGCGTTCCCGGCTCAGGCAGCCTTCGCCGCGCTTGCCGCCGGCTTGGCCGGCGGCGGCTTCAGCGGCTTGTCCTGTTTCTTCGACCACGAGATGTAATAGGCCACCGTCGTCATGATCGCGATGCCGGCGACGCTGACGAATATCTGCGCCAGCAGCGAGCCCGAGCTCATCGACAGCTCGAAATGGCCGACGAAGGACAGGAACACGCCGACGCAGAACACGGCGAGCGATTGCTGGCCGCAGACGATCAGGGGATCGAACACCTTCCATTCGAGCCCCGGCCATTCCTTCGGCACGAAGCGGATCACCAGGATCACGATCACGACGAAGTGGATGAAGCGGTAGGGCGCGAGGTTGGTCTTGTCGTTCGGGTTGAAGGCCGAGAACAGCCATTCCGGGAACATGCCGCCGAATGCGGGGAAGCGGCCCGCCATGGTCATGATCAGGGCGAACAGGAGATAGCCGAGACAGAGATAGAGCGTGATCGGCGCGTTGATCAGGGTCATCGAGCGCCGCGCGCCGCCCATCGCACACCAGGCGCCGAACACGAACAGCACCTGCCAGCAATACGGGTTGAAGTACCACTGGCCGGCCGGATAGGCGTTCAGATTCCAGCCGAAGTGGCGCGCCGTCAGCCACAGCACGATCGCCAGCACCATCGTCAAATCGGGCTTGCGCAGCATGAACCACAGCACCGGCGGAAACAGGCCCATCAGCACGATGTAGAGCGGCAGCACGTCGAGATTGAGCGGCTTGAAGCGGAGGAACAGGCCCTGGCGCAGGGTCTCGGTGGCGTTGTCGACGAGACCGGCGACATTGAACTCGTTGATCATCTCGGAATCGCCGAAGCGCAGCGCCAGATAGCTGATCGAGGCGATATAGATCACGAACAGGATGATGTGGGCGACGTAGAGCTGCCAGACCCGCTTGGTCAGCCGCGTGGCGCCGACGATGAAGCCGCGGTCCAGCATCATCCGCGCATAGACGAAGGAGGCGGTGTAGCCGGAGATGAAGACGAACAAATCGGCGGCGTCGGAAAAGCCGTAATTGCGCGTCGTGATCCAGTTCACGACGTTGTCGGGGATGTGGTCGAGGAAGATCGCCCAGTTCGCGACGCCGCGAAACAGGTCGAGCCGGAGGTCACGGCCCTTGTCGGGGAGCGTGGCGTTGATGTTCAGGAAGGCCATGCGAGGGGAGCTCTCGAAGGAGGCGGACAGGCTGAGGGCGGGGAGATATTGCCGCCGGGCGGGATCCCGGCGCGGAAGGCGGGTACGCAATTGTCACGGTGCAGCATAATGACTATACCGTCGCAGAGGCCACGGGGGCCGGAATCAGCAAGCAGTTCCCAACCGGTGTCTCTATACTATCCCTGAGGTTTGCACCAACTGCCACCCTGACGCATCGAAATCGAACGAAAGACGAAACGAGGCCCGGACCACCCATGACCGCACGCATTTTCAAGCCCGCCAAGAACGCGATGCAATCCGGCCGGTCCAAGACCAAGGAATGGCAGCTCGACTACGAGCCGGAGCAGCCGCGCGCGGTGGAGCCGCTGATGGGCTGGACCTCGTCGGGCGACATGAAGCAGCAGATCACGCTGCGCTTCCACAGCAAGGAGGAGGCGATCGCCTATTGCGAGCGCAAGGGCATCGCCTACCAGGTCATCGAGCCGAAGGAATCGGTACGGCGCCCGGCCGCCTACGCCGACAATTTCTCGTTCCGCCGCGGCGAGCCCTGGACGCATTGAGGGGGGCTGCGCAGGCGCCCCTCGCTGACGCATGAAAGGCCCGTAGGGCCGAAATCCCGGCTCGCGATGACGCGGGGAGATCGTCAGTTCCGGTAAGTAGCCTGGTCGCGGTCTGACGGCCGACCATGCGGCCGGTCTCATTCTCGAGAGAATAGCACCCCGACAGCCGATACCTGCTGCCGACCCGAGGGATCTCTTGCGATTTAAAGACCGATTGGTCTATATATGAGCGATGAGGTCCCGAACCCCAGCGCAATTGCCCCGTGGCCGGCCACGAAGCTTCGACGTGGAAGCCGCTGTGGAACGCGCGATGGGCGTGTTCTGGTCGCGCGGCTATCACGCGACGGCGCTTCCGGATCTTCTTCGTGCGACGAAGCTGTCGCGTGGCAGCCTCTACGCCGCTTTCGGTGACAAGCACTCGCTCTTCCTGCGTGCGCTTGATCGCTACATCGCCGATGCCCTGACACGAATGGATATCGAGTTCGATCCCCACAACGAGCCGGTCGATGGCCTGCGGGCCTACCTTGCCGGCTATGTTGACCGCACGAGCGGTGCCAATGGCCGGCGCGGATGCCTGCTCGTGGCCACGGCCATGGAACTGGCCGGCCAGGATGCTGAAGTTGGTCGTCGCGTCGCGGGCTTTTTCAAAGCCATGGAGGCCAGGGTGGCGGATGCACTTTCCCGTGCGAAGGCGGCGGGCAAGTTGGCTGATGGTGTCGAGCCTTCAAGTGCGGCCCGAATCCTCGTCTGTTTCGTCGAGGGGCTGCGCGTGGTCGGCAAGACGGCGCCGGCACGGATCACGTCGCAAGCCACCGTCGAGGCTCTTCTCGATCGCTTCATCAAATGAATGATCCATGGCGTGGCTCCGTTACCGGCACGCCAATATCTGGACTGATCGGTCTTTAAAGGAGAAGTGCCATGTCTGCCATCCAGATCATCTGCGCGGTGGCCGTTCCCTTGCTCTGGGGTTACCAGTTCGTGGCGATCAAGGCGGGCGTCACCGAGTTTCCGCCGCTATTCTTCCTCGCACTGCGCTTCCTGGCCATCGCGCTGTTGCTTGTCCCGTTCGTCAACAGGCCCACACGTGCGCAGGTCGTCCCGGTCGCAGCCATTTCGATCTTCCTTGGCGGCCTGAACTTCGGGCTGTTCTATGTTGGCCTTGGGCTCGGCTCGGGAAGCATGTCGGCCGTCGCATATCAACTCGCCACGCCCTTCACGGTCCTGCTGGCCTGGCCGCTGCTCGCGGAGAGGCCGTCCGTCACCACGTCCGCCGGAGTGGTTCTTGCATGTGTCGGCGTGGTCGTGTTGGCCGCGGAGCCCGGCCCATCGGCAAACATCCTTCCGCTCCTGCTTGTGATCGGGGCGGCCTTCGCATTCGCGGTGTCAAACGTCTTGACGAAGCGCTACGGCCCTTTTGATCCGTTGATGTTGATGGGGTGGTCGTCACTGCTCACGGTGCCGCAGGTCATGTTGATGTCGCTGCTCATTGAACATGGTCAAATGGCGAGCCTTGTCACGGCGGATAGACGCGGTTGGCTGGCACTCGCCTACACGATTTTCATCGGAGGAATTGTCGGGTTCGGCCTTTGGTTCTGGCTGATCGCCCGTTGCTCCATGAACCGTGTCGCCCCCTTCGGTCTGCTGCTTCCGGTGTTCGCCTTGATTTCGAGCGTGTTGTTCCTTGGCGACCGCATGACCCCAAGGTTGATCGTCGGCGGACTGCTCGCAATCTCCGGAGTCGCCATGACACAAGTCAGGCCGAGCGCTCGACCAACTTGAATCCCAGTCCTGTTTCAGCTGTGACATCGGCCGCGGAACATAATTGGCCAGGATTCCTTTTCCGGCTCTTGGCATCGATTCCGCCGCGTGCTTCGCTGGCCGGCATGACGGGAGCGTGCGAGGTGGGGTATGGCCGGGCGTGACCAGCTCGACAGCGTCGATCTGAAGATACTCTCCGAGCTGCAGCAGGACGGACGGGTGCGCAACAACGAGCTGGCGCTGCGCGTCGGGGTGTCCGCGCCGAACTGCCTGCGACGGTTGAAATCGCTGTTCAGCCGCGGCGTGATCAGGGCGGTGCGGGCCGTCCTCGACGAGCGGCGGCTCGGCTATGAGGTGGTGTCGTTCGTCTCGATCCAGCTCGGCAGCCAGGCGCAGCCGGTGCTGGAGGCGTTCGAGAGCTCGATCGCCGCGATCCCGCGCATTCAGCAGTGCTGGCGGATTTCCGGCGACACCGACTATCTCCTGAAATGCGTGGCACCGAGCGTCGAGAGCATGCGCCAGCAGCTGCTGCATTTCGCGGCCATGCCCGACGTGAAGAACGTCCGCAGCTTCCCGGTGCTGGGTGTTGCCAAGGACGTGCCGCTGCCGCTGCAGAACGTCGCGGCAGCGTCCTCTTAGCGATACCGTCCTCGAAATTCGCGGGGGCTCGCACCGGTCCAGGTGCGGAAAGCGCGGGAAAAGCTCTTCTCGTTGCGGAAGCCGGCGATCTCCGCGATCCGCTTGATCGGCGTGCGGCCCCGCATCAGCTCCTGCTTTGCCAGTTCGAATTTTGCCTCTTCCTTGAGGTCGCGCAGCGAGGTGGCCTCCTCGCGCAGGCGGCGATGCATGGTGCGGGTGGACAGCGCAAGCTCGCGTGCGACATCCTCGGCGCCGAGACTGCGTCCGCGCGCATTGCGCAGCACGCGGCGGACTCGCTCGACCAGCAACCGGTCGCGCCGATAGGGCAGCACGGTCAGCCTGAGCGCGCCCTTGAGCATGTTGTCGAGATCGACGGCGCTACGCGTGAGCGGCAGCGAGAGATAATGCTTGTCGAAGACGATGCGGGCGCGATCGGCATCGAAGCGGATGTTCCGGCAAAAGATGGTCGGATAGACCGAGACATGGCCGGGCTCGGTGTGCGGGAATTCGGCCGCGCGGAGCGCGATCTTGGAATCGACGGCCCAGCAGGAGAAGCCGAGCACGTAGCGGAGCAGCGTGACCAGGCAGAATTCGCGCAAAGCGCCGAGATCGCGCAGCTCCCGGATCGAGACCTCCGCGGTCTCCTCGCCGACCTCGAGATCGAGCAGCACGTCCTCGGTGAGCAGGCGGTGATGCCGGCACCAGCGCTTGAGCGCGACCTCCAGCGTCGGCGCCGTGATCGAGGCGCGGCACAGCATGCCGTAGGTGCCGAACGGCAGCCGCCGCGAGAACCAGCCGAGCGCCTCGTCGTCGAGCTCGCGCATGGCATGGCCCGCCAGGGCCTCGAACTGGGCGGCTGTGATCCGCCCGTCCGGAGAATTGACAAGGTCTGGCGCGACCTGACTCCGGCTGAGCGCCTCGGCCGGATCGCGGCCGTATCTGGCATAAGCGGCAACCACGCCACGGACGAAGGCGGCCGGAGTGACGGCGCGGCGCGGAACCGCAGTTGCGGCTTGAAAGGGCATGAGGAAAATCCTCGCCAAGTTTGGCGGAAAATGCAACCTTTTCGACCGCAAGAAGGCTCTGACCCCGCTAGGTTCGGTGCCCAAAACACGGAGGAATCGCCTTGAACATCCCGAGCATCGATTTCGACCTGGGCGAAGACATCAGCCTGCTGCGCGACACGCTGCGCGCCTTTGTAGAGGCGGAGATCACTCCCCGCGCCGCCGAGATTGAGAAGGCCAATCTGTTTCCGGCGGACCTCTGGAAGCGCCTCGGCGACCTCGGCCTGCTCGGCATGACCGCGCCGGAGCAATATGGCGGCTCCAACATGGGCTATCTCGCCCACATCGTCGCCATGGAGGAGATTTCGCGCGGCTCGGCCGCGGTCGGGCTGTCCTACGGCGCCCATTCCAACCTCTGCGTCAACCAGATCCGCCGCAACGGCAACGACGCCCAGCGGCAGCGCTATCTGCCGAAGCTGATCTCCGGCGAATATGTCGGCGCGCTCGCGATGTCCGAGCCGGGCGCCGGCTCCGACGTGGTCTCGATGAAGCTGCGCGCCGACAAGCGCGGCGACCGCTACGTGCTCAACGGCTCGAAGATGTGGATCACCAATGGCGGTGATGCCGACGTTCTGGTGGTCTATGCCAAGACCGATCCGGAGGCCGGCCCGCGCGGCATGACGGCTTTCCTGATCGAGAAGGGCTTCAAAGGCTTCAGCCACGGCCAGCATCTCGACAAGCTCGGCATGCGCGGCTCCAACACCTATCCCTTGTTCTTCGACGAATGCGAGGTGCCGGAGGAGAACGTGATGGGCAAGGTCGGCGAGGGCGTCAAGGTGCTGATGTCCGGCCTCGACTATGAGCGCGCGGTGCTGTCGGGCGGCCCGCTCGGGATCATGGCAGCCTGCATGGACGCTGTCGTGCCCTACATGCACGAGCGCAAGCAGTTCGGTCAGCCGATCGGCGATTTCCAGCTGATGCAGGGCAAGCTCGCCGACATGTATGCGACCTGGCAAGCCACGCGCGCCTATGTCTATGCCGTGGGGCGCGCCTGCGACCGCGGCGATCACGCGCGCAGCTTGCGCAAGGACGCGGCTGCCGCGATCCTCTATTCGGCGGAGAAGGCGACGTGGATGGCCGGCGAGGCGATCCAGGCGCTCGGCGGCGTCGGCTACACCAGCGAGTTCCCCGTGGGGCGTCTCTGGCGTGACGCAAAACTCTATGAGATCGGCGCCGGGACGTCCGAAGTCCGCCGCATGCTGATCGGCCGCGAGCTGATGGCCGAGACGGCTTAGAACCTTCACCCAATTGGAATCAAAATGCCGCTTCATTCCAGCATCGATCCGTCTTCGTCAGATTTCGCGCGCAATGCCGAGTCCATGCGCGCCCTCGTTGCCGACTTGCGTGAAAAGCTCAGCCAGGTCGCCGGCGGCGGCGGCGAGGTCTCGCGCAACCGCCACACCGCGCGCGGCAAGATGCTGGCGCGCCAGCGCGTCGACCTGCTGATCGATCCCGGCACCTCGTTCCTGGAGCTGTCGCCGCTCGCGGCCTACGGTCTCTACGGCGGCGACGTGCATTCGGCGAGCGTCGTCACCGGGGTGGGGCGCGTTGCGGGCCGCGAATGCGTCATCGTCGCCAACGACGCCACCATCAAGGGCGGCACATACTATCCCATGACCGTGAAGAAGCATCTGCGTGCGCAGGACATCGCGCGGCAGAACAATCTTCCCTGCGTCTACATGGTCGATTCCGGCGGCGCCTTCCTGCCGCTGCAGGACGAGATTTTTCCGGACGAGCGGCACTTCGGCCGCATCTTCTACAATCAGGCGCAGATGTCCTCGCAGGGCATACCCCAGATCGCGATCGTGATGGGCTCCTGCACCGCCGGCGGTGCCTATGTTCCGGCGATGTCGGACGAGAGCATCATCGTGCGCAATCAAGGCACCATCTTCCTCGGCGGCCCGCCGCTGGTGAAGGCTGCGACCGGCGAGGTGGTCAGCGCCGAGGAACTCGGCGGCGCCGACGTGCATTCGCGGCAGTCGGGCGTCACCGACCACTATGCTCAGAACGATGCCCATGCGATCGGGATTGCGCGCCGCATCGTCGGCACGCTGAAACCGCCCGTGCGGCCGAACCTCAACATGCACAAGCCGCGCGATCCGCTGTTCCCCGCGGAGGAGATTTACGGCGTGGTGCCCGTCGACGGCCGCAAGCCGTTCGACGTGCGCGACATCATCGCGCGTGTGGTTGATGGTTCCGAGTTCGACGAATTCAAGAAGCTCTACGGCACGACGCTGGTGTGCGGCTTCGCCCATATCTGGGGATATCCAGTCGGCATCATCGCCAACAACGGCATTCTCTTCAGTGAAAGCTCGCTGAAGGGGGCGCATTTCATCGAGCTGTGCTGCCAGCGCGGCATCCCACTGGTGTTTTTGCAGAACATCACCGGCTTCATGGTTGGTAAGAAATACGAGGCCGGCGGCATCGCGCGCGACGGCGCCAAGCTGGTGACGGCGGTGGCGACCGCCTCGGTGCCGAAATTCACCGTGGTGATCGGCGGCTCCTACGGCGCCGGCAATTACGGCATGTGCGGCCGGGCCTACTCGCCGCGCTTCCTTTGGATGTGGCCGAACGCGCGCATTTCGGTGATGGGCGGCGAGCAGGCCTCGATGGTGCTGAGCCAGGTTCGCCGCGACAATATCGAGGCCAAGGGCGACAGCTGGTCGAAGGAAGAAGAAGACAAATTCCGCGAGCCCATCCGCGCGCAATATGAGAGCCAGGGGCACCCGTATTACGCGACCGCGCGCCTGTGGGACGATGGCGTGATCGACCCGGCCGACACCCGCCTCGTGCTCGGGCTCGGCCTCTCGGCGGCGTCGAATGCGCCGATCGAGCCGACGAAATTCGGCCTGTTCAGGATGTGATGCGATGGACCGCTCAAAGCTCTACCGGCGTTTTCGCACGCTCCTGATTGCGAACCGCGGCGAGATCGCCTGCCGCGTCATCCGCACGGCGCGCGCGATGGGTCTGCGCACCGTCGCGGTCTATTCCGAGGCCGACCGCGACGCGATGCATGTCGCGCTCGCGGATGAAGCCGTGCTGCTCGGGCCCGCGCGCGCCCGCGACAGCTATCTCAATGTCGAGCGGCTGATCGAGGCCGCGCGCAAGACCGGCGCCGAGGCCGTGCACCCCGGCTACGGCTTCCTGTCCGAGAATGCCGAGTTCGCGCAGGCCTGCCTTGAAGCGGGGCTCGTCTTCGTCGGGCCCACCGCCGAAATGATGACTGCGATGGGCTCCAAGTCAGGCTCGAAAGCGCTGATGGAGAAGGCCGGCGTGCCGCTGGTGCCCGGCTATCACGGCGAAGCCCAGGACGAGGCGACGCTTGCGAAGGCCGCGGACAGGATCGGCTTCCCCATCCTGGTGAAGGCCTCCGCCGGCGGCGGTGGCCGCGGCATGCGGATCGTACGTTCGGCGGCCGAGCTTGGGCCCGCGATCGTCAGCGCCAAGCGCGAGGCTCTGGCGGCGTTCGGCGATGATCGCATGCTGATCGAAAAATATGTCGACAATCCCAGGCATATCGAGGTGCAGGTGATCGGAGACAGCCACGGCAATCTGCTCTCGCTGTTCGAGCGCGAATGCACGCTGCAGCGCCGGCACCAGAAGGTGATCGAGGAGGCACCGTCGCCGACGCTCAATGCTGCCCAGCGCGAGACCGTCTGCGCCGCTGCGCGAAAGGCGGCCGGAGCGGTGAATTATGTCGGCGCCGGCACGATCGAGTTCGTCTCCGACGGCAAGGACGTGTTCTTCATCGAGATGAACACGCGTCTCCAGGTCGAGCATCCCGTGACCGAGCTGATCACCGGCATCGACCTCGTCGAATGGCAGCTCCGCGTCGCCTTCGGCGAGGCGCTGCCGCTGAAGCAGGACGAGATCCGGCTCAACGGCCATGCCGTCGAGGCGCGCGTTTATGCGGAGAACCCGACCAGGAACTTCATGCCCTCGGTCGGCAGGATCTCGACCTGGCGGTTGCCGGCGGAAGCCGGAGGCTTGCGGATCGATGCCGGCTATCGCGAGGGCGACAGCGTGTCGCCGTACTACGACGCCATGCTGGCCAAGATGATCGCATGGGCGCCGACGCGGGACGTCGCGATCGAGCGGCTCAATCGGGGACTGGAAGAGTCCGACGTTCGCGGCATCGTGACGAACATCCCGTTCCTGTCGGCGCTGATGACGCATCCCAAGGTGCGCACGAATGCGATCGACACCGGCTTCATCGAGCGCGAGCTGGCGGTCCTGACACAGGCCGCGCCGGCGCCCGGCGAGCTCGAGCTTTGCGCCGCGGTGGCTGCGATCCTCAATGACGAGCGACAGGCCGCAGGTGCGCAGGCGAATTCGCCCTGGCAGACCTTCGGCTGGCAGCCGGTCGGCCGCCGCCAGCGCAACTTTGCCTTCCGTGTCGGGCACGGGCCGGAGCAGAGGATCACGCTGAATTACGGGAGTGGTCCCGCGACGCTGGTGATCGGCGAGCGCGAGCTGGCGTTTACGACCACGGCGAAGGAAGGCGGCTTCGACTTGACGCTCGACGGTGTCAAATCGTCCGTCGCGGCCGTGATCGGCGGCCATGAGCTTTACTTGCGCACGCGTAACGGCCGGTTCGACCTGCACTGGGTCGATCCGTTCGGCGGCGAGAGCGAGGAGCAGGCCGGCGAGGACAAGATCGCGGCGCCCCTGCCGGGCACGGTCGTCGCCGTGCTCGCCGAGGAGGGGGCGAAGCTCGAGAAGGGCGCGCCGATCCTGACGCTCGAGGTCATGAAGATGGAGCAGACGCTGCGCGCGCCCTTTGCTGGCGTGCTGAAGTCGATCAGGTGCAAGGTCGGCGACATCGTCCAGGAGGGCGTCGAGCTCGCCGTGGTCGAGCCTTCCGGAGAGTGACATGAGCGATTCCGTCCGCATCATCGAAATGGGGCCGCGCGACGGTCTCCAGAACGAGAAGACGCCCGTCGGCGTCGAGGCCCGCATTGCCTTCGTCGAAGCGCTGGTCGCGGCCGGCCTCCATACGGTCGAGGTCGGCGCCTTCGTCTCGCCCAAGGCGATTCCGCAGATGGCAAGCTCGGACGCCGTGCTGCGCGGCGTTGCCCACCTGACGGGCGCTGAATTCCACGTGCTGGTCCCGAACGAGAAGGGCTATGACGCCGCGCGTGGCGCGGGCGCCGAAGTGGTCTCGGTGTTTGCGGCCGCCTCGGAAGGGTTTTCGCGCGCCAACATCAATTGCACAGTCGCGGAATCCATCGAGCGCTTCAAGCCGGTGCTGGCGCGCGCCAGGGCCGATGGCGTGAAGGTGCGCGGCTATATCTCCTGCGTGCTCGGCTGCCCGTTCGATGGTGAGATCAAGCCGAAGGCCGTCGCCGATCTCGCGAGCACGTTATGGGAGCTCGGCTGCTACGAGATCTCGCTCGGCGACACCATCGGCGTCGGCACGCCAACCCGGGCCAAGGAGATGCTGCGCGCAGTTGCCGCCAACATTCCGTCCGCAAAACTCGCGATGCATTTCCACGACACCTACGGCCAGGCGCTCGCCAATCTCTACGCCGGGTTGGAGGAGGGCGTGCGCGTCATCGATGCCGCCGCCGGCGGTCTCGGCGGCTGCCCCTATGCGCCGGGCGCGACCGGAAACGTCGCGACCGAGGACGTCGTCTACATGCTCGAGGGCATGGGGATCAGAACCGGCGTCGATATGGGGAAGCTGCTCGCAGCCACCAACGCGATGAGCGGCGTGCTGGGCAAGCCGCCGGTCAGCCGCGTGGCGTCGGCGCTGAACGCGAAGAAGAAGCGGGCGGCTTCGTAGTTCTCCGTCATCGCGAGCATAGCGAAGCCGCCCGGTTCGTAGGGTGGGCAAAGGCGCGTAGCGCCGTGCCCACCATCTCTCCATGATCGAGCCAGTGGTGGCACGCTTCCGCCTTCGCTCTGCGAGCTACGGCGGACAAGTCGCTTTGCCCACCCGACGGCACCTGCGGTTACGCCGCCTTCAGGCCCACGTCCGGCAGGCGCGGCCGGTTCTTCAGCGCCTTGGCCATCATGGCCTCGACCTCGGCCTTCTCCTGCGGCAGCAGCGCCAGGCGGGGCGGGCGCGTCAGCGCGGTGCCGCGGCCCATGATGTGCTCGCACAGCTTGATGCACTGGACGAGGTCCGGGCGTGCATCGAGGTGCAGCAGCGGCATGAACCATTCGTAGAGCGGCATCGCCTCGGCGAAGCGGCCGGCCTTGGCGAGCCGGAACAGCGTCTCGCCCTCGCGCGGGAAGGCGTTCGACATGCCCGAGACCCAGCCCACGGCGCCCATGGCGACGCTCTCGACGATGACGTCGTCGAGGCCCGCGAACAGCACGAAGCGGTCACCGACCATGTTGCGTGTGTCGATGAAGCGCCGCGTGTCGCCCGAGGAATCCTTGAAGCAGACGACGGTCTCGACGTCGGCGAGCGAGGCCAGGATGTCGGGGGTGACGTCATTCTTGTAGATCGGCGGATTGTTGTAGAGCATGACCGGCAGGTCGGTGGCGCTGGCGACGGCGCGGAAATGCGCGGCGGTTTCGTGCGGCTTGGACGAATAGACCAGCGCCGGCATCACCATCACGCCGTCGATGCCGATGCGCGCGGCTTCCTTGGCCGTTTCGACCGCGAAAGCCGTGGTGAACTCGGCGATACCGCACAGCACGGGCACGCGGCCGGCCGCGACGGCCTTCGCGGTCTCCATGATTGCGATTTTCTCCTTGCGTTCCAGCGAGGTGTTCTCACCGACGGAGCCGCAGACGATCAGGCCGGAGACGCCGTCGCGGATCAGCCCGTCCATGACCTTGGCGGTCGCGTCGATATTGAGCGACAAATCGTCGTTGAACTGCGTGGTGACGGCCGGGAAGACGCCTTCCCAGGAGATGCGTGGGCTCATTGTTCGGCTCCGATTGGAATTGTGCCGGCGGATCGCTCGATCCGCCGGGCATTGACGTGAGGGCGATGGATGGGATCAGAGCGTCGCGCCGACCTTGCGCAGCTCGGCGAGGACGGGGGCTTTCGGCAACCAGATCTTGTCGAACTCGGCGATGACGGCCTCGGTGTCCTTGGCGTCGACCTGACGGATCGGGATCGGCGCGTTCTTGAAGTTCTCGATCAGCGCGGGCTCGTTGCCGGCGAGCTCGTCGATCTGCGCGTCCAGCGTCGTCTTGATCGACTTGGTGATCAGCTCGCGATCGGCTGCGGGAAGCGACTGCCAGACCCGCCCGGAGACGACCGCCGCCATCGGCATGAAGACGGCGTTCATCTGCAGGATGACCTTGGACACCTTGTCGAAGCGCTGATTCCAGGAGAATTCGAGATCGGCCTCGAGGCCGTCGACCTGGCCGTTGGCCATGGCATCGAACACCTGCGGCGTCGGGATCGGCGTCGGCGCGGCGCCCAGCGAAGAATAGAAATCGCGATAGACCGGCGTTGGATTGATGCGCAGCTTCATGCCCTTGATGTCGGCGAGCGCGTGCAGGTCCTTGGACGAGAACACGGCACGCATACCGGTGATGCCCCAGCCGAGCCCGATCGTTCCGGTTTCCTGCGGCAGCACGTCGAACAGCTTCACCGCCGCCGGATGCCGCACGAACTTTGCGACCGAAGGCGTCGAGCGCACGATGTAGGGCGCGTTGATCGCAGCGATATGCGGCACGCGCGAGCCGAGCTCGGCGGCCTGGATGAACCCCATGTCGAGCGCGCCGGACTGCAATTGCTGCATCATCGCGGTCTCGTTGCCGAGCTGGCCGGAGTGGAACACGGTCAATGTCAGGCGGCCGTTGGTCGCGGACTTGAGATCCTCGCCGAACTTGAGCGCGGCCTTGTTCCAGGAATGGCCGTTGGGCGTGATCAGGCCGAGGCGGAATTCCTTGGCCTGGGCGAGCGCCAGCGATGGGGCAAACACCGAGGCGGCGGCACTGGCGGCGAGAAAGCGGCGGCGAGAAAGCGGCATGGTCGGGCTCCGTTCGGATAGGCCTATTTGACGAGGATCAGCGAGAGCGAGGGATAGAGCGAGAGCAGCACCAGGAGGACGCAGGAGATGACGAAGAAGGGCAGCGTCACCATGAACATCTTGCCGGGCTTGGCGCCGGTGACGGCGGCCGCGACGAAGAAGCAGAGCCCGACCGGCGGCGACAGCAGGCCGAGCACCAGGTTGATCACCACCACGACGCCGAACTGCCGGGGGTCGATGTGATAGATTTCGGTTGCCACGGGCAGCAGGATCGGCACGGTCATGATCAAGCCGGGAATGCCGTCGATCACCGTGCCGATCACCAGCAGGATGACGTTGCAGATCAGCATGAAGCTGACCGGGTCCTTGGCGGCGGTCTGGATCCAGGCGGCGGTCTCCTGCGGCACCTTGCCGAAGATCAGGACCCAGGAGAACACCGCTGCGGCCGCGACCAGGAACAGCACGATCGCCGAATAGATCGCGCTGCGCAGCATCATCTGCGGCAGCTGTGCGAACTCGAACTCTTTGGTCCAGAACTTTCCAACCAGGGCCGCGGCAACCGCGCCGACGGCCGCGGATTCCGTCGCATTGGCGAGGCCGCCGAGGATTGTGCCGACGATGACGATCGGGATCAGCAGCGTCGGCGAGGTCCGCAGGATCGTCATGACGCGCTGGCGCGGCGTCTGGTAGTCCGCGCGGGGATAGTTGTAGATGTACCCCATCAGCGCGATGACGAGGCAGAACATCACGGTGAGAATGACGCCCGGCACGATGCCGGCGATCAGCATGTCGCTGACCGACACCTGCGCGAGCACGCTGTAGACCACGAACATCACCGACGGCGGGATGATCGGGCCGAGCATGCCGCCATAAGCCGTGAGGCCGGCGGCAAAGGTCTTGTCGTAGCCCTTCTTCTCCATCTCCGGGACCATGATCTGGGCCATGATCGCCACCTGCGCGGTTGCGGAACCCAGGATGGAGGAGATGAACATGTTGGCGAGGATGTTGACGTAGGCGAGCCCACCCTTGAGCGAGCCGACGAAGGCCATCGCCATGTCGACGATGCGCCTTGTGATGCCGCCGCCGTTCATGATCTCGCCGATCAAAATGAAGAGCGGGATGGCGATCAGGCCGTAGCTGTCGACGCCGCCGAACAGCTGCAGCGGATAGGATTGGAACAGCACGGGATTGCCGGATGCCGCGATGTAGACGAGGCCGGCAAGGCATAGGCACAGGCCGATCGGGACGCCAACCAGCATGAACGCCATGAAGGCCGCTGACGTGATCATCAGTTGACCCCGTCCAGCTCGGAGAGCTGGAAGCCCGTCAGCGGCGTGCGCGGGACCAGCTCGAGGTCTTCCAGTAGATTGGCGAGACCGTGAATGGTCATCGACACCGCGAAGATCGGCAGCGTCAGATAGAGCACCCAGGTCGGCCAGTTCAGCGTCTGGGTGCGCTCGGTGTAGAGGAAATTGAAGGTCTCGGCGGCGAGCTTGCGCCCGTCAAAGCCGGCGCGGGCAAGGCCGACCGGGTCCATCCAGAGCACGCAGGTGACGATCAGGGCGACACCGAACACGACGACGAGGCCGGTCGAGATCACCTTGGCGATCTTCTGGTGCCGCGGTGACAGACGCTCCGTCAGCATCGCGACCGCGAAGTCGAGCCGCAGCCGCGTCATCGCGGATGCCCCGATGAAGGTCAGCCAGACCACGCAATAGACCGCGGATTCATCGATCCAATAGATCGGGAAATGCGAGTAACGGGTGACGACGTTCACCAGGATCAGTCCGGTGAGCAGGTACATCAGGCCCATCAGCGCGAGGCGCTCGACCGCGAGTAGGCCGCCCGACATCCGGACGATCGTACGTCGGAGGCTGAGCGCGCGCGTGGCCGGCATGGTCTGCTCGATCATGAAAGAGGCCCCAACTCCCGAAGAATTGTCGTGCGATTGCCAAATGTATAATTTATACATTTTGGGAGTCAAACGGAGTTTGCGGTCATTTCTGCGGCAGGGCGCGCTTTTGCTGGGCACTCTGCTTTTGTGGAGCGGTTGGCTTTTGCCGGGCACCTCGACATGCAAGACAGGGACCGCGTCGGCCGAACGAGTCGGGAAGGACAACAGAAGGTGAGATGAAACAGCCTCTGAAGCATCGCACCCTGTCGGCTGCGATCGTCGACCAGCTCCGGCAGGCGATCCTCGACGGCACCTATCCGGCCGGATCGCAACTGCGCCAGGATGCGCTCGGCGAGGCCTACGGCGTCAGCCGCATTCCCGTTCGCGAAGCGCTGTTTCAGCTGGAGGCGGAAGGCCTGGTGCGAATCGTTCCCCAGAAGGGCGCCATCGTCTCGGAGCTGTCTTTGGACGAGATCAACGACGTGTTCGATCTGCGCTGTATTCTGGAGCCGCGATTGCTGGCGCAGTCGGCGCCGCGCTTCACCGCGGAGGATTTCGACGGGCTGGACGACATCCACAAGAGCTTCGAAAAGGCGATCAAGGCGAAGAATGTCAGCGAATGGGGTCAGCTCAACGCCGACTTCCACATGGCGCTCTACGTCCACGCGCCGCAGCCCCGTACGCGCGCGATCGTGCTGTCGCTGCTTCAAACCAGCGACCGCTACACGCGGCTGCAGCTCTCCAACACCAAGGCGATGGGCATTGCCGAGAAGGAGCACGCCCATCTGATCGCGCTCTGCCGCGCAGGGAAGGTCGAGGAGGCCTGCCGTTTCCTGGAGCGGCACATCGAGGCCGTGCGCAAGGATCTGTTGCAGGTGGTGGCGAACGCGCCGAAGGGGCGGCGGAAAAGCGAACCGTAACCACGGAACTTGTAGATTCCATGGGCGGTGAGCGTGGCCTTTCCGATAGGTTTGGGTTTCCACACTCGAACCCACGGAGGGTCAGATGCAAGCATCGACTGTAGGCACGCTCACCATCGGCCATAATGGCACAATTTT
>Ga0209758_1002554_pt1 | contig 18334 bp, 13 predicted proteins | sample AraplaMF_Col_mMF_FD_184258 | JGI IMG/M metagenome (GOLD analysis project Ga0209758, IMG submission 184258) | Arabidopsis root microbial communities from the University of North Carolina, USA - plate scrape MF_Col_mMF (SPAdes) (version 2) | ecosystem: Host-associated > Plants > Roots > Endosphere...
TGACGACCAGCCCCAGCGCTCCACCGGGCGTCGCGGTCGAGGCGGCGGTGAAGAGCCGCTCGACCCAGTCCCAGAAGGCGTTCAGAGCACGCTGCAGCAGCCCCGGGTCGTTCTCGTGGTACATCCGCTTGGCCAGCTCACGCCGGGCCGCCTCCCGCGCCGGATCCCGCGGGATCGTCACCGGTGGCTCGTCGGCCGAGCGCCAAAGCACCGGCACGACTTCGAGCACTCCCCCCGTCAGGCTCACCGCATCAGCTCCCGGGGGTGGTGCCGGGGGCCGCGGAGCCCTGCTCCGGGACGCCGGCCGCACGGGCCAGGTCGAGGTCGAGGGCCTCGCGCCGGATGCGCTGGTCGATGTAGAGCAGCACGGTCACGCCCGCGGTGATCGGGAAGGAGAGCGTACGCCCGATCACCGAGCCGATCCCGCTGACGATGAGGAACGTCCAGCCGATGCCGGCCTCGGTGCCGTCGAGGAAGCCGCCGAAGCCGCTGCCGCCGAGTGCTCCGGCGAGGATGGCGAAGGGGACCACGACGAGCGACGACACGATGCTCGCGATGATCTGGGCGAGCACCTGTATGCCGGTGACCCGCCACCAGGAGCCGCGCACCAGCTTCGCGGAGCGGCTCATCGACTTGCGGATGCTCTGCTTCTCCAGCATCAGCGCGGGCGAGGCGAGCGAGAAGCGCATGACGAGCCACAGGGCGACGACACCGCCCGCGACTCCGCCGACGACGGCCAGCGCGACGCCCACGGGCACCGACGCGGTCACCGCGACGATGATGCCCGGCAGTGTGCCCACGGCGATGATGACGAAGGCGATGAGCGGCAGCAGCAGTGTGAGGCCCAGCAGCCGCAGCAACTGCGGGCGGGCGTCCCGCCAGGCCTCCGCGGTGGTCACCGCCCTGCCGAGGACGGCTCGGCTGGTGACGGTGGTGAGCAGGGCCGTGGCGATGATCGTCCCGAGCAGGGCGATGATCGAGACGACGCCGGAGCTCACCAGCACGCCGCCCAGAGTGCGGCTCACCTCGCTGAGGGAGGCGTTGGGGTCGTTGAGGGTGTCCGCGGTGGCGCTGTCGTTCAGGACGAGCTTCTGCAGCAGGATGACCAGCGTCTCCGTGAGCACGGCGACGGCCAGCGAAATGCCGAGCACCGTGCGCCAGTGGGTGCGCATGGTCGAGACGGCGCCGTCGAGGATCTCGCCGACGCCGAGCGGGCGCAGCGGTATCACTCCGGGTTTGGCGGCGGGGGGCGGACCCCAGTTGCCTCCCCAGGCCCCGTGACCGCCGCCGTAGCCCGGCTGGGGACCGCCCCAGCCGCCGTATCCGGCGCCCTGGCCTCCGTAGCCGCCGGGAGCGGCGGGCGGGTAGCCGCCCCAGCCCGGGCCGGGAGGAGGCGGCGGAGGCGCCTGGCCGGGCCCCTGGGGCTGTCCCTGAGGCTGGGGAGCGGACCACTGGGCGGGCGGGGGCTGCTCCTTGGACCAGTTCGGGCCATGCGACTGATCGCCGCCCTGGTCCGAGGGCTGCCTCGGGGGCTGCGCGCCGGAGGTGTCCGGCTGCTGCCCGTCGGAGGGGGCGGATCCGGGCGAGGCCCAGCCCGGAGTGTCTTCCATCATCGCTCCTTCACGGTGCCCGTCCGCGGGACGCGGCGGCCAGTAGGCAGCCATCGTGCCACGCTGCGTTCGTCAGGGGACCGGGGGGAGAGCCCGCTGTATACCTTCAATTGTCGGCCGGGTACGGGGCAGACTGACCGCATGGCTGATCAGTACGCGCAATTCGGCGAGGACAAGCAGTCGACGGGGATACCCGTGATCCGCTGGGACGAGCCGCCCGAGGGGCCCGTGCTGGTGCTTCTCGATCAGAGAAGGCTGCCCACGGACGAGGTCGAACTCGTGTGCACGGATGCGCCCGCCCTGGTGGAGGCGATCCGCACGCTCGCGGTCCGTGGTGCGCCGCTGCTCGGTATTGCCGGGGCGTACGGGGTCGCGCTGGCCGCGGTACGCGGCTTCGACGTGGACGAGGCCGCCGCCGCGCTGGCGGGTGCGCGGCCCACCGCGGTGAACCTGGCCGTCGGCGTGCGCAGGGCCCGGGAGGCGTACGGGGCGGTGCTCGCCGACGGCGGCGGCCGGGAGCGGGCCGCCGAAGCGGCGCTCGGCGCGGCCCGGGCGCTGCACCGGGAGGACGCCGAGGCGAGCGCCCGGATGGCGCGGCACGGCATGGCCCTGCTGGACGAACTGCTGCCGGGCGGCGGACACCGGGTGCTCACGCACTGCAACTCCGGAACGCTGGTGTCCGGCGGGGAGGGCACGGCGTTCGCGGTGGCGCTCGAGGCGCATCGCGCGGGCCGGCTGCGCAGGCTCTGGGTGGACGAGACGCGTCCGTTGCTGCAAGGCGCTCGGTTGACGGCGTACGAGGCGGCCCGCAACGGGATGGCCTACACCTTGCTCACGGACAACGCGGCGGGCTCGCTGTTCGCGGCCGGGGAGGTGGACGCCGTACTGATCGGGGCGGACCGGATCGCCGCCGACGGTTCGGTGGCGAACAAGGTCGGAAGCTATCCGCTCGCGGTGCTGGCCCGGTATCACCATGTGCCGTTCATCGTGGTGGCGCCCGTGACCACCGTGGATCCGGACACGCCGGACGGGGCGTCCATCGAGGTCGAGCAGCGGGCCGCACACGAGGTGACGGAAGTCGCCGCCCCCCGGGCGCCGATGGCGGGAGCGGAAGCGGGAGGCGGGATACCGGTGGCCCCTCTGGGGACCCAGGCGTACAACCCGGCCTTCGACGTGACGCCTCCCGAGCTGGTGACGGCGATCGTCACCGAAGAGGGTGTCGTCTCGCCCGTGACCTCGGAGGCACTGGCCGCGCTGCGTGAGGGTTCACGTCAGCCGCTCTGAGTGGGAGGGCTCGCGCGTCCGGGCCCCCAGCGGCCGGCCGTCGACGGACGGATGGGCTTGAGTCTCCCGTAAGGGGAGACGCCAAGGTGGGGGCATGGACGGCGACACGCTCTACTCGATCGGCGAACTGGCCCGGCGGACCGGTCTGACGGTCAAGACGATCCGGTTCTACTCCGATCGCGGAATCGTGGCGCCCACGGACCGCAGCCCGGCCGGCTACCGCCGCTACAACGGCGACGCCGTCGCGCGCCTGGATCTGGTACGGACCCTGCGGGACCTGGGGCTGGACCTGTCCACGATCCGCAGGGTCGTGGATCGGGAGCTCGCGCTTCCCGAGGTCGCGGCGGCACACGCCGGAGCCCTGGCCGTGCAGATCCGCGTCCTGCGCCTGCGGCATGCGCTGCTGACGGCGGTGGCCGAGCGGGGGCTGACCGCTGAGGAGGCGGATGTCATGCACAGACTGGCCCAGCTCTCCGAGGACGAGCGCCGGCGTCTGATCGGGGAATTCCTCGATGCCGCATTCGGGGGTCTCGGCTCCGGTGCCGCGTTCGCCGGAGTCAGACGCTCGATGTCACCCGAGATGCCCGACAGTCCCGATGCGGAGCAGCTGCGGGCGTGGGTGGAGTGGGCCGAACTGGTCCTGGACCCGGACTTCCGCGCCGGCATGCGGCGGATGGTCGAGGACCACGCGGCCGAACAGGCACTGGGCGACACCGCCACCCCGCGCCGCGGCCTCGCCGCCGTCGTCCGTGACCGGGTCGGCCCCGCCCTGGCGGCAGGTATGGATCCTGCTTCCCGCCGGGCCGATCCGATCGTCGCGGCACTGGCGGCCCACCAGGCGCAGGTTCTCGGCCGCCCCGACGACAACGAGCTGCGCCGACTGCTGCTGGCCCGGCTGGAGAGCGTGAGCGACCCGCGCCGGGATCGGTACGTCGAGCTGCTGGCAGTGATCAACGGCTGGCCTGCCCCGGAGAGCCTGGCACCGGCGCTCGGTTGGTCGGTCCAGGCCGTGCGGGTCCGAATGGAGCGGTAGTGGGCCGGGAATCGTCGGCGACGGGGCAGAGCGCCGACGCATACGATCTGCCGGTGAACGACACCGTCGTCCTGCATGCGGACGCCACGCCGTCCGCTGCGGCCCTCCTCCTTCGTCCCTGGTGTGCGAAGGACGTCGCCGCCCTCGTCGAAGTGTTCCGGGATCCCGTACTGCGCCAGTGGACCAGCTCGGTCGTGGAGAACGAGGCCGATGCGGCGCGGTGGGTGCGGGGCCAGGAGCGGGGCTGGTCGGCGGGGGAGCGCTTCGGTTTCGCGGTCCTCGAGACGCGGTCCGGTCCGGCTGACGGGCAGTTGGTGGGCCATGTGGTGCTGAAGGAGGCCGTCGCCGGCCGGCCGTCGGCCGAGGTGGGCTACTGGACCGCTGCACATGCCCGCGGGCGTGGGGTCGCGCCGCGCGCTCTGGAGGCTCTTTCCGGCTGGGCCTTCGACGCCCTGGGCGCCGACGGGCTGGAGCGTCTGGAACTCCTGCACCAGGTGGACAATCCGGCCTCGTGCCGTGTGGCGCACAAGAGCGGATACAACCTCGACGGGGTCCTGCCCGCGGCGCCGCCCTCGTTTCCCCGCGAGGGGCATCTGCACATACGGCGCAGGGGTGACTGAGATCCACCGGCGGCAGTACGTAGCCGCGAAGTCGCACAACCGTGCGTACTGGCTCGGATCAGCCAGTACTCTCGGCTCATGGCCGACAACACACCGCCGCGACGTCGACCTGCCATCACCGTGCTGGTCGTCTGGCCGACGCTGTCACTCGCAGGGTGGGGCGTGGCCCACGTCCTCGGCGGACCGGAAGATCTTGCCGACTCCGCCGCGACGGTGGGAACTTTGATGGCGGCCGTGGCGGTGATGGAGCGGGTGCGTCAGTGGCGGAAACGCGGCCGCAGGGGCGGGCCCTCGGTACAGCGGTGAGGCGGTCCGTCTCGTTCGACGGCCGCCGTGCCCGACCGCCGGGCAAACAGGGCCGACATCCGGCACTGACATCGGCGTCGGCGAACGAGGGCAGACAGTGATGGTCGCGTACGACTATCGTCACAGGCCAGTGACCTTGTTCACCAGCGCCCCGGTCGCCGTTATGAGAATGGGATGATGTCGTTTATGAAGGGACGAGTCCTTGTCGTCGACGACGACACAGCACTGGCCGAGATGCTCGGCATCGTGCTGCGAGGTGAAGGTTTTGAGCCGTCTTTCGTAGCCGACGGCGACAAGGCGCTGGCCGCCTTCCGTGAGACCAAGCCCGACCTGGTGCTGCTCGATCTGATGCTGCCCGGGCGGGACGGCATCGAGGTGTGCCGCCTGATCAGGGCCGAGTCCGGTGTGCCGATCGTGATGCTCACGGCCAAGAGCGACACCGTCGATGTGGTGGTGGGGCTCGAGTCGGGCGCGGACGACTACATCGTGAAGCCGTTCAAACCGAAGGAGCTGGTCGCCCGCATCCGCGCGCGGCTGCGCAGGTCGGAGGAGCCCGCACCCGAGCAGCTCGCCATCGGTGACCTCGTCATCGACGTGGCCGGTCACTCCGTGAAGCGGGAAGGGCAGTCGATCGCGCTGACTCCGCTGGAGTTCGACCTCTTGGTGGCCCTGGCCCGCAAGCCGTGGCAGGTGTTCACCCGCGAGGTCCTCCTGGAGCAGGTCTGGGGCTACCGCCACGCGGCGGACACCCGTCTTGTCAATGTTCACGTGCAGAGGCTGCGCTCGAAGGTCGAGAAGGACCCGGAGCGGCCGGAGATCGTGGTGACCGTTCGTGGTGTCGGTTACAAGGCCGGGCCCAGCTGACATGTCCCGCGACAGCGCCGCTTCGGCGCCCGCTCGGGCGGGCGCCCTGCCGGGGCGGCCTGTCGGCCGGGGACGGTTCTTCGAGGGTGGGCTGCTCCAGGGCGGAGTCCAGGGCAGCCCGGTCCTTCGGCTCCTCATGCGCTGGGTACGCCGTCCGCTGCTGCCCGTGATGCGGCTGTGGCGACGCAACATCCAGCTCAAGATCGTCGTCACGACGCTGCTCATGTCGCTCGGAGTGGTGCTGCTGCTCGGCTTCGTCGTCATCGGACAGGTCCGCAACGGCCTGCTGGACGCCAAGGTGAAGGCGTCGCAGAGCCAGGCCGCGGGCGGCTTCACGGTCGCCGGGCAGAAGGCCGACAGCGCCGCCAGCGCGAGCGGCGGCGACGACAACTCGGGCGCCGACAACCCCGTCCAGAACGTCAGCGGGTGGATGGGCGACCTCGTCGAGTCGCTCTCCAGCGGCGGCCAGGGCGCCTTCGACGTGGTCACGCTGAGCACGTCCGTCGCGGACCACGACAACCCCGGCCTCGGGCCGCGCGCCTCGGGCGGTGTGGACCCGAGCCGGAGCGTTCCGGAGGATCTGCGCACTCGTCTGGACGCGGGTCTCGGCGTGGCCCAGAGCTACACCCGCATCTTCTACACGGACAGCCGTCGTGATCCGCAGCCGGGACTCATCATCGGTAAGCAGATCAACGACCCGAACGGGGATCCGTACCAGCTGTACTACCTCTTCCCGCTGACGCAGGAGGAGAAGTCCCTGAGCCTGGTCAAGGGGACCCTCGCGACGGCCGGGCTGTTCGTGGTCGTGCTCCTCGGGGCCATCGCCTGGCTCGTGGTGCGCCAGGTCGTCACACCCGTACGGATGGCCGCGGGCATCGCCGAACGCCTGTCCGCCGGCCGTCTGCAGGAACGCATGAAGGTCACCGGCGAGGACGACATCGCCCGCCTGGGTGAAGCCTTCAACAAGATGGCGCAGAACCTGCAGCTGAAGATCCAGCAGCTGGAGGACCTGTCGCGGATGCAGCGGCGGTTCGTGTCCGACGTCTCGCACGAGCTGCGTACACCGCTGACGACCGTGCGGATGGCGGCCGACGTCATCCATGAGGCGCGCGTCGACTTCGACCCGGTGACCGCGCGTTCGGCGGAACTGCTCGCCGACCAGCTGGACCGGTTCGAGTCGCTGCTCGCCGACCTGCTGGAGATCAGCCGCTTCGACGCGGGCGCCGCGGCGCTGGAGGCGGACGCGATCGACCTGCGGGACGTCGTGCGCCGGGTGGTGAGCGGTGCCGAGCCGCTCGCGGAGCGCAAGGGCACGCAGATCCGCGTGGTCGGTGACCAGCAGCCGGTCGTGGCCGAGGCCGACGCCCGGCGCGTGGAGCGTGTGCTGCGCAACCTGGTGGTCAACGCGGTCGAGCACGGCGATGGCAAGGACGTCGTCGTCAAGCTCGCCACGGCGGGCGGCGCGGTCGCGATCGCGGTGCGGGACTACGGCGTGGGACTCAAGCCCGGCGAGGCCACCCGGGTCTTCAGCCGCTTCTGGCGGGCGGACCCGGCACGGGCCAGGACCACCGGCGGTACGGGACTTGGCCTGTCCATCGCACTGGAGGACGCACGTCTGCACGGCGGCTGGCTGCAGGCGTGGGGCGAGCCCGGCGGGGGCTCGCAGTTCAGGCTGACGCTGCCGCGCACCGCCGACGAGCCCCTGCGCGGCTCGCCCATACCGCTGGAGCCCATGGACTCCCGGCGCAACCGCGGGCTCAACGACGCCGGCCTGCCCCACGGCGGTTCGGACGGCAAGCTCGCCACGGTACCGAGGCAGTCCACCGGCGAGTCGACCCCACCGCGTGATCCGATCGCTTCGCGGTCGGCCACGGTGATGCCCACGGCCGACCCGACCGCACTGCCCGGCAACGGCGCGCGGGTGGTGCCGCGCCCGGCCGGGCCCGTGCGGCCCCACGACGACAGGACACAGGAGCCTCCGCTCGGCGGCGGGCCGGACGAGCGGAAGCAGGGGGAGGCGTTTCGTGGGCGCTGAGGGGGGCGGCCGACCGCGTGCGCTGCGTATGGGGGTGTTCGCCGGTTGCGGCGCCCTGCTGCTGGCGGGGTGCGCGTCCATGCCGGACAGCGGCGGACTGAGCGGGGTGGAGTCCACGCCGCGCCAGGATGCCCAGGTGCGGGTCTTCGCCGTGCCGCCGCGCGAGAACGCCGGGCCCGGGGAGATCGTGCGGGGCTTCCTGGAGGCACTGACCAGCGACGACCCGAGATATGAGACGGCCCGCGAATATCTGACCGACAGCGCGCGCCGCAGCTGGAACCCGGACGCCTCCACCACCGTGCTGTCCGACGGGCCGAACCTCGAGGGCGCGCACAGCAGGAGCGGGGAGGCGCAGGACGACTACGCGTACACGCTGGGCGGAAGCAGGCTCGCCGTCGTGGACTCGCAGCACGCGTTCGCGCCGGACTCGGGTGCCTACAGCACGGCGGTGCATCTCACGCTGGAGAAGAAGTCCAAGCAGTGGCGCATCGACTCGCTGCCGCAGGGCGTGGTGATGGGCAAGTCCGACTTCCAGCGCAACTACGTGTCGGTCAACAAGTACTACTACGCCTCGAACGTGCCCGCGGCGGTGACGGGACAGCTGAGCACCGTGGCGGACCCGGTGTACGTGCGCGGCAAGGTGGATCCGGTGACGTCGATGGTCCGCTCGCTGCTGGCCGGGCCGACGCGCTGGCTGAATCCCGTGGCGACGTCGAGTTTCCCCTCGGGCACGGCGCTCGGGAAGGGCGTCACCTCGCTGTCGCCGGACGACCAGAACAGGCTGACGGTGCCGCTCAACGGCAAGGCAGACCGGGTCGGGCCGACGCAGTGCAGCAGGATGGCGGCGCAGCTGCTGTTCACGCTCCGGGACCTGACGCCCACCGGCGTGAGCCAGGTCGAGTTGCAGCGGTCGAACGGCAAGAAGCTCTGCGACCTGAACGAGAACCGCGCCGAGATCATCGCCTCGCACAGCACGGGTGGAGGGGCGGACGAGTACTTCCTCGACGGCAAGCAGCGGCTCGTCAGTCTGTCGAGCACCTCCAAGGACCCCGAGCCGGTACCGGGCGCGCTGGGCGAAGGCGCCAAGAAGCTGCGGGCGGCCGCGATCTCGCTGGACGAGGAGAGGGCGGCCGGGGTCTCGGACGACGGGCGGAATCTGTACGTGGGGTCCCTGGTCTCGGGTTCCTCGCTCGGTGACCCGGTACTGACCAGCCAGGGCGCGTTGCCGGGCGACCGGCTGACGACGCCGAGCTGGGACGGCGGGGGCGACCTGTGGGTGGCCGACCGCGATCCCAAGCGGGCCCGTCTGGTGATGCTGCAGCAGGGCGCGGGCGAACCGGTGGTGGTGAGCACGCCGGGCCTCGACGGGCGTATCAACGCGGTGCGGGTGGCCGCGGACGGTGTGCGGATCGCACTGATCGTGGAACAGGGCGGAAAGACGTCGCTGCAGATCGGACGGGTCGAGCGGGACGAGGGGAGTGACGGACGGCGTTCCGTGTCGATCCTTGAACTCCACTCGGTGACTCCGCAGCTGGAAGAGGTCACGGCCATGTCGTGGGCCGGGGACAGCCGGCTCGTGGTGGTCGGGCGTGAGTCCGGCGGTGTGCAGCAGTTGCGGTATGTGCAGGTCGACGGCTCGACACCGACGGTCGCCGCGCCGACCTCGCTCACCGGCGTCAATCAGATCGCGGCGTCCGAGGACGAGCGGCTGCCGCTCGTGGCCTACTCCGAGGACGGCATCGTGCGTCTGTCGGCAGGGGCGCAGTGGCAGAAGGTGGTCAAGGAGGGAACGGCCCCCGTCTACCCGGGGTGAGCCGGGCAGGCGCGCCCCGGGCACGGGTGTCCGAGTGCGGGCTCCGTGCCCCCGTTGTCCACAGGCGGTTGTCCACAGGCCTGGCACGCCGCCGCGGGCGTTGGCACAGTGGTGGACATGCGGGCGTGGTGGCAGGACCTCACCGACCTGGTGCTGCCGACGGACTGCGGAGGCTGCGGCAGGCCGCGCACGGTGCTGTGCCCGGAGTGCCGCGCGGCGCTCCACGGAAGGGCGCCGCGCCGGGTGCGACCGGCGCCGGAGCCGGCGGGGCTGCCGATGGTGCACGCGGCGGCCGCGTACCGGGGCGCCGTACGCGCCACGCTCCTGGCGCACAAGGAGCGCGGTGCACTGATGCTGGCGCGCCCCCTCGGGGCGGCCCTGGCCGGGGCGGTACGGGCGGGGTTGATCACGGGCGGGACCGGGGCAGCCGCGGTCCGCGCGGCGTCCTCGCGCACCGCCGCCGGCCGGGTGCCCGTGCTGCTCGTGCCCGTGCCCTCCTCCCGACGCGCCGTGCGGGCGAGAGGCCATGACCCCGCACGGCGGATCGCGCTCGCGGCGGCGGCGGAACTGCGCAGGAGCGGGACGGCCGCCCGGGTCGTGGCGGTGCTGCGGCATCGGCGGGCCGTGGCCGACCAGGCCGGACTCGGCGCCCGGCAGCGGCTGGCCAATCTCGCGGGAGCCCTGGAGGTGGCCGACGTCGGCGCGGCGCTGCTCACGGGCGGCCGGATCGTTCTTGTCGACGACCTGATGACCACGGGCGCCTCCCTGGGAGAGGCGGCGCGTGCGGTCCGTACGGCGCTCGTCGATGCACGGACGGGGGACACGGAGGTGTATGCGCGTGTGGCGGGGGAAGCAAGGGGGGAACGGACAGCAATACGGACGGCGGCGCGGTCGCACCGGGCACCCGAGCCGCAGGGAATGGTCGCTGGGAACGGCCTCGAAGACCGGATCTGTGCGGCGGTGGTCGCCGCCTCGCCGGAATCTTTCGAAATGAACCGGAACTGACTGAGAACTTGCATTGCCGCAGGTCATGGCTAGGTCAATTCACGTGAATGGAGGTACGCCGCAGTAGAGGGTGACGACATCGCGCCGGGCGAGATATGTTCGGTTGTGAGGGAAAGGCGCCGGCCGTCCCTCGCTTATTCCATTGCCGTGCTGCGGGTTTTCTGCAATCACCCGTGGCGGTGAGGTGGAGATCTCGCCCACGGGGGAGGAGGAGGTGGACGTCACCGAGTCCGGGGCTCCGGTGGTCACCGGAGCCTGGTGCACAAGGGAGATGCTCCGCCAGGGATGCGGAGCGATCCGGGAACGGAGTTCTGCGTGGACATCGTCGTCAAGGGCCGCAAGACCGAGGTGCCCGAGCGGTTCCGGAAGCACGTGGCCGAAAAGCTGAAGCTGGACAAGATCCAGAAGCTGGATGCCAAGGTGATCAGCCTCGATGTCGAGGTGTCCAAGGAGCCCAACCCCCGGCAGGCCGACCGCTCCGACCGAGTGGAGATCACGCTCCGCTCGCGCGGTCCGGTGATCCGGGCGGAGGCAGCGGCCAACGATCCGTACGTGGCGCTCGACCTCGCCGCGGAGAAGCTCGAGGCCCGGCTGCGCAAGCAGCACGACAAGCGCCACACCCGCCGCGGGGTCCGCAGGCTCACGGCAGCCGAGGTGCCCGACCACGTCCCGGGTGCGGTGACCCTGAACGGCAACGGCGGGCTCGTGTCGGAGGAAGAGTCGGACGGTGTGCCGACCAAGAAGATCGGATCGCTCGAGGTGAAGGGCGAAGGCCCCCTCGTCGTCCGCGAGAAGACCCACGTCGCCGCTCCGATGTCGCTCGACCAGGCGCTCTACGAGATGGAGCTGGTCGGGCACGACTTCTACCTGTTCGTCGACTCCGAGACCAAGCAGCCCAGCGTCGTCTACCGACGGCATGCCTACGACTACGGCGTCATCCACCTGAGCACGGACCAGATGGTGGCTCAGGCGCAGATGGCCGCCGCAGGTGGAGCGCTCGGCGGCTGATCCCGCCGGGTGAACGCGGTAACCGGTGCCTCTGGCGGGCCTGTGCGCCCCCAGGGGCACCGGTGTGCGACCAGTTCGCGCCGTGCTCCGGCACCGGAGTGTCGCCCGGGCATGGAATCATGGCGGCAACGGCCCAACCGGTGGGCCGTTGCCTTGGGTTGGCGATGGCACAGGACCACGGGCCACAGCCTTCAGGGGGAGGAACGATGGCGGACAGCTTCGGACCGATGCGAGACGGGGACGCCGACGACGGCGTCGTCGGCATGGGCCCGGAGGAGGGCTCTGCACGCAAGGAGCCCATCCGTGTCCTCGTCGTGGACGACCATGCGCTCTTCCGCCGAGGCCTGGAGATCGTGCTCGCGGCCGAGGAGGACATCCAGGTCGTCGGCGAGGCCGGGGACGGCGCGGAAGCGGTCGACAAGGCGGCCGATCTGCTCCCCGACATCGTGCTGATGGATGTGCGGATGCCCAAGCGCGGCGGGATCGAGGCGTGCACCTCCATCAAGGAGGTGGCGCCCAGCGCGAAGATCATTATGTTGACGATCAGCGACGAAGAGGCCGATCTCTACGATGCGATCAAGGCGGGCGCGACCGGCTATCTCCTGAAGGAGATCTCCACGGACGAGGTCGCCACGGCCATTCGAGCCGTCGCCGACGGGCAGTCGCAGATCAGCCCGTCCATGGCGTCGAAACTCCTCACCGAGTTCAAGTCGATGATCCAGCGGACCGACGAACGCCGGCTGGTCCCTGCGCCGCGGCTCACCGACCGGGAGCTGGAAGTCCTCAAACTCGTCGCCACGGGGATGAACAACCGGGACATCGCCAAGGAGTTGTTCATCTCCGAGAACACCGTGAAGAACCATGTGCGCAACATCCTGGAGAAGCTGCAGCTGCACTCCAGGATGGAGGCCGTGGTCTACGCGATGCGGGAGAAGATCCTCGAGATCCGCTAGCCGGACGGGTCCGTGGCGATCCGTCGGTACCGCGGGTCAGCCCACGGCACGCGCCAGCTCCTTGACCAGGGGCTCGCGCAGATCCGGGGCGTCCACCCGTTCCACGCGTACATCCGTGCAGTCCACCCATGCCGCCGCCTCCAGCAGGGCCTGGGCCACCCCCGGAACGGCCTTGGAGCCCTCGAGTGTGACCTGCCTGGCCACCAGCGTGCGGCCCTCGCGCGCGGGGTCCACACGGCCGACCAGCCGACCGCCGGCGAGGACCGGCATCGCGAAGTAGCCGTACACCCGCTTCGGTTTGGGCACGTACGCCTCCAGACGATGGGTGAAGCCGAAGATGCGCTCCGTGCGTGCCCGCTCCCAGACCAGGGAGTCGAAGGGCGACAGCAGCGTCGTACGGTGGCGGCCGCGCGGCGGGGTGGCCAGCGCCTCCGGGTCCGCCCAGGCGGGCTTGCCCCAGCCCTCGACCGTCACCGGAACCAGGCCCGAGTCCGCGATCACCGCGTCCACCTGCTCGCCCTTGAGACGGTGGTAGTCCGCGATGTCCGCACGCGTACCGACGCCGAGGGACTGACCGGCCAGGCGGACCAGGCGGCGCAGGCACTCGGCGTCGTCCAACTCGTCGTGCAGCAGCGGCTGGGGGACGGCGCGCTCGGCGAGGTCGTACACCCGCTTCCAGCCGCGCCGCTCGACGCACACCACCTCGCCGTACATCAGCGCACGCTCCACCGCGACCTTGGTGCCGGACCAGTCCCACCACTCGCTGGTCCTCTTGGCGCCGCCCAAGTCGGTGGCCGTCAGCGGGCCTTCGCTGCGCAGCTGCTTGATGACCTGGTCGTAGACACCGTCCGGGAGGCTGTGGTTCCAGTGCGGACGGGAGCGGTAGGCGCGGCGGCGGAAGGCGAAATGGGGCCACTCCTCGATGGGGAGGACGCACGCGGCGTGGGACCAGTACTCGAACGCATGGGGCCGGGGCTCGGACGCGTCGTCGGGCGCGGGGGTCCAGTAGGCCGAGTCCACCGTCTTGCGGCCTATGGCGCCCAGGCGGGCGTACGGGATCAGTTCGTGGGACCGGGCGAGGACGGAGATGGTGTCGAGCTGGACCGCGCCGAGACGGCGCAGCACGCCGCGGACCCCGCCCCTGCGGTCGGGGGCGCCGAGGAAGCCCTGGGCGCGCAGGAAGATGCGGCGGGCTTCGTCGGCGGTCAGTTCGGTGACGGGACGCGGAAGACTCGGCATGGTCACACGGTAAGGCCCGGCACTGACAACGTGGCCTGAGCTGGTCTTCCGTCCTGAACAGGCCGACGGGACGACGGCCCGCTAGGGCGTCCGGGAGGGGGCCGGCAGATAGGGGGCCGTCGAGGGCAGCCCCAGGTCCGACGGCAGCAGTGAGCCCACCCAGCAGTCCCGGCGCACCCCCTTGTTGTTGATCGCGGAGCGCAGCACACCCTCGATGGTGAAGCCCGCGCGTTCCGCGACCGCCCGGGAGCCGGCGTTGCCCACCTCCGCGCGCCATTCCACACGGTCCACCGACAGACGGATGAAGGCCCAGCGCGACGCGCCGAGCGTGGCTTCCGTGATGTAGCCGTTCCCCCGGTGCTCCTTCGCCGTCCAGAAGCCCACCTCGGCGACGCCCAGTAAGCGCATCGTGAGGCCGAGCATGCCCACCAGAGCCCCCGCGGGAAGGAACACGCCGAAGGTGAACATCGAGGCGTCGGCCCAGCCGTCGGGCGCCAGCTGCCCGACGAACCCTTCCGCGTGCTCACGCAGGTACGGCGACGGGATCGTGGTCCAGCGCTGGATGTCCGGATCCTGCGCGGCCGCGTACACCGCGTCCGCGTCCTGCGCACCCACGGTGCGCAACAGGAGACGTTCGGTGGTCAGGGTGACGGGGTCCATCGCCCGATTCTGCTCGGCCCCCCGCCGCGACGCCATGATTTTTCACACCCGGTCGCCGTCGCCCCGGCATCCGTCGCGCGGTCCCGCCACGCCGTTGTGCCCGCGGGCTCGTCACTGCGTGAATGGACGGTTACTTTTCGTGGCACGGACTCGGCACCTTCCGCCATGCCCATCCGTTGTCCTAGTGGCTGTCACCGGCAGACCTCCCGGCGCGGTGGGGTCCTCGCTTACGATGGCCGTTGCTCAAGCTGTCCTACGTAACCGACCGTCCCAGGCCCGACCGGCAAGGAGACAAACCCCCGTGTCCGTCCTCTCGAAGATCATGCGTGCAGGCGAAGGCAAGATCCTGCGCAAGCTGCACCGCATCGCGGACCAGGTCAACTCCATCGAAGAGGACTTCGTCGACCTCTCCGACGCCGAGCTGCGGGCCCTCACCGATGAGTACAAGCAGCGGTACGCCGACGGCGAAAGCCTCGACGACCTGCTGCCCGAGGCGTTCGCGACCGTCCGTGAAGCGGCCAAGCGCGTCCTCGGCCAGCGTCACTACGACGTGCAGATGATGGGCGGCGCCGCGCTCCACCTCGGCTACGTCGCGGAGATGAAGACCGGTGAGGGCAAGACGCTCGTCGGCACCCTGCCCGCGTACCTGAACGCCCTGTCCGGAGACGGCGTCCACATCGTCACGGTCAACGACTATCTCGCCGAGCGCGACTCCGAGATGATGGGCCGCGTCCACAAGTTCCTCGGCCTGAGCGTCGGCTGCATCCTCGGCAACATGACGCCGGCCCAGCGCCGTGAGCAGTACGGCTGCGACATCACCTACGGCACGAACAACGAGTTCGGCTTCGACTACCTGCGCGACAACATGGCCTGGGCCCAGGACGAGCTCGTCCAGCGCGGTCACAACTTCGCGATCGTCGACGAGGTCGACTCCATCCTGGTCGACGAGGCCCGTACCCCGCTGATCATCTCCGGCCCGGCCGACCAGGCCACCAAGTGGTACGGCGACTTCGCCAAGCTGGTCACGCGCCTGAAGAGGGGCGAGGCGGGCAACCCGCTGAAGGGCGCCGAGGAGACCGGCGACTACGACGTCGACGAGAAGAAGCGCACGGTCGCCATCCACGAGTCCGGCGTCAGCAAGGTCGAGGACTGGCTGGGCATCGACAACCTCTACGAGTCGGTGAACACCCCGCTGGTGGGCTACCTCAACAACGCGATCAAGGCCAAGGAGCTCTTCAAGCGCGACAAGGACTACGTCGTCATCGACGGCGAAGTCATGATCGTCGACGAGCACACCGGCCGTATCCTCGCCGGCCGCCGCTACAACGAGGGCATGCACCAGGCGATCGAGGCGAAGGAAGGGGTGGACATCAAGGACGAGAACCAGACGCTCGCCACGATCACCCTCCAGAACTTCTTCCGCCTCTACAACAAGCTCTCCGGCATGACCGGTACGGCGATGACCGAGGCCGCCGAGTTCCACCAGATCTACAAGCTCGGCGTGGTCCCGATCCCGACCAACAAGCCGATGATCCGCAAGGACCAGTCGGACCTGATCTACCGCACCGAGGTGGCCAAGTTCGAGGCGGTCGTCGACGACATCGCCGAGAAGCACGAGAAGGGTCAGCCGATCCTCGTCGGCACCACCTCGGTCGAGAAGTCCGAGTACCTCTCGCAGCAGCTCGCCAAGCGCGGCATCCAGCACGAGGTGCTCAACGCGAAGCAGCACGACCGCGAGGCCGTCATCGTCGCCCAGGCCGGCCGCAAGGGCGCCGTCACCGTGGCCACCAACATGGCCGGCCGCGGTACGGACATCAAGCTCGGCGGCAACCCCGAGGACCTCGCCGAGGCCGAGCTGCGCCAGCGCGGGCTCGACCCCGAGGAGCACATCGAGGAGTGGGCCGCGGCCCTGCCCACCGCCCTGGAGCGTGCCGAGCTCGCGGTCAAGACCGAGAAGGACGAGGTCGAGGAGCTCGGCGGACTGTACGTGCTGGGCACCGAGCGGCACGAGTCGCGCCGTATCGACAACCAGCTGCGCGGTCGTAGCGGACGTCAGGGCGACCCCGGCGAGTCCCGCTTCTACCTCTCCCTGGGCGACGACCTGATGCGTCTGTTCAAGGCCCAGATGGTCGAGCGCGTCATGGCGATGGCCAACGTGCCGGACGACGTGCCGATCGAGAACAAGATGGTCACGCGCGCGATCGCGTCCGCCCAGTCGCAGGTCGAGCAGCAGAACTTCGAGACCCGGAAGAACGTCCTCAAGTACGACGAGGTCCTCAACCGGCAGCGCGAGGTCATCTACGGCGAGCGGCGCCGCGTCCTGGAGGGCGAGGACCTGCACGAGCAGATCCAGCACTTCATGGACGACACGATCGACGCCTACGTGGCCGCCGAGACCGCCGAAGGCTTCTCCGAGGAATGGGACCTGGACCGGCTGTGGGGCGCCTTCAAGCAGCTCTACCCGGTGCGGGTCACCGTCGACGAGCTCGAGGAGGCCACCGGCGACCGGGCCGGGCTGACCGCCGAGTTCGTGGCCGAGTCCATCAAGGACGACATCCACGAGCAGTACGAGCAGCGTGAGGCTCAGCTCGGCTCCGAGATCATGCGTGAGCTGGAGCGCCGGGTCGTGCTGTCGGTCCTGGACCGCAAGTGGCGCGAGCACCTCTACGAGATGGACTACCTCCAGGAGGGCATCGGCCTGCGCGCCATGGCGCAGAAGGACCCGCTGGTCGAGTACCAGCGCGAGGGCTTCGACATGTTCACCGCGATGATGGAGGGCATCAAGGAGGAGTCCGTCGGCTACCTGTTCAACCTGGAGGTCCAGGTCGAGCAGCAGGTCGAGGAGGTCCCCGTCGAGGACGCCAAGCCGTCCCTGGAGAAGGAAGAGGCGGTCGCGGCGCAGGCCGCCCGCCCGGAGATCCGTGCCAAGGGCCTCGACGCCCCGCAGCGCCGCGAGCGGCTGCACTTCTCGGCGCCGACCGTGGACGGCGAGGGCGGCGTCATCGAGGGCGACTTCGTCGGCGACGACGAGCCGGTGCGCTCGGAGGCGGACGGCCTCACGCGCGCGGAGCGCCGCAAGCAGGCGAAGGGCGGGCGGCGCCGCAGGAAGTGACGCTGCCGCCGGCGACACTGCCGTGGTGAGGGGCCGGGCACCGTAGGGTGCCCGGCCCCTCGTGTCGTTGCCGTCAGTCGCCGTCCGCCCGTGGCATCCGCGGCCCGCCCAGTTCCACCGCCGTACAGCGCCAGCGGTGGTCAGGACCGCACTCCAGGCGGAATGCCATCGCGCGCAGCGTGTCGCCCGCGCCGATGCGGGCGAACGCCTCGATGGCGCCCGGGCGCGGGACGTAGTAGCCGATGTCGCGGACGACCGGATGGCTGCCGCGGGTGCGCAGCGGGCCGCGTTCAGCAAGCCACGCCAGTTCGTCGTAGGCCCGGCCGGCCGTGTGGCGGAGCATGCTGTGCACCGGCCGCCGGCCGCTCAGCACGGACACCAGCCGGTCGGCGAAGAGGTCGGTCGGACGGGGCTGGGGGACCGGGCCGGACGGGTCCGGCGCGGCGGGAGCGGCCGCCGTACGGGACGTGCCGCCGCCCGGTGCGGAGCGACGGGGTGCGGGGCCCGGTCGGCGGGTGTCGCGGCGGACCGGTGGACGGCCGCCCGGGTGCCGTGGGGCCCCGGTCGTCGGCTTGTTCCTGGTCATCACCTTGTTCATGGGAATCCCCGTTTCGCGGGACCGGCTGATACCGGTCGGTAACTTCTCGGTGGGGATCTTGTACGAGGCGGAGGACCCCGTCCGCAAGGAGGCCGGGAGCGCGCCGGGACCGCCCGTGGGTTCACCTATCAGGATGAGAAGCAGGGCGGGGTGCCTTGGAACCGCGGGGGCGTACCGGGTGAGCCACGGGCGCC
>Ga0209758_1002559_pt1 | contig 18307 bp, 18 predicted proteins | sample AraplaMF_Col_mMF_FD_184258 | JGI IMG/M metagenome (GOLD analysis project Ga0209758, IMG submission 184258) | Arabidopsis root microbial communities from the University of North Carolina, USA - plate scrape MF_Col_mMF (SPAdes) (version 2) | ecosystem: Host-associated > Plants > Roots > Endosphere...
CGTTGTCACAATCCACCTCAGGCCCACCGGCGGGTCCATGTCTACTGTGCATGGGGTTGTTTTCGCGTTTTTGTCTGGCCCGCCTCGTTGGGGAATCCTGAACATCATTCAGACTCCATTCATCCCGGTTCCGGTTCCATGGCCGCGTTCACGGAGAGGGACTTCAACTCATGTATATTTCTGGCCAAAGCCTCATCATCATCCTGTTCGTCGGCCTGATCGCCGGCTGGCTCGCCGGCAAGGTTGTGCGGGGCAGCGGGTTCGGCATCATCGGCGACATCGTGATCGGCATCGCCGGCGCATTCGTCGCGAGCTTCCTGTTCCCCAGGCTCGGCATCCATCTCGGCCTCGGGCTGGTTTCGGAGATCATCTATTCCGCGATCGGCGCCGTCATCCTGCTGCTGGTGGTCCGGCTGGTGCGCGGCGGCGGCCGGCTCTAGCGGGTTCGCGGTTCAATCAACGTTCCGCCTCTCCCTTGTCTGGGGAGAGGCGCCGTCCTTGCCGGAAAAAGCCGTAAATCCTGTGAAATACCGGACTTGCGCATCGGGTCATCGGGGGTAGATGTGATGAGGCCCGGATTAATTCGATTGCGTTGCACGCGGGGAATACCCGATATTAATCCGGGGCGAGGTAAGCCTCGATTTTGCCTTGGAAATCAGGGGCTTTGCCCCTTACCCGAAAGAGATCAGACTGATGGCAGCCGTTCCCGGCCTCCGCCGTTCAGAGCTCGGTGACGCGCTGCGTGCCTGCCGCACGGCGTTCGTCGGTGTCGGCTTCATGAGCTGCATGATCAACCTGCTCTATCTGACCGGGTCGATCTTCATGCTGGAGGTCTACGATCGGGTGCTGCCGAGCCGCAGCATCCCGACCCTGGTCGGCCTGATCGTCCTCGCCGGCGGTCTTTACGCGGCGCAGGGCGTGCTCGACATGATCCGCAGCCGCATCCTGGGACGGGTCGGCACCGCGCTCGACGAGGCCCTGAACAAGCGCGTGTTCGACACCATCGTGCGCCTGCCGCTGCTGGTCGGCAGCCGCAACGAGGGACTGCAGCCGCTGCGCGACCTCGACAATGTTCGCTCCTTCCTCGGCGGCATGGGCCCGAGCGCGTTCTTCGACCTGCCCTGGCTGCCGCTCTATCTCGCCATCTGTTTCGCTTTCCACGTCATGATCGGCGTGACCGCATTGGTCGGCGCCGTCATCCTGGTCGGCCTGACGCTGGTCACCGAGTTCCTGTCCCGCCAGCCTGCGAAGGAGGCGATGGGCCTTGCCGCCCGGCGCAATGACCTCGCCCAATCCAGCCGCCGCAATGCCGAAGTGCTGGTGGCGATGGGCATGGCCGGCCGGCTGAACCAGCGCTGGAGCGAGGCCAACGAAAAATATCTGTCGGGCAATCAGCGTGCGAGCGACGTCGCCGGCGGCCTCGGTGCGATCGCGAAAGTGCTGCGCATGATGCTGCAATCGGCCGTGCTCGCGGTCGGCGCCTATCTCGTCATCCACCAGGAGGCGACAGCCGGCATCATCATCGCGGGCTCGATCCTCTCGGCCCGTGCGCTGGCGCCGGTCGATCTCGCGATCGCGCACTGGAAATCCTTCGTGGCGGCCCGCCAGAGCTGGCATCGCCTCAGCCGCCTCCTGGAGCAGATGCCGGCGCAGGCGATGCCGACCCAGTTGCAGGCGCCCACCAGCCGCCTCTCGGTTGAAGGCGTCGCCATGGTGGCGCCGGGCGACCAGCGCCTGATTGTCCAGGACGTCACCCTTGCACTTGAAGCCGGCAACGGCCTCGGCGTGATCGGGCCGAGCGGTTCCGGCAAATCCTCGCTGATCCGCGCGCTGGTCGGCGTCTGGCAGCCGGTCCGCGGCAAGGTCCGGCTCGACGGCGCGGCGCTGGACCAGTGGGCGTCCGACGCGCTCGGCCGCCACATCGGCTATCTGCCGCAGGACGTCGAGCTGTTCGGCGGCACCATCGCACAGAACATCAGCCGCTTCGATCCCGAAGCGACCTCCGACGGCATCATCGCCGCGGCCAAGGAGGCCGGCGTGCATGAGATGATCATCAAGATGCGCGAGGGCTACAACACGCAGGTCGGCGAGCAGGGCACTTCGCTCTCCGCGGGTCAGGCCCAGCGCGTGGCGCTGGCGCGCGCGCTCTACGGCAATCCGTTTCTGATTGTGCTGGACGAGCCCAATTCCAATCTCGACACCGAAGGCGACGAGGCGCTGACCCGCGCCATCCGGCGCGCGCGCGAACGCGGTGCGATCGTCATCGTCGTTGCGCATCGTCCCATCGGCGTTGAGGCGGTTGACCAGATCCTGGTGCTCCGCGACGGCCGCATGCAGGCGTTCGGCCCGAAGGAGCAGGTGCTCGCCCAGGTGCTCCAGCCTCGCGTCGCGCCGCCGGCGCCGATCAAGGTCGTCAGCGAAGGCGGAGTGGCCAAAGCATGAGCACGATGACGGTTGGCGGCACAAAGCCTGCTGCGCCCAAGACTGTACGGGAATCGATCCGGTTTCACCTGATCCTCGGGCTCGGAATCGTGCTGTTCCTGGCCGTCGGCCTCGGCGGCTGGGCATCGACAGTGCTGATATCAGGCGCGCTGATCGCGCCCGGTCAAATCGTGGTCGAATCCAACGTCAAGAAGGTGCAGCATCCGACCGGCGGCGTGGTCGGCGAGGTGCGCGCACGCGACGGTGACGTGGTCAAGGCCGGCGACATCGTGGTGCGGCTCGACGACACCGTGACCAAGGCCAACCTCGCCATCGTGGTCAAGAATCTCGACGCGGCCCAGGCGCGCGCGGCGCGACTCCAGGCCGAGCAGCGCGGACTGGACAAGATCGAGTTTCCGCAATCGCTGCGCGATCGCATCAGCGATCCCGACGTCAAGACGCTGATCGACAGCGAAAGCAAGCTGTTCGACGTTCGCGTCAACGGCCGTGCCGGCCAGAAGGCGCAGCTCCGCGAGCGCATCCAGCAGCTCAACGAGGAGATCGAAGGTCTTTCAGCGCAGGAGAAGGCCAAGGACAAGGAAATCGACCTGGTGCAGCAGGAACTCACCGGCGTGCGCGATCTCTACGACAAGCACCTGGTGCAGATCTCTCGCCTGACCACGCTGGAGCGCGACAGCGCCCGCCTCAACGGCGAGCGGGCTCAATACATCGCCTCGCGGGCGCAGGCCAAAGGCAAGATCACCGAGACCGAGCTCCAGATCATCCAGGTCGACAAGGACATGGTCAGCGAGGTCTCCAAGGATTTGCGCGAGACCAACGACAAGATCGGCGAGCTGATCGAGCGCAAGGTCGCGGCCGAAGACCAGCTCCGCCGCGTCGACATTCGCGCCCCGCAGGACGGCATGGTGCTGCAATCGACGGTGCACACGGTCGGCGGCGTCGTCACCGCCGGCGATACGCTGATGTTGATCGTGCCGCAGACCGACGACCTCCAGGTCGAGGCCAAGGTCAACCCCGTCGATATCGACAAGCTGCAGATCGGCCAGAAGACGTTGCTGCGTCTGTCCGCCTTCAACCAGCGTACCACACCAGAGCTCAACGGCGTCGTCAGCCGCGTCTCACCCGACGTCACCACCGACCAGCGCACGGGCCAGAGCTACTATACCATCCGCGTCTCGATGTCCGCCGAGGAGGTCGCCCGGCTCGGCGATTCCAAGCTGATTCCCGGTATGCCGGTGGAAGCCTTCGTGCAGACCGGCGACCGCACCATGTTGTCCTACCTGTTGAAGCCGCTGCACGACCAGTTCATGCGGGCCTTCCGCGAGAAGTGAAACGCGACAATCTCGGTTGCGTAGGGTGGGTCAGGCGAAGCCGTAACCCACCACTTCTCTAGCCGTGAAGCAGAAGTGGTGGGTTACGCTGGGCTAACCACCCTACGACACCTTCTTCTTTGCTATAGTTCGACTCGAAGCCTCAACAACCCGGCGCTCGAACAATGCAATCTCCACCCTCTATTGCCACGGAATCCTTCTCCGATGCCTCCGCGGCTGTCGCCCGTCTCGAGGAAATCTACGAGCGCAACACCAAATTCCTGCGCGACCGGTTCGAGGCCTATGTCTCGGGCGATGCGATCGCGACGCGGGTGCGGGCCTATTATCCCTTCGTCCGCCTGACCACCGCGACGCATGCGCGGCTGGATTCGCGTCTGTCCTACGGTTTCGTCGCGGGCCCCGGCGTGCACGAGACCAGCGTGACGCGGCCGGATTTGTTCCGCAGTTATCTGACCGAGCAGATCGGTCTGCTGATCCAGAACCACGGCGTTCCCGTCGAGATCGGCGAGTCCAACGAGCCGATCCCGATTCACTTCGCATATCGCCGCGATATCAACATCGAGGCGGCCATCACCACCAGCGAGAATTCGTCCGTCGCACGATCGCTGCGCGATGCATTCGACGTACCTGATCTCACCACAATGGACGATGCCATCGCCGACGGCACGTTCGAGCTTCGGCCGGGCTCGCCAGAGCCGTTGTCGCTGTTTCGCGCCGCCCGCGTCGATTACTCGCTGCGCCGGCTCTATCACTACACCGGCACCGATCCCGAGCATTTCCAGAATTTCGTGATCTTCACCAACTACCAGTTCTACGTCGATGCCTTCGCGCAGCTCTGCCAGCAGCGGCTCCAGTCCGGCGAGGCCGGCCTCGACGCCTTCGTCGCGCCCGGCAATGTGATCACGCACAGCGGCGGAGCGACGAGCGGCGATGCGCCCCTGCGCAGCCCGCAGATGCCGGCCTTCCATATGGTCATGCCAGGCTATCGCGGCATCACCCTGATCAATATCGGCACCGGCCCGTCCAACGCGCGCAACGTCACTGATCACGTTGCGGTGCTGCGGCCACATGCCTGGCTGATGCTCGGCCATTGCGCCGGCCTGCGCAACACGCAGCGGCTCGGCGACTACGTGCTCGCGCATGGCTACGTGCGCGAAGACCACGTGCTCGATCGCGAGCTGCCGCTGTGGGTGCCGATCCCGGCGCTCGCCGAGATGCAGGTGGCGCTGGAACAGGCGGTCGAGGACGTCACGGGCCTGGAAGGTTTCGAGCTCAAGCGCCTGATGCGCACCGGCACGGTCGCCAGCGTCGACAACCGCAATTGGGAGATCTCCGGTCCCGAGGTGATCCGCCGCATGTCGCAGTCGCGCGCCGTTGCCCTCGACATGGAATCGGCTGCGATCGCCGCCAACGGCTATCGTTTCCGCGTGCCCTATGGTACGCTGCTCTGCGTCTCCGACAAGCCGCTGCATGGCGAAATCAAGCTTGCTGGCATGGCCAGCGAGTTCTATCGGCGTCGCGTCGGCCAGCATCTCGAGATCGGCCTGAAGGCCCTGGAACGGCTCAAGCAGCAGGAATCGGAGCGGTTGCATTCGCGCAAGCTTCGCAGCTTTGCCGAGGTGGCCTTTCAATAAGGACAACAGAACTGCCGCAAGAGCGCCGATGTTTCCGTCAGCACAGCGCTCCGGAATAATGCTGCCGAGGCAGGGTTATCAATTCGTCCGGGGCCGCTTGAAACTGCACAGGAGGCGGAGATGTTCACGAGGACGATCAGGCTCGTCACGCTGGGTACATTTGCGACAGTCTTGTTGAGTTCGCCGACGTTTGCCGCGGGCGGCGGTGGGGGTGGAGGCGGCGGCGGCGGAGGTGGGGCCGATCCCTTTGCCGCGTCCTCTTCGGGCCAGGCGTCGCAACCGCAGCCAGTCTATCCAAAACGCGGGGGCACCAAGGCAACCCAAAAAGGCAAGAAGCCGAACAACCAATCCAGTATCGGCGATCCCGCATTCGCGGCCGGGTATCGCATGGCCTATGACACCATCTACGAGCGCAACGACTACGCGACCGCGATCGCGCAATTGAAGTCGCTGGGCCATGACGACCATCCGAACGTCGCCAACCTGATCGGCTACTCCTATCGCAAGCTCGGCGATTACGAGCAGTCGCAGGTCTGGTACGAGCGCGCGCTGAAGGCGGATCCGAACCACGTATTGACGTGGCAGTATTATGGTCTTTGGCAGCTCGAGCGGGGTAACCGCGAGCAGGCGCTCTATCATCTGAGCCGGATTGCAGCCATCTGCGGCACGGATTGCGAAGAGTATCGATCGCTGGCCGCCGCACTCGACAAGCCGACCGGCACGGCGCTCGTCTACTGAAGCCGGAGCGGCGCCATTCGACGGAGCAGTGCTGTTGCAGGCTCCCCCGGTGACTGCTCTGTCCGTCGGCGCGGATGGTGACAAAGCGTCAGATTTTCAGCATTGTTCCGTTCGGGGGCGCGAACGGGACAATCGAATGCCGCTGACGCGCGACAGGATCATCGGCCACGACCTCGAACGGCTGGCCTTTCGCTTCACCATGCTGAGCGACGATGAAGTCGTGCAGTGCCAGATCAGCGATGCCGCGATGGATGAACTGGCGGGCATGCAGGGCACCGAGAGCAGCGCGCGGCAGGCGCAGTTCACCTCGCTGCGCGAGACCATCGAGCGGATCGCCTCGGACCTCTACGACGAGGCGCCGCGGTTCAAAGGCTATGTGGTGCGGATATTCATGCGGCATTTGAGACGGTGAGAAGGTTGGCTGTCACCGCGCCTCCAATTTCTTCAGCAGCAATTTCAGCGCCGTCGCAGCGAACACCTGCATATTCGCGAACCGGTCATTACTATCAGTCTCCAGGGTCATCACCTCGGCTGCAGGCCCCGCCACAGCCATGCAGCTATGGCCGGCGGCATCGCCGTAGCGGTTGCCGGTCGGGCCGGCGGCGCCGGTCTCAGACAGGCCCCAGTCGGAGCTGAAGCGGCCACGCATCTGTTCCGCCAACAGTTGCGCGTATGGCTCCGATGAGGAGCGAAAGCCCTTCATTCCTTCATCCGAAATATCCATCAGCACGCGTCTGGCATCGCGGGTGTAGACCACCGCGCCCCCGAGAAAATAAGCGGACGCGCCGGGCACCGCGACCAGGCTTGCAGCGATCAAGCCGCCGGTCGAGGATTCCGCGATGGCGATAGTCTCTTTGCGCGCGATCAGTTTCGCGGCGACCCGTTCCGCAATCCCAATGAGTTCTTTCATCCCGTCCCCCTGTTCGTTCGCAATCGAGCTCCGCCTTCCTAGCATATGACGGAAGCCTTGGCTGAGTTGCGGGCGACGGGCAGGCCTGCTTGAATGGTGGATACAAGAACAGACATGCCAGGAAACGTGAGAAGGCAGACGTCATGACGTCCCTGATCGCCGGCGGAGTGGATTGCGACGTACATCCGGCCGTGCCGCATCTGACCAGCCTGCTGCCGTACCTGAACGACTATTGGCGCGATCAGGTGACGACGCGCGGCATGGTCGACCTCGTCTCGCAGTCCTATCCGCAGAACTCACCGATCACTGCGCGGCCCGACTGGCGGCCCGAGAAAGGAAAGCCCGGCGAGAGCCTGCAGGACATGCAGCGCCACGTGCTCGATCCCTTCCAGCTCGGCTATGCGATCTGCAATCCGCTCTACGGCGTGCAGATGGTGTTTTCCGAGGACATGCAGGCTGCCTTCTGCCGCGCGGTCAACGATTGGCTGGCGACAGAATGGCTCGACCGCGATTCCCGGCTGCGCGGCTCGATCGTGATCCCGACGCAAAGCATCGAAAAAGCCGTCGCCGAGATCGAGCGCTGCGCAGCGGACCAGCGCTTCGTGCAGGTGCTGATGCTGGTCATGGGCGACGTGCCGCTCGGCAAACGCGCGCTGTGGCCGATCTACGAGGCCGCGCAACGACACGATCTGCCGGTGGGCATTCACGCCGGTTCCGCCTATCACAATCCACCGACCGCGGTGGGCTGGGGTTCCTACCACATCGAGGATTATGTCGGTCAGGCCCAGGCGTTCCAGACCCAGCTCACAAGTCTGATCGTCGAAGGCGTGTTCGCCAAATATCCGCACCTGAAAATGGTGATGCTGGAGTCCGGCGTCTCCTGGATCGCGCCGTATCTCTGGCGGCTACACAAATTCTGGCGTGGGGTGCGAATGGAGACGCCATGGGTCGATCGCGCGCCGCTGGAGATTGTGCGCAGCAACATCCGCTTCTCATTACAGCCATTTGATGCGCCGCCGAACGCGGCGACATTAAATCGCTTGTTTGAGCATATGCAGTCCGACGAATTGGTCCTATTCTCCACGGACTATCCGCACTGGCAGTTCGACGGCCAGGATGCGCTGCCCGAGGGGCTCGCCCCCGATCTCGTGCGCAAGATCATGATCGACAATCCGCATACGACTTATCCCCGCCTGAAATGAGCCCGCTGCCAAAGGAGGCAAGGCGATGAATATCCAGTTCCGCGAGAGCCTAGAGGCCGCTTCCCCATCGACGACGAAAACCGCGATTGCGGACTGCGACATCCATCCGGCACGCGCCACCCGGGCCGAGCTTTATCCCTATCTCGCCAAACGCTGGCAGCATCACCTCGAGATTTACGGCGTTCATGCCTATCAGGGCATGATGGAAGGGCCGCCCTATCCGAAGGCTCAGCCCAATGCCTCGCGCCGCGATGCCTATCCGCCGGAAGGCGGCCCGCAGGGCTCCTCGCTCGCCTTCATGCAGAAGCAACTGCTCGATCCGAACAACGTGCAGCTTGGTGTGCTCAATCCGCTGGGGACCGGCCAGGGCATCCGCAACCACGAGCTCTCGGCGGCGCTGTGCTCGGCGATCAACGACTGGCAGATCGACAAATGGACCAGCAAGGACAAGCGGCTGAAGGCGTCCATCGTCGTCGGCAATGAGGACGGGCTGTCGGCCGCCGCCGAGATCCGCGAGCGCGCCGGCGACAAGAACTTCGTGCAGGTGCTGCTGCTGAGCCGCAACGTCGAGCCGCTCGGCCAGCGCCGCTATTGGCCGATCTACCAGGCTGCGGAAGAGGCGGGCCTTCCAGTCGGCGTGCACGCCTTCGGGTTTGGCGGCAACCCGATCACGCCGTCGGGCTGGCCGTCCTATTACATCGAGGAGATGGTGGGCCATTCGCAGTGCCAGCAATCGGCGCTGGCGAGTCTCGTGCTGGAAGGCGTGTTCGAGCGCTTCCCGAAATTGAAGATGGTGATGATCGAGGCCGGCTTCGGCTGGGCGCCGTCGCTGGCTTGGCGCCTCGACAAGGTCTGGCAGCGGCTGCGCAGCGAGGTGCCGCACGTCAAGCGGCCGCCGTCCGAATATATCCGCGAGCAGGTGTGGTGGACGACGCAGCCGATGGAGGACCCTGAAAGGCGCGAAGACCTGTTCGACGTCATCAACTGGATCGGCTGGGACCGTCTGCTGTTCGCGACCGATTATCCGCATTGGGATTATGACGAGCCGTCACGCGTGCTGCCTGCAGGCGTCAGTGAAGCCAATCGCGAGGCGTTCTATCTCGGCAATGCCAAGAAGCTCTACGGAATAGCTTGATGGCGCGTCATGTGATTGCGCCGGTGGACGAGCTTCCGCCGGGGACGCGAAAATTCCTTGAGATCGAGGGACGGCCGATCGCGGTCTTCAACATCAAGGGCGAGTATTTCGGCTTGATGAATCGCTGCCCGCACCAAGGGGCGGCCTTGTGCGAGGGCCCGCTGATCGGGCTTGCGCAGTCCGGGGATCCCGGCGAGATCGAATACACCAGGCTTGGTGAGATCATTCGCTGCCCCTGGCACGGCTGGGAGTTCGACATCCGCACCGGTCAGTCCTACTGCGATCCCCGCCGCTTCCGCGTGAAGGCCTATGCGGCCCATGTCGAGCCGGGCGCAAGCGTCGTGAAGGGACCGTATGTGGCCGAGACTGTCACGGTGACAGTGGAGAGCGACTACGTCGTGGTGGAGCTGTAAGTCTCCGTCATTCCGGAGCGATGCGAAGCATCGAGCTCCGATGCGCAATTGCGCATCAGAGAATCCATCGTGCGTGTGGAACAATGGGAGAAATGGATTCCGGGCTCGCCTCTTCGAGGCGCCCCGGAATGACGCCGTCTTACTGTCCCGTCGCGGGCTCCGTAGCCGTATCATAGGCAGGCACCGCCTGCTTGCCGCCACGATAAACGGTTAGCGCGGCGATGATGCCGAGTGCCGCTCCGAACATGAGCCAATACGCCGGCGAGGCCTTGTCGCCGTTGGTCATGCTGATCAGCTTGGTCGCCACGGCGGGCGTCGACGTGCCGAAGATGCCTGCGGCGAGGGCGAAAGCGATCGAGAAGCAGGTGGTGCGGACATGGGCCGGCACGATCTCGACCAGGCATCCCAGCATCGTGCCGCTGTAAACGCCAAAGTAGAACGAGAACATCATCTGCACCGCCAGCAGTTTCCCGAGGCTGGGAGCTGCCGCGAGCCAGGACAGCGCGGGGTAAGCCGTCAGGAACGATAAGGCCGCGATCGTCACCAACACCGGCTTGCGCCCAATGCGGTCGGACAGCGCCCCGCCGACCGGATTCCAGATGAAGTTGGTGACAGCAACGAGAAGCGTCACCAGCAGCGTTCCGGTCGGCGACAGATTGAGCTGCTTGCCGAAGCCAGGGGCATAGACCGTGATGAAGTAGAAGGTCGTGGTGGTCAGCACGGCGATCATCATGCCGAGGATGACGATGCGCCAGTTGGCGATCGCCGACGCGAACACTTCGCGCGCGGTCGGATGCTTCTTCATGGCCAGGAAGGCCGGGGTTTCCTCGAGCGAGCGCCGCAGGAAGAAAATGACCGGGATGATGATGCAGCCGACAAAGAACGGGATACGCCATTTCGCAACGCCGCCGATCACATCGAGGAAGGTGTCGCCGGGGATGAGCTCCCTCAGGATGAAGCCGAGGATCGCTGCGACGAAGATCGCGACTTGCTGACTGGATGATTGGAACGAGGTGTAGAAGCCGCGATTGCCGGGCGTGGCGATCTCGGAGAGATAGACGGAAACGCCGCCGAGCTCCACGCCGGCCGAGAAGCCCTGGATCAATCGGCCGATCAGCACGATGACCGGAGCGGCAACACCGATCGCTGCGTAAGAGGGGCAGAACGCAATCACCACGGTGCCGAGCGCCATGAGCGCGAGTGTGAAGATCAGGCCCTGGCGCCGGCCGATACGGTCGATATAGGCACCAAGAACGATGGCGCCCACCGGGCGCATCAGCGCGCCGAGCCAGAACACGCCATACGCATTGAGCAGGGCCGCGGTCTCGTCTGCGGCCGGGAAAAACGCCTTGGCGATATCCTGCGCATAGAAGCCGAACAGGAAGAAGTCGAACTGCTCGAGAAAATTGCCTGATGTGGCGCGCAGGATCGCGCCGATGCGCGACTTGATTGCGGGCGGATTGGTGGCTGGTCCAGCCATGAACGTTACTCCCCTTCGAGACGTGGCCGGACCGGAACTCATTTCACGGCAAGGCGACAAATTGCTGCTGCGACAATCTGGCTACCCCTCTCGCGCGGGACGTTGCGAGTCAACCCATTTCGCTGCGGAAGCTGATGAGTTTTCAGGCTTTATTCTGGGTCGCGGCGACCACCCATTGGCGAAAGGCCGCGAGCTTCGGCGCCTCGCGGCGGCCCTCCGGCGAGACCAGATAAAAGCCTGCATCCGCCGGCAGTGCGATCTTGAAGGGGACCACCAGCCGACCCTTGGCGATATCGTCCTGCACATAGGAGGTCCGGCCCATCGCCACGCCCATGCCGTCGATCGCCGCCTGTACGGTCATGAAAGTCATATCGAAGGTGATGCCGGGCTGCCGTGAGATGCTGGTTGAAAGCCCCGCCGCTGTCAGCCAGAGGCGCCAGTCATCGCTGGTGCTGGTGTGCAGAAGCACATGGTCCTTCAGATCCTCCGGCGTGCGCAGCGATTTTTCGCCGCGAAGGAGGGAAGGACTGCACACCGGAAACAGCTCGTCCGCCATCAGCCACTCGGCACGCACGCCCGGCCACTGGCCGCGGCCGTAGCGAATCGCGGCATCGACATTGTCGCGCTGGAAGTCGACGAGACTGGTCGAGGTGGTGATGCGGACGTCGATGCCGGGATGGGTCTCCTGGAAATCGGTCAGACGCGGCAGCAGCCATTTGGCCGCGAGTGATGCGATCGTCGAGACCGTCAGCACCTTGTCGTCGTCCTTGCGCAGCAGCCGGTCGGTGGCGAGGCGAAGATCGTTGAAGGCAGCGCGGACACCGGGGAGGTAGTCACGCGCTTCGGGGGTCAGCGCCAGCGAGCGGTTCTGCCGGATGAACAGACGGATGCCGAGCTCCTCCTCGAGACGCCGAATTTGATGGCTGATCGCGGTCTGCGTCACATTCAGCTCGCTTGCGGCCAGTGTGAAGCTGAGATGCCGCGCGGCCGCTTCAAAGGCCCGCAAACCGTTCAGGGATGGCAATCTGGCAGTCATTTGGCAGCAGCATGCATGAGCTTAATTCATGCGAAAGGGTACAAATTGTCGTTTGTGGCAGCGCATTCGGAGGCAGATATTAGCGCTCAGCTTAGCTCAAGGAGCTGAAAATGTCTACGTTGACCGATAATTCGATGACAAATCATCATGCACCAGGCCTCATCCAGCAGGTCAGTGAGACGCTCCATCTCTGGCATGAGCGCTACCGCAACAGGCGTGAGCTCACCAACTGGACCGCCCGTGATCTCCACGACGTTGGCCTGTCCTGGTCCGACGTTGCCTATGAGGCTGACAAACCCTTCTGGCGGGCCTGATAGGCCGCCAAGCCGGCGCCGCCTGATCCCAGGGGCGCCGGCGGTCCCCTATTCGAGTTTTACGTGGGCGCGTGTCATGGGCACCTATCGCCTGGAGGACCTGAAGCAATATTCGGACACGCTGCGCACCTGGCAGGGTGAAGCGCTCAAATTGCGCTTCGTCGAGCCGCGCGACACCGACGAGCTTCAGCACTACTTCCGTTCGCTCTCGAGCCGCTCCCGCTACAACCGCTTCTTCGGCGCGATCAGCGAGCTGCCGAAGGGGCTGCTCAACGACTTCCTTCGGATCGGCGAGCGCGAACGTTTCACCGTAGTCGCGACCACCGTGGTCGACGGCTTCGAGACCATCCTCGCTGAGGCGCGCTATGCCTTGCATGCCGAGACCTCGACGCTTGAATTCGGCCTGTCAGTGGACGATCGCTGGCATGGTCGTGGCATCGCCACTGCGCTTCTGAAGAATCTCGAATGCCGCGCAGCAGCCCTTGGCGCCGAGCACATGTTCGGCGACACACTGCGCTCGAACGAGACCATGATCTCGCTCGCTCGCAAATCCGGTTTCTCCTTCGTCAATCATCCTGATGATTGGAAGCTGGTGCGCTTCGACAAGGAGATCAACGTCGCGCCGAACGACATTCCCTGCGCCAGCTGGCGCCTCGCCGCTCTTTCCCGTCAGGCCGACAGCCCCTCAGCCTCGGCCTGACACGACTGCAAGCCCGGCCTGGTCCAACCAGCGCCGGGCGTTTTTTTGCCAATATCAAACCCGTCATCCTGAGGTGCGCGCTCAGCGGCGCATCTGCGCCGCTGAGCAAGCCTCGAAGGATGATACGGCCCCGCTGCTTGCTGCAGTTCCGCGCAGCAGCAGTCGGGCCGTCGCCCTTCGAGGCTCGCGGAAGAGGCGAGCACCTCAGGGTGACGGTTCGCGATTTTTCGAACGCTCCTACTTCCCCGTGAACACCGCCTTGCGCTTTTCGATGAAAGCCTGCACGGCCTCCCTGTGATCGGCGGTCGTGGTCAGGCGCACCAGCCGCTCGGCCTCGTGATCCCTGGCGGTTTCGAAATCGAACAGCAGGGCCTCGTCGAGATTGTCCTTCATGTAGCGCAGCGCCAGGCGCGGGCCTTCGGCGAGCGACTTGGCCAGGGCGAGGGCCTCGGCCTGCAACTTGTCGTCGGGGACGACCCGATTGACGAGGCCGATCGCTTCCGCGCGCGCGGCATCGACACGATCGCCGGTGAACATCAGCTCGCGCGCCCGCGCGGTGCCGACGAGACGGGTGAGGAGCCAGGCGATGCCGTAATCGCCCGACAGCGCGATGCGGGCATAGCCGGTGGCGACGAACGCCGATTGCGCGGCAATGCGGATGTCGCAGGCCATGGCGATGGCGAGCCCGGCACCGACCGCGGGGCCAGGAAGGGCTGCGATTGTCGGCTTGCGTACCGACGCCAGCGCGCCCGTCAGCAACCGTTGCCGCTCTTGCAGATCGGCGATGCGATCCTCGAGCGACATCTCCAGCTTCTTGGGATCGCGATGCGCGCCCATGCCCTTGACGTTGCCGCCGGCGCAGAACGCTTCGCCGGCGCCGGTGATCAGGAGCGCGCCGACATCGGGGCTCTCGCCGCAGGTGCGGATCATCATGCGCAGCGCCGGCGTCAGCGCGTCCGACAGCGAATTGCGCGCCTCCGGCCGGTTCAGCGTGATGACAGCGACGCGGTCGCTGACAACGCAGAGGAGCTCGTTGGTGCCGGTATCGATGGTGGTTTCGGTGGTCAATGATTCCTCCCTGTTCTTGTTGGCTCTCGTAGGGTGGGTTAGCTGAGCGGACTGCGCCTGGCGCAGGTACGCTCGGCGTAACTCACCTCTTTAGCGTTCGCGGAGACAGAAGAGGTGGGTTACGCCTTCGGCTAACCCACCCTACGGGGTCTCGGTTCAAAACTTCTCCACCCAAGGGCGCAGCTCGAGCTCCCAGCTCCAGGCGCTGCGCGGCTGTTGCAGCACATTCCAATAGCTCTCTGCGATCGCATCAGGATCGAGCATCGAATCCGGCTTGTCCGCCGGGTCGTTGCGCGCCGCGCTGCGGATGCCGCCGTCGATGACGAAATGCGCGACATGGATGCCTTGCGGTGACAGCTCACGCGCCATGCTCTGCGCCAGCCCGCGCAGCGCGAACTTGCCCATCGCGAACGGTGCGGACTGCGCGTAGCCCTTGACGCTGGCCGAGGCACCGGTGAACAGGATCGCGCCATGCTGGTTCGGCAGCATGCGCTTCGCCGCCTGCTGCGCCACCAGGAAGCCGCCATAGGCGCTCACCGCGATCGCGTTGGCAACGTCGGTTGGGACGAGATCGACGAACGGCCCGCGCGCGCGGCCGCTGGCGTTGTAGACGACGAGGTCGGGCGTGCCGATCTCGCGCTCGACGAGGCCAAACAGGCGCTCGACCTCCTCGGGCTCGGTGGCGTTGCAGGCATAGGCCTTGGCGCCGGTCTCGCTACAGAGCGCACCGAGCTTCTCGATCTTGCGCGCGGCCAGCGCGACTCGGATGCCTTGCGCGGACAACAGCCGCGCCAGCGAGGCGCTCAGGCCTTCGCCTGCGCCGACGATGAGGGCGATCTTGTAAGTCGGGTGTTCCATGGTGTGATCTCTCAGGGACAGACGTCATTGATCTAGGCATCCGCCGCGTGGACAACCAGCCGCAGTCACAGACCGGACTAATCACATTCCGCAGAGCGAACTGCTCCTTCACGGCAATCATGCCGCCCTGACGATTTGCGGCTTTATTGCCCCTCGCAAGGGGAGCATGATCGACATCATCTCAAGCGGCAAGCGATAAGAATGCCGCCGGGCGGAAACCAAGAGGACGATCATGCACGAGCCGGTCACAGCGCAGCCACAGCATGTCGCGGCCGCACCATCCGGCCTGCTGGCGCCAGATACCACGGGCATGAATTTCTACCGCGCCGACCCGGCGCTGAGGGATATGTTGCGCATCCATCTGCCGGACACGCTCTTCCGCCACATCGAGCCGCATCTGGACCGTCTCGGTGAACTCGCCGGCGGCCATCTCGACGAGTGCGCGCGGCTTGCCGACCGGCACACGCCGGTGCTGCACCAGCGCGACAAGTTCGGCCGCGACGTGCAATGGATCGAATATCATCCGGCCTATCGCGAGCTGGAGAATGCCGCATTCGGCGAGTTCGGCATCCACGCGCTCTCGCTCCGCAAGGGCATCATGGGTTGGCCAGACAACTATCCTGTCGTGGCCAAGCACGCCTTCACTTTTCTGTTCAACCAGACCGAATTCGGCATGGGCTGTCCGATCAACGTCACCGACGGCTGCGCAAAGCTGCTGGCGAATTTCGGCAGCGACGCTCTCAAGGCCAAATATCTCGACGGCCTGACCTCGACCGACATGAGCAAGCTGACCCAGGGCGGCCAGTTCATGACGGAGAAGGAGGGCGGCTCCGACGTCGGCACGCTGACGACGCGCGCCGTGCAGGAGGGCGACCATTGGCGTCTCTATGGCGAGAAATGGTTCTGCTCGAATGCGGACGCGAAAGTCGTAATGCTCCTGGCGCGGCCCGAAGGCGCGGCCCCGGGCACGCGCGGCGTCGGCCTGTTCCTGATGCCGCGCTTCCTCGACGACGGTTCGCAGAACCACTATCGGATCGTGCGCCTCAAGGACAAGCTCGGTACCCGCTCGATGGCCTCGGGCGAGATCAAGCTCGAAGGCGCCAGCCGTCGGCAAGCTCGATCGCGGCTTCGTGCAGATGGCCGAGATGGTGAATTCCTCGCGGCTGTCCAACGGCGTCAAATCCGCCGCGCTGATGCGCCGCGCCTATCACGACGCCATGACGGTGGCCAAGAACCGCGTGGTGTTCGGAAGCCGCATCATCGACCTGCCGCTGGGACGACGGCAGATGCTTAAGATCATGCTGCCGGTAGAGCAGGCGCTGTCCATGAGTTTTCTCACTGCCGATGCGCTCGACCGCGCCGAAGCCGGCAGCCAGGATGCGGCGGCGCTGCTGCGCATCCTGACGCCGACGCTGAAATTCCGCGCCACACGCGATGCACGAAAGGTCTGCGGCGATGCGCTCGAGATGCGCGGCGGCATCGGCTACATCGAGGAATTCGCCACTCCGCGCCTGCTGCGTGATGCGCATCTCGGCTCGGTGTGGGAAGGCACGAGCAATATCGTCGCGATCGATGCACTCCGCCGCGCCGTCGGTCGCCATGGCGCCGAATCCGCGCTATCCGCCGATTTGCATTCGCGGCTCGATGACAGTGCCTCGGTGCCGCAGGCCTGGCGCGACAATCTGCGCGTGCTCGTCGACCGCGCCGTCAGTTTTGCGCGCGAAGTCGCCGGGACGTCCGAGAACGAGGCCGACGCGCGGCGCGCCACCAGCGTGCTCTATCACGTTTCCAGCGCAGTGGCGCTCGCCTGGGAGGCGCATCGCATCCACGCGATGCGCGGCGACGCACGTCGGCTTCTGCTGTCGCGGCTGGTGGTTGATCACCGGGTGGCGCTGAGCGACCCGTTCCGGCTGACGGAAAATGCCACCCAGGCCAAGATCGCTGCGCTCCTGCTGGGTGATCGCGACGCCAGCATGAGCGAGGTTGGCGAACTGGCTCTGGCGTCGTAGGCTCTCTTTCCACCTCTCCCTTCGGGAGAGGTGGACAGCCAACGGATCCAACGAACAAACAACAACGAGGAAACACCCCATGAAGGCCGCCGTCCTCTATGAAGTCAACCAGCCGCTCGTCGTCGAGGACGTCAGCCTGCCGAAGCCGGGCCCGCGCGAGGTCCTGATCCGCACCGCGGTTGCCGGTCTCTGCCACTCCGATCTTCACTTCATGGAAGGCCTTTATCCGCATCCGCTGCCGGCGGTGCTCGGGCACGAGTCGGCCGGCATCGTCGAGCAGGTCGGCTCCGACGTGACTTACGTGAAGCCGGGCGATCACGTCGTCACCTGCTTGTCGGTGTTCTGCGGCACCTGCGACAATTGCACCACCGGCCGCACCGTGCTCTGCACGGACACAACAGTAAAGATGCTGCCCGGCGTCTCCAACCGGATGCAATGGTCGAAGCCGGAGAAGCTGCACCAGTTCCTCAATCTCTCGTCCTTCGCCGAGCAGATGCTGGTGCACGAGAATGCGATCGTCAAAATCAGGAAGGACATGCCGCTCGATCTCGCCGCGCTGATCGGCTGCGGCGTCATCACCGGCTACGGCGCGGTGGTGAACACGGCGAAGGTGACGGCCGGCGAGACCGTGGCGGTGATCGGCTGCGGCGGCGTCGGCATGGCCGCGATCAACGGCGCGCAGATCGCCGGTGCCGGCCGCATCATCGCCATCGACACCAATCCGGCCAAGCTCCAGCTCGCGACCAAGCTGGGCGCGACCGACATCATCAATCCCGCCGATGGCGACGTGGTGAAGCAGGTGCGCGACCTCACCAATGGCGGCGTGCATCATTCCTTCGAGGTACTCGGGCGCAAGGAGACGGCGGAGCAGGCCTTTGCCATGCTCACCGCCGGCGGTACCGCCACCATCGTCGGCATGATCCCGTTCGGCCAGAAGGTCGAGCTGCATGGCTTCGACTTCCTGCGCGAGCGCAAGATCCAGGGCTCCTCGATGGGCTCAAACCACTTCCGTGTCGACATGCCGAGGCTGGTCGATT
>Ga0209758_1002563_pt1 | contig 18286 bp, 16 predicted proteins | sample AraplaMF_Col_mMF_FD_184258 | JGI IMG/M metagenome (GOLD analysis project Ga0209758, IMG submission 184258) | Arabidopsis root microbial communities from the University of North Carolina, USA - plate scrape MF_Col_mMF (SPAdes) (version 2) | ecosystem: Host-associated > Plants > Roots > Endosphere...
GCGGCAAGAGCAGCTCGACTGTCGGGACCGGCGGCTCCGCGGCCGGCAGCGGTTCGGGCAGCGGCTCGGCTTCGACGCTCGGCACCGGCGGTTCGTCGGCGGGCGGCGGCAAGAGCTCGTCCAGCGTCGGCACCGGCGGCTCGGCAGCGGGCTCAGGCTCGAACTCCGCCTCGACGCTCGGCACTGGCGGCTCGTCCGCGGGCAGCGGCAAGAGCGGCTCGACCGTTGGTGCGGCCGGCTCGTCTGCGGGCCATGCCAGCGAGATGGGCATGGAAAAGGGCAAAGGCCACCACAAGGACGAGATGAAGAAGGACAAGGACAGGGATTAACGCCTTAAGGTCCACGGAGCGGCAGCGATGCCGCTCCTTTGTCTGTGTTGGAGGAGAACTGCCATGAACAAATCGATCATTGCGATTTCAGCATTGGCTTTGATGGGCAGCACCGCTCTGGCCGCAACGACGGAAAAGACCGGCAAGACGGCCTCCGGCGAAACCTGCAAGGTCACGGTCGAGAAACATGCCGACGGCAGCATCACTGCGCTCGGCTCATCTAGCTCCGGCACGACCGGATCGACGGCGTCAAGCGGTTCGCTGTCGAGCTCGAGCTCGGCCGGCGGATCGTCGGTGCACGTGCAGGCCGGCGGCGGCAATGTTTCGAGCTCGTCATCGACGGCAGGCGGCCCTGGCTCAACGAGCGCCAGCACCATCACCGTCAACGGCTGCACGATCTCGACCTCGTCACCCTGAACAGAGGATTGCAACATGAGAATACTCGCTACGACCTCGGCGGTCGCGCTTCTGCTTGCCGCCACCTCACCTGTGCTGGCACAGACCAGCATCACCGGCGGTTCGGGCGGCTCGGCCGCCGCAGGCGGCACCTCCGCCTCCACCGTCGGCACCGGCGGCACGTCGACCTCGGCAAGCGGCAGCACAGGCTCGTCGATTGCGACTGGTGGAAGCGCCGCCGCCGTCAATGGCAAGAGCCAGACCGGTGTCAGCATGAACAAGGGCAATGGCCCGGTGCTGAATTCCAACGCCCGCGCACAAGCGCATGAGGGCGGCACGTTCAGCCGTTCGCACACGCGCACGCAGGTGAAGGCCGGTGAACAAGTCGGCTCGACCACCAAGACGATGTCGCACGTGCCGGGCTCGAAGCCGACCATGTCGACCACGTCGACGACGGCACGATAGCGCTTCGCACAAACGCTTTGATCCTCACGACCTGCTGCCCGATCCGATCGGGCAGCTCTTTTGCCCCGGTTCAACCGCCGCTGAGGCTATGGCTGATGCGCGTGACGACCGCATCCCATTGCCGTTTCTCGGCCGCGGGATAATTGATCAGCACACAGTGGACGTAGCCGCTGGTGAAGTTGCAGCGGTCGTACCAGATCTTGTCATGCTTGATGCTAGACACGACGAAGAAGTTTTGCCCAATCTGCTTGTAGACGATGCCGGACGGCGGATGCTTCGCCGCCAGGAATGCGGCCGGCGAAATCCCCTGCTCGCGAGGAACGGCCTGCACCGTGAGATCGGCAGTGCCGTCGGGCGTGCGGAATTTCTGGCCGTAGCCGTCCGGCTTGCCTGCCTGTTCCGTGAAGATCGAGGTGGGAATGTCGACCGATGTCCCGGACTGGGGGATGCGGTAGGCCGTCCAAGCGTCGGCCCGGGCAAGAACCGGCGAAGCGAGCATTAGTGTAAGGGTGACGGCGGCTATCGTCTTCATGTCGATCTCATCATTTGCGCGGCGCCAGTTGCAGCTCCAGCAAGGCGATCCTCTGCAAGTTCGCCACATCGCGCTCGCCTGCGCCTGCGGTGCGCAGGATGGATTCGGCGAGCGCGGTAACATGCGACGAATGCACAGGCTCCGGCAGGGTCGCGACCGCAGCATCCAGGGCGCTGGTCATCAGCTCGATCACCTCTGGGGAAAATGCGGCGTTGGAAAAGTTCTTCATCTCGCGAAGCCGGCCGCCGATAGGCGCCACCGGTTCAACGCCGGGAAAAAATGGAAGTTCCTGCGCGAGAGTCACGCATGCTGTTGACAGGACTGCTCCTGATGCAATTCTGCGTCGCAGCTGATCCCTGCCGGACCCCTGAATTGCATGTCGACCCTGGAAGCTGCACTGCGTGGAGGAGCTGTCGTCATCCTTCTTCTCCGCGCGGCCGTCGCCGCTCGCAATACGCGGCGCGACCCCGTGAGCCGTTATGCCGCGCTGCTGAACGCGAGTATCGCGGGTTTTATCGTCGAGTCCGCACCGGGCTTCGGTGCGCTTGATTTGAGTCTGCGCATTCCGGTCGCAGTGGTCAGCGCGGGATTGCCGGCCGCGTTCTGGATCGCCATGGGCGCGATGTTCACCGACGAGTTTCGGCCGCGCTGGTCCCATACGCTCGGCTGGCTGGCGCTGGTGGCGCTCGCCGTGATGGACCAGTTCAGGCACCCGATGTCCGTCGACGTGGCACGCACCGGCCTGTCGGTGGCCTTCCTGCTGTTCGGCGCCTGGCATGCATGGTCGGGGCGCGGGATCGACCTGGTTGAAGGGCGACGGAGGCTTCGCGTCTGGTACGCTGCCATCACGGTGCTTTATGCGCTGGTCGCGATCGCGGCGGACTGGCTCTGGCCCGGCGGTCTTTCGGCGAGTTCGGTCAGCCTCGCCAATGCAGCCGCCCTGACGGCGCTGATCTTCCTGTTCGCCGTACAGGCCTCGATCATTGCGGCGGAGACGCAGCTGGCGCCCGCCGCCGTACAGGCCAGGCCATCGGCGCCTGCATTCGATCCGCAGGTCGTTGCGCCGGCAGCCGGACCCGATTCGGCGCAGCTCTTGGCGCTCCAGCACCTGCTCGAGCACGACAAGGTCTTTCGCGAGCCGGACCTGAGCACCGCGTCGCTGTCGCAAAAGCTCGGCATCCCGGAATATCGGCTGCGCCATCTGATCAACCGGCGGCTCGGCCATCGCAATTTCAACGCCTTCGTTAACGGCTACCGGCTCGCGGACGCCGAAGCCGCGCTCAGCGACCCCGCGCAGGCCAGCGTTCCGATCCTGACCATCGCGCTCGATGCAGGCTTCGGCTCGGTCGGTCCCTTCAACCGCGCCTTCAAGGCGCAGACCGGGCTGACGCCGTCGGAGTACCGGCGGGCTCGCCTTTCCGGCGCGGGAGCGGCCGTCGGACCGGATACGGCCGAGGCCTGACCGATTCCTGATACGAGGCGGGCCGTTTGCGGAAATCGGCCATTCCGCCTGCAGGAATCGGCGCGCCGGGGCATGTTCGCCATGCCAGCTTTCTCCCCGCAGGTCGCGAGCCTGCGATGCGGAGAACGCCATGCCCCTGCTGCTCCAAGTGCTGAAATTCGCCCTCCCGGCCCTGATCGCGATCGCGACGCTGGAAGGCCTGGTCCTTGCCCTGGTGATCCGGTCCGATTACGACTGGCGGGCCTATCTGGCTTCCCTCGCCGACGCGCTCGGCCGGGAGTATTTCGTCTACGCTCTCTTGCCGCTCAGCCTGGCGCAGCCACTGGTCGAGCTGGCCTGGAAGCATCGGCTGTTCACCGTCCCGCTGAACGGTCCACTGGCCGTGGCCGTGCTCGTGATTGCCCAGGATTTCAGCTATTACTGGTTCCATCGCTGCAGCCATCGCGTGCGCTGGTTCTGGGCAACGCACGCGATCCACCACTCTTCGAACGACTTCAACCTCGCGGCCGCCTACCGCTTCGGCTGGACCGGACGGCTGACCGGCACTGCGGTCTTCTTCGTGCCGATGATCTGGCTCGGCTTCGCCCCGGGCCCGGTGTTCACTGCTGCCGCGGTCAACCTGCTCTACCAGTTCTGGCTACACGCGGAGTGGATTCCGAAGCTCGGCTGGCTCGAATATGTGCTCAACACGCCCTCGCATCATCGCGTGCACCACGCCTGCAACGCTGAATATCTCGACCGCAATTACGGCGGCATCTTCATCCTATTCGACCGCATGTTCGGCACCTTCGTCGCGGAGCGCGACGATTTGCCGTGCCGCTACGGGCTCGTCACGCCGCTGCGCTCCAACAATCCGATCGTGATCGCGTTTCACGAATGGGCGGCACTGGCGCGCGATCTGTGGCGGTCGCGCTCCTGGCATGACCGGCTCGCCTGCCTGATCGGTCCGCCGCGTGGCAGCGAGCCCCTCCTGACCATTGCGGCGCACGATGCGACCGGTGGCCACGAACGGCTGCCGCCCAATCTCACGTCGCCCGTCAGCCAGCATCCTGGCAAATAATGCCCATCATTGAGAGGCGAACCGACCGCGCCGCCCGCGGCTCACCCTGTCTTCGTCCCTGTAACGACGGCCAGCGCCTCGACGAGGAGGTCGAGATCGGCCTCATCGGTGACCAGCGCCGGAGTGACGCGGATGCATCGGCCCTTGGCGACGCCGGCCCGGACCTGCACTCGCCTTGTCTTAAAATTGAGATATATACAGGTTTGTGCCCTGGCGAGTTGACATCCTCAACGAGACCGTGGCCGCGAGTCGCCGCTCTCCCGGCTGACAATGCAAGCCCGCTTTTTGCGGCTTGCCGAGCGCATTGTGTCCGCCGGAACGTCACCCCGCCTTCACGCTCGCATCGATCAATAGCTTCGCCGCTGCGAGAGCCGATTGTGCGGGGCCGGCTTCGGACTGCTGGCCGGTGACGTAGATGCCTTCGATCAGGAGCAACAGCGCATCGCCGAGCACATCAGGCTGGCGCGCGCCCATGGCGCTAGCGAGCTCGCGCAGACGCTTGCGAAACACCTTCTTGTGGGCTTCGGCGACCTGGCGGGCGGGATTGTCCCGCGCCGGATATTCCACCGCGGCGTTGCTGAGGCCACAGCCGCGATAGCCCTTGGCCACCGCGCGCGGGGCGAGCTGGCCGATATAGGCCAGCACGTGGTCGCGGGCATTGCTGTAGGCCTTACCGCCGGGCCGCTCGAAATTCTCCCAGAAGTTCCGTTCGTAGTCGCGCAAATAAGCAGCGGCGAGATCGTCCTTGGAGGCGAAGGCGCGGTAGAGGCTGGGTTTTGTCACCCCGGCCCGGTCCACCACCTCGTCGACGCCGACGGCGCGGATGCCCTCGCGATAGAAGAGTTCGCTGGCGGAGGCTCTGATCCGGTCGGCGGCCCGGAGCGGGGCGTCTGCGGCCTTCTCGGCTTTTTTCGACATGCGGCTTGGTCTGGTCTTGGGCATGGCTTGGCTTTGGGCTTGACAATGTTACTGACCGGTACGTATTAGTACGGCATCGCCATACGTACCGGTAAGTAACATGCCCCAGCCCTCGTTTCAACAAGCCTCCGTGCAACCCTCCTCCGTCTCCCGCCGGCCGTTCGGCCAGAACTACGCCTTCGTGGTCGTTGCCGTGATTTTCCTGGCGCTGCTCGCCTCCGCCGGCCTGCGTGCAACGCCGGGCGTGCTGATGCTGCCACTGCAGAAAGCCTTTGGCTGGGATGTCAGCGTGATCTCGTCCTCGGCCGCCGTCGGCATTTTCCTTTACGGCCTCGCCGGTCCCTTTGCCGCAGCGGTGATGCAGCGCTTCGGCATCCGCCGCACCGTGCTCGGCGCGCTGACGTTGATGTCGATCTCGACGGCCATGAGCTATTTCATGACCGCGCCGTGGCAATTGTTCATGAGCTGGGGACTGCTCTCCGGCATCGGCTCGGGCGCGGTCGCCAACGTGCTCGGCGCTACCATCGTCAATCGCTGGTTCACCACCAATCGGGGCCTCGTCATGGGGCTTTTGACGGCCAGCACCGCCACGGGCACGCTGATCTTCATGCCGGGCCTCGCATCGCTGGTCGAATGGGGCGGCTGGAAGCCTGTCGTGCTGACGGTCGCCGCCTGCTGCGCGGCGCTGATTCCGCTGGTGTATTTCCTGGTGCCGGAGCGGCCCGCCGCCATCGGCCTACGCTCCTATGGCAGCACGCACGACGACCAACCGGCCGCGCCCGCACAAGGCAATCCGTTCGTCGCCGCGATCAGGAACCTTCTGCGCGCGGCGACGACGCCGACCTTCTGGTTCCTGTTCGCGACCTTCTTCATCTGCGGCTTCACCACCAACGGCCTCGTCGGCACCCATCTGATCGCGTTCTGCGGCGACCATGGGATCTACGAGGTGCAGGCCGCGAGCCTGCTCGCGCTGATGGGATTCTTCGACCTGTTCGGCACCACGCTATCGGGCTGGCTCACCGACCGCTTCGATCCGCGCAAGCTGTTGTTCTTCTATTACGGCTTGCGCGGGCTGTCGCTGATCTACTTGCCCTACTCGGATTTCTCCTTCGTCAGCCTGTCTGTATTCGCGGTGTTCTACGGCCTCGACTGGATCGCGACCGTGCCGCCGACCGTGCGCATCGCCAACGAGGCATTCGGCGACAAGAACGCGCCGCTGATCTTCGGCTGGGTGGTCGCCGGCCATCAGCTCGGCGCGGCCTGCGCCGCCTTCTTCGCCGGCTTCATGCGCTCGGCGCAGGGCGATTACCTGCAGGCCTTCATGATCGCCGGCGCGACCGGCATCGTCGCGGCGGTGCTCTCGCTGATGATCGGCCGGCGGCCGGTGCAGCCGGCGCTCGCTGCGGCTTGAGCAAAGCGCGCCGGCAAGGCAGCCATTGCCGACCTTGCCGGCATGCGACGAAATTCGAAGATTGATTCCGTTAAGGAATCTGAAATATTGTCGTGGCGAAGCGGGTAGCTTGGAGGCCCGCACAGGAGCTCGAGAGTTCGCGTTGCGTCCAGCTCCATCCCAATCAACCGAAACGATCTGTGGCGGCGCGGCGGATGAGCGATTCCCTTCTTGCAACGGTCGGCGACCATTTCTTCATTGGCCTGCGGCCGACAAGCGTCCTTGATGACCGGGATCGCGCCTTGCTGCGGGATCTGCGGCCGGCCGGCGTCATCCTCTACAAGAGCAATTTCCGTCACGACCTGCCCTATCGGGACTGGCTATCCGTTCACCGCGACCTGATTGCGGCGATCCGCGACGCCTCGCAGCGCGACAAGCAGTTCATCGCCATCGACCACGAGGGCGGTCGCGTGTGCCGCACGCCGGCGCCGATCACGCGCTTTTCCTATGCGGCGCGCTGGGCTTCGACTGCGGAGCAGGTTGGCGACGCCATGGGCGTCGAGCTCGCTTCCCTCGGCTGCAACCTGAACTTCGCGCCTGATCTCGACATTCACAGCAACCCCGCCAATCCCGTGATCGGCGAGCGCGCCTTCGGCCGCACGGCCGACGACGTGATCAAATCGATGCTGCCGTTCGCCAAGGCGATGGAACGCCGCGGCGTTCGGGCCTGCGGCAAGCATTTCCCGGGGCATGGCGATACGCAGGTGGATTCGCATCACGAATTGCCGGTGCTCGATCTCGATCTCGACCAGATCAAGGCGCGCGAGCTGAAGCCGTTCGCCGCCGCGATCGAGGGCGGCATCGAGATGATGATGACGTCGCACATCCTGTACCGCAAGCTCGATCCCAACGATCCCGTCACGCTGTCGCGCGCGATCACGCAGGGGCTGCTGCGCGAGGCGATGAATTTCCGCGGCGTGATCGTTTCCGACGACGTCGGCATGCGCGCGATGGCCGGGCGGCTGGATGCGCCCGATTCCGGCGCGCGCTTCATGGCCGCGGGCAATGACATGCTGATGATCTGCTCGCATCTGACCGACACCGAACGCGCCCGCTTCCTCGCGCAATCGATCCTCAACGGCGTCGATTCCGGAAAGCTCGATCCGGCGGTGCTGAAGGCCTCAGCTAAGCGCGTTCAAGCGATGCTGGATGGCACCGCGCAAAACGAGGTCTCGGAGCTGCCGGCCGAGGTGCTGGCGCGTCATCGGAGCGCCGGCACCCAATTCGACGCGGCCACGGTCGAGGTCGTCTAGCGGGTTATCCCGGCCCCCGCAAAACCATCAGCAAGGCAGACGTTCACTCCCGTAAGCGCCGTTGATCTTGATATGCTACGCGTGCTAGTGTTACGAGCCGTAGCGGGCAGGCGCCTGACGTGACCACGTCAGGTTGCTTCTTCATGCCGAGTGGTTTTCAATCGCGGGACGATAGTCTCTGACATCGGTGCCCCGGCCAAGGTGATGAGTTTGAACGTGAAACGCGCAGCAAAACTCCTCATCGGGGCTATGGTCGCAGTGCCGGCCGGCTATGCGGCCTATCATTACGGCCATGATTTCAAGCTCCCGTTTACGCTGCCCTTCATGCGGACGGCGGAAGCCGAGCAAAGCCCTGCGGCACCTCCGCCACGGCCGCCGGTCGCGGTCAAGGTCGCCGCCGCGAAAGCGGAGGACGTCCCGATCTATTTGACCGGTATCGGCACGATCCAGGCTTCCAACACCGTCAACGTGCAGAGCCGGGTCGACGGCGAGATCGTCCAGATCCTTTTCCAGGAGGGGCAGGACGTCAAACAAGGCGACATCATCGCAGTGATCGATCCGCGCCCGTTCCAGGCCCAGCTCGATCAGCAGATCGCGATCCGGCAGAAGGACCAGGCGCTGCTGGACGGCGCCCAGATCGACATGGAGCGTTACGATGCGCTGATCAAGACCGCCGCGATCTCGCGGCAGGTCGTGGACCAGCAGCATGCGCTGGTCGAGCAGTACAAGGCGCAGGTCAGGAACGACGAGGCCCAGATCGAATATGCGCGCACGCAGCTCGGCTTCACCAATATCCGTGCGCCGATCAGCGGACGGCTCGGCATCCGCCAGGTCGACCAGGGCAATTACGTGCGCGCGGTGTCGCCGGCGACCATCGTCACCGTCACGCAATTGCAGCCGATCTCGGTGGTCTTCACCCTTGCCGCGACCGCCGTCGGCCAGACCCGGCTCGGCCTCGGCCAGACCGAGGCGCCGGTGGTCGCGCTCACGGCCGACAACACGGCCGAGCTCGACAAGGGCACGATCACGCTGGTCGACAACCAGGTCGACCAGGCCAGCGGCACGATCAAGCTGAAGGCGAGCTTTCCCAACAAGGCGCTGAAACTCTGGCCAGGCAATTTCGCCAACGGGCGGATCACGGTGGACACGCGCAAGAACGCGATCACCGCGCCCGCAATGGCCGTGCGGCACGGACCGCGCGGAGATTTCGTCTGGGTCGCGAATCCGGACGACACCGCGGCCTTTCGCCCCGTCGTGGTCGGGCAGATCTTCGACGGACGCGCGATGATCGAGCGCGGCCTCGCCAAGGGCGAGCGCGTCGTCACCGACGGCTATTACCGGCTCGAGAACGGCTCCCGTATCACGATCGAAGGCCAGACGCCGACCGCGAAGGCGCAGTCCACGACCCAGCCGCGCTCCGAGCCGCGCGTTGACTGAGGTCCGCCATGTCCGCGCCCTTCATTACGAGGCCGATCGCGACGACGCTGATGATCGTCGCGGTCGTTCTGCTGGGCATGCTCGGCTATCGTGAGCTCCCGATTGCACCGCTGCCGAATGTCGACTTTCCCACCATCCAGGTGGTGACACGCTATCCCGGCGCCTCGGCCAATGTCGTGGCGACCTCGATCACCGCGCCGCTGGAGCATTATTTCGGCACGATCTCCGGGCTGACCGACATGAGCTCGACCAGCTCCTACGGCTACAGCCAGATCACCCTGCAATTCGACCTGTCGCGCAAGATCGACGCGGCCGCGCAGGACGTACAGGCGCGGATCAATGCGGCGGCCGGCTGGATCCCGGTCGAGCAGCTGCCGAGCCCGCCGACCTATCGCATGGTCAATCCGGCCGATACGCCGGTGCTGATCCTGGCACTGACGTCGAAGACGATGGCCCTGCACGAGGCCAATGATCACGCCGCGACCATCCTCGTGCCGAAGCTGTCGCAGATCCCCGGCGTCGGCGCCGTCAGCATCGAGGGCGGACAAACGCGAGCCGTGCGCTTGCAGATGAACCCGACCCGGCTTGCCGGGCTCGGCATGTCCCTCGACGACGTCCGCCGCGGCATCGCCGCCACCACCGCGGACAATCCCAAGGGATCGCTCGACGGTCCGAGGCAGGCGTTCCACGTCGACACCAACGACCAGCTGTTCACCGCGGAGGCCTACCAGGATGCGGTGATCGCCTATCGCAACGGCGCGCCGGTCCTGCTGCGCGACGTCGGCACCGCCATCGACGGCGTCGAGGATGCCGAGCAGGCGGCCTGGTTCCAGGGCGAGCGCGCCGTGCTGCTGGATATCCAGCGCCAGCCCGGCGCCAACACGATCGAGGTCGTTGACGCGATCAAGAGCATTTTGCCGAAGCTGCAGGATTCGCTGCCCGCGGCGCTGAGGATCTCCGTCGTCAGCGACCGCACCACGACGATCCGGGCCGCGATCCACGACGTGCAGTTCACGCTGGTGCTGACGGTCGCGCTGGTCGTTCTCGTCATCTTCATCTTCCTGCGCAAGCTGTGGGCGACCGTGATCCCGAGCGTCACGCTGCCGGTCTCGCTGATCGCGACCTTCGGCGTCATGGCGCTGTGCGGCTTCAGCCTCGACAATCTCTCGCTGATGGCGCTGACGATCGCTTCGGGTTTCGTCGTCGACGACGCCATCGTGATGATCGAGAACATCGCGCGCTATGTCGAGGACGGCGAGGATCCGCTTCAAGCGGCACTGAAAGGCGCGCGGCAGATCGGCTTCACCATCGTCTCGCTGACGGTGTCGCTGATCGCCGTGTTCATCCCGCTGCTCTTGATGGGCGGCGTGGTCGGCCGGCTGTTCCGGGAATTCGCGATCACGCTGTCCCTTGCCGTCGTGATCTCGGGTCTCGTCTCGCTGACGCTGACGCCGATGATGTGCGCGCAGCTGCTGCAACGCGAGGACCCTGATGCGCAGCACGGCTTTCTGTTCCGCCTCAGCGAACGCGGCTTCGACGTCTCCGCGAGTTTCTACCTCTGGGGGCTCGACTGGGTGCTGAGGCACCGCAACCTCACGCTGGCCTTCACCGTGCTCACGCTGGTGGCGACGGGGATGCTGTACGTCGTCATCCCGAAGGGATTCCTGCCCCTGCAGGACACCGGCCTTTTGATCGGCACCACCGATGCCGCCCAGGACATCTCCTTTGCGGCGATGGCCGAGCGGCAGCAGCAACTCGCGGCGGTTATCGCTGGGGATCCCGACGTCGTCACCGTCGGCAGCTTCGTCGGCATCGGCTCCGTCAACACGACGCTGAACAGCGGCCGCCTCTATATCGATATCGGCAGCCCCGACGTGCGGAAATCGTCCGCCGCCACCGTCATGGCGCGGTTGCAACATGCTGTCGAGGGCGTTCACGGCATCGCGCTGCATCTGCAGCCCGCGCAGGATCTGCAGATCGAATCGCGCGTCGCGCGCACGCAATATCAATATGCGCTGCAGGATCTCGACGAGGAGGAGCTTCGCCTCTGGGGCCGGCGCCTGGTCGAGGCACTGCGCAAGCGCCCGGAGCTCGCCGACGTCGCCGATGACCGGCAGGACGAAGGCCTGCAGATGTCCGTCACCATCGATCGCCAGCTCGCATCGAGCTACGGCATCAGCCTGAACACGATCGACCAGACGCTCTATGATGCGTTCGGTCAGCGTCAGATCGCAACCGTGTTCGGCCCCCTCACCCAGTATCACGTCATCGTCGAGGTCGATCCCGCGCTTCGCAACGATCCTGACATCCTCGGCAAGATCTACCTCACTCCCGCCGCGGCCCAGGCCAGCACCATCGATCAGCAAACCGGCGGCTTCAGCGGCGCCTTCAGCAGGGCCTCCACGCCGGTGCCGCTATCGGCCTTCGCACGGATCGAGCGGCAGCACGCGCCGCTGCTGATCTCGCACCAGGGCCTGTTTCCGGCCACGACGATCTCGTTCAACCTCGCCGACGGCGTGTCGCTGAGCCAGGCGACGGAGGCGCTGCGCAAGACCGAACGCGAGATCGGGTTGCCGGACGCGGTCACCACCAGGCTGATCGGCACGGCCGCCGAGTTCGCCAATTCGCTCAGCGACGAGAAATGGCTGCTGCTCGCCGCGATCGTCACGGTCTACCTGATCCTCGGCATGCTCTATGAGAGCTACATCCACCCGATCACGATCCTGTCGACACTGCCTTCCGCCGGCATCGGCGCGCTGCTGGCGCTGATGTTGTACCGGCAGGATCTCAACCTGATCTCGCTGATCGGCATCATCCTCCTGATCGGCATCGTCAAGAAGAACGCCATCATGATGGTGGATTTCGCGCTCGCCGCCGAACGCGAGGACGGTGCGTCCTCGTTCGACGCGATCAGGCAGGCCTGCATCCTGCGCTTCCGCCCGATCATGATGACGACGATGGCGGCGCTGTTCGGCGCGCTGCCGCTCGCGATCGGCTCGGGCACCGGCTCCGAGCTGCGCCAGCCGCTCGGCATCGCCATCGTCGGCGGCCTGATCGTTTCCCAGGTGCTGACGCTCTACACGACCCCCGTCGTCTATTTGGCATTCGCCTCGCTGCGCAGCCGGTTCGGATGGCGACCCGCATCCGAGGTGGCGGCCTTGGCTCAGCCCGAACGGCCGGCGCCGTGAGCATCACCGCACAATTCGTGCTGCGGCCGGTGGCGACGACGCTGCTGATGATCGGCGTATTCCTGCTCGGCTGTGTCGCCTATGTGCGCCTGCCGATCGCCTCGGTGCCGGCGGTGGAGCGGCCCACGATCGGGATCTACGCGCCATTCCCCGGTGCGAGCCCGGCCACGGTCGCGAGCGCACTGGCGCAGCCGCTCGAGACCACGCTCGCGCTGATCCCGGGCGTGACCGAAATCGCCTCGTTCAGCGCCATGGGCGGCACCAGCATCACGGTGGAGTTCGAGCTCTCGGTCAATCTCGATGCCGCCGCCGGCGCGGTGCAGGCCGCCATCAACTCGGCGGGACCGAACCTGCCGAAAGGCCCGTGGCCGCCGGTCTATTGGAAGGCGAATCCGGCGGGCGCCGCAGTCGTGGCGCTGGCGCTCACCAGCGACGTGTTCACTTCCGGCGAGGTCTACAGCCTTGCCGATGGCGTGATCTCGCCAAAACTGTCGCAGCTGCCGGGCGTCGCGCGGATCAACGTGACGGGCGCCGAGCGAAGCGCGGTGCGCATCCAGGTGTCCCCGGCGCGACTCGCCGCGATGAACCTGTCGTTGGAGGCGGCCCGCGTCGCCGTGATCAGCGCATCGCAGAACCTGCCGAAGGGCGCCGTCTCGGTCGACGGCCAGCGCTTCACCATCGAGGCCAACGACCAGTTGCTCCAGGCGTCCGAATATCGCGACATCGTGCTGGCCTGGCGCAACGGCGCGCCTATTCGTCTAGGCGACGTCGCGTCGGTCACTGACAGCGTCATCAATAACCGCCTTGCCGGCTGGTACGGCACCGAGCGCGGCGTCGTGCTGTTCATCTACAAGCAGTCGGACGCCAACATCGTCGAGACGGTCGATGCGATCAAGGCGCAGCTGCCGGAGATCCAGCGCTGGCTGCCGCCGGGCATCAAGCTGCATACGATCTACGATCGCACCACGCTGATCCGGTCAGCCGTGAACGACGTCAAGCTCACGCTCGTGGTCGCCTCGGCGCTGGTCGTGCTCGTCATCGCGCTATTCCTCAGGCGATTCTGGGCGACCGTGATCCCGAGCGTCACGATTCCGGTCTCGCTGGCCGCGACCCTGTTCGTGATGAGCCTGTGCGGATTTAGCCTCGACAATCTCTCCCTGATGGCGCTGACCATCGCGGCCGGCTTCGTCGTGGACGACGCCATCGTCATGATCGAGAACATCATCCGCCGCATGTCCGAAGGCGAGCCGGCGCTCCAGGCTGCCATCAACGGTAGCAGGCAGATGGCGTTCACGGTCGTCGCCATCACCGTCGCCCTGATCGCGGCGCTGATCCCGATCCTATTCATGCCTGATGTCGTCGGCCGCTATTTCCGCGAGTTCGGCGTGACACTGGTGGTCGCCATCGTGTCCTCCGCCGCGATCTCGCTGACGCTGACGCCAATGATGTGCGGCCATCTGCTCGATCGCGGCCGGCAGCGGCTGCACAATCCCGATGCAGACCCGGGTCGCCGCACGTTCTATGCCCGCAGCCTCGACTGGACGCTACGCCACCGTTTCCTGACCGCCTTGATGATCGCCGCGCTGACCGGGGCCAGCGTCTGGCTCTATCTTCTTCTGCCCAAGGGTTTCATGCCGACGCAGGACACCGGCGTGATGTTCGTGCGGACCATTGCGCCCTCGAACATCTCGTTCCTGTCGATGGAGGACCGGCAGCGCGCCGTCGGCGAGGCGATCCTGCAAGATCCCGCGATCTCTGGCCTGACGTCCTACATCGGCGAGGGCAACGGCAACGCGCTCAGCGTCGGACAGATGCTGGTGGCACTCAAGCCGCCCGAGATCCGCAAGCAGTCGATCCAGCAGGTCATCACGCGCTTGCGCGAGCGCATGAACCAGATCGACGGCGTCCGGGTGTTCTTCGTGCCGCTCCAGGATCTCAATCTCGGCGTCCAGTCCAGCGGCTCGCGCTTTCAATATACGCTCTGGGGTATCGACGAGGAGCAGGTGATGCGCGCCGCGGAGACGATGATCCGCCGCGTCCGCGGCATTCCCCAGGTCATCGACATCATCCCGAGCTGGGAGACCGGCGGCTTGCAGGCCGGCCTGACCATCGACCGCCTGCGCGCCGCGATGCTCGGCGTCACGCCTGTGGCGGTCGACAACACGCTCAACGATGCCTTCGGCCAGCGCCAGGTCAATCTCCTGTATTTTCCAACCAACTATTCGCGCGTGATCTTCGAGGTCGAGCCGCAAGCGGCAACGGGCCCGGAGTCGATGAGCCAGATCTACGTCCCGAGCGCCAGCGGCAAAGCGGTGCCGCTGACGGCCCTGACCCGGCCGCAGCGCGCGCACGCGGCGATGTGGGTCCGCCACAGCGCGCAGTTTCCGGCCGCCACGATTTTTTTCGACATCAAGCCCGGCACGTCGATCGGCGATGCCATCGCCTCGATCCGCAGGGAAGAGGCAGCGGCAAAGCTGCCCGACGAGGTCAAGGCGGAATTCCGCGGCGAGGCCAAGGAAGCCGACAAGTCGATCGCCAAGCAGGCAGCGCTGTTCGCAGCGGCGCTGATCGCGATCTACATCGCGCTCGGCATGCTCTACGAGAGCTATGTCCATCCACTGACCATTCTCTCGACCTTGCCGCCGACCGCCTTCGGCGCGCTGGTCGCGCTGTGGGCGACGCGCACCCAGTTCACGCTGGTGACCACGATCGCCTGCATCCTGCTGGTCGGCATGGTGATGAAGAACGCCATCATGATGGTCGACTATGCTCTCGATGCGGAGCGGCATCGCGGCCTCAGCGCCCGCGACGCCATCCTGCTCGCGGCGCGCTTGCGGGCCCGCCCCATCACCATGACGATGCTGGCCGCGTTCTTGAGCGCCGTGCCTATCGCTCTCGGCACCGGCCCGGGCTTCGAGATCCGTCAGCCGCTCGGCATCACCATCATGGGGGGCCTCGTCGTCGCGCAGGTGTTCACGCTGTACTCGACGCCGGCGATGTATCTGATCCTGGACAAGCTGCGGCGGAAGAAGGCGCCGGCGCACCCCGAGGCATTCGCCTCCGTTGCCGCTGTCGCGGAGACGCCCTCGTAAGCCTGATGCGATGGCGACGGGGGCCACGAGCAACGCGATACCGGACAAAAACATGCTTTATTGTACCAATGTACCATGGTACATTGGGGAATGGAGTTGGAACGGGTACAGACCGGCGTCCGCCTGGAAAAGCGATTACTGAAGGTGCTCAAGGCATTAGCCGAGCATCGCGACATGAGCCTGGGCGATCTCATCGAAGGTATCGTGTTGCACGCCTTCGAGGGTCGCATTCCCTTCTCGCAAGAGACGCTCAGCGTGATCGAACAGCTGAAGCGGATCTACGGCTTGGAGCTGACAGCCGCCGATAGTCATCGGTCGTATGGAGATGAAGAGCGTCTTTGATGAACCGTATCGAGCGACGTCACAACATCACGGTTGCCCGATCCATCGATGAGGTGTTTCCGCTTTTCACGCCTAAGGGAGAGACCCTGTGGGTGCCGGGCTGGAATCCGGATTTCATCCACCCCGAGAACGGAGAGACCTGCGAAGGCATGGTTTTTCGAACCGGCCGCGACCAAGACGAGACGCTCTGGTCCTGCATTGAATGGAAGCCGTCTGACTACCGGGTCCGGTATGCGCGCGTGACCCCGAGTTCACGCTTTGGATTCGTGGAGGTGAGTTGCAAGAAGGCCCGCCCCGCGCAGACGGAGGTTTCGGTGAGCTACACTTTCACCGCCCTGACGGAACAAGGGAAGATCGACCTCGCCAATCTGACCAATGATGCGTTCAGCCAGATGATCGAAACCTGGAGGGTTCAGATCGAGCGGTGGTTCGAAGCGGCTGATGAAGGTGCGGGCTAAGCACGCATTGTCGAATTCAATCGGCTTCAGGTGACGCACGCAATCGAGACTACTCGATGAGGATCGGCGCAGCGATGTCGATGCGATCGTCCTTCTTCACGTCGATGCCGAGCGCCAGCGACCACTTTCCGCTCGCCGCGGTCGTCATGCGCTACGGCCGGGCGTGACGGTGACATCGGCCATCACGCGTGTGCCGCAGATATGCTGCTGCTCGTCATGGGCGACGTTGTGTTCAAGCTCGGCTGCGATGGCGCCGGTGCAGATGCATCGTGCCGGCAGCAGCTCTTTGTCTGGACACAAACTACGGCGCCATTCGCCCCCGAGCTTGATCTCCGACAAAGATTGCGCTGCTCGCCCTGGTATTATTGGCAACATGGGACAACCTGAGAGCCTTACCCATTCGTTAACCGGCGACGAAGCTTGTGAATCCAACGGGCAGGAGCGAGCGATGATCGGAGCGATCGAGCTATTGCGGAAAAAAGCCGACGAGTGCGAACGCCGCGCCAGGCGCGCCATCGACAAATCAGACCAAGCCGAGTTGATGGACATGTGTGCCGCGCTTCACTTTCTGTCCGGCGAGGCCGCGCGGCTCCAGAGCAGGATCACGCTGCTGGAAGCTTCCGAGATATCCGTGATCGATTGCCGGACCGCGACGGCGTCCGCAGCCCTCGAAGCCCCATCGACTGAGCGGCAAGACTTGGGATCGTCTAGTGCATTCACGTAGCGCGGCCCGCGTCGAGCCCTCGAAATCGCCGGCCAAACTCTCGAGGCGGCGAGTCCGGTTGACCAGGTCGGAACCGCGGCGAGCTCTCAGACCTGGCGCCTCGCCTGTCTAGCCCGCTCGAACCTGGCGCAGGAATCCGTCGACCGCCGCGCGCAGCGTTCCGGCCTGCTGGTCGAGTTCGCGCGCGCCGCGCAACACTTCGGACGCAGCGGAACCGGTGGCCGTGGCCGCTCTGCTCACCCCGCCGATATGGCTCGTGATCTCGCTCGAGCCCTGCGCGGCGGATTGGATATTGCGAGCGATCTCCTGCGTCGCCGCGCCTTGTTCTTCCACCGCCGACGAGATCGCGATCGCAATCTCGCTCATCTTGCCAATGGTCCCCGCAATACCGTTGATCGCCACGACCGCTTCACCGGTTGTCGCCTGCATGTTCGACACTTGCGCCGAGATTTCCTCCGTCGCCTTGGCGGTCTGAGTGGCCAGCGCCTTGACCTCGGAGGCCACCACCGCGAAGCCGCGGCCAGCATCACCGGCGCGCGCTGCCTCGATGGTGGCGTTGAGTGCCAGCAAATTGGTCTGCTCGGCAATGCTTTGGATCAATTGGACCACCGCTCCAATTTTCTCGGCGCCGCCCGACAATTGCTGCACCGTCGAATTGGTCTGCTCAGCCTCGCTGACAGCTCGGCGCGCGATCTCGCTCGATTGCAGCATCTGGCGTGAGATCTCGGCGACGGAGGCCGACAACTCCTCGGCCGCCGCGGCAACGGCCTGCACGTTGCCGAGGGCCTTTTCGGAAGCCTGACCTACGGTAGCCGCGCGTTGGCTGGCGTCGCCGGCAGTCACGGTCATGGATTCTGCGGCGGTCTGCATTTCTCCCGTGGAGAGGCCGACAGCGCGCACCACGCCGTCGACACTGCGTTCGAACCCGTCGGCAAGCGCCGCCATGGCCGCACGGCGATCGAGGATGGCTTGCTGCTGCGCTTCAGCCTCCTTCTGCTCGCGTTCCATGCGGATCTTGGCGAGGCCGTTCTCCTTGAAGACCATCGCCGTCCTTGCGACGTCTCCGACCTCGTCTCCTCGTTCCGTGCCATGCACGTCAACGTCATACTTGCCGCCGGCGAGCTGCTTCAGCAGCTCCACCACCGCGCGGATCGGGCCGGCGACCCCGTACTGGCCGACG
>Ga0209758_1002564_pt1 | contig 18283 bp, 15 predicted proteins | sample AraplaMF_Col_mMF_FD_184258 | JGI IMG/M metagenome (GOLD analysis project Ga0209758, IMG submission 184258) | Arabidopsis root microbial communities from the University of North Carolina, USA - plate scrape MF_Col_mMF (SPAdes) (version 2) | ecosystem: Host-associated > Plants > Roots > Endosphere...
GCCGCCCGAATGAATGACGACTGCCGTTCTCTGGCGTGCGATCGCGTACTGGCGAGCAAGCTCCGGGGACACATCACAGCTCGACATCGCGCCGGTGTCGGCCTTATCCCATTGATCGACTGCAGCACGCACGGCCAGAGACAGCGTTCCGAGCTGCTTTGCCACGGTGACTTTCTTGACCTGCTCCTGCGCAAGCTCCAGGGACACGGTTTGCGTTTGCTTGCCTGCCATTCCGCCAATTGGTCGTGCACCCTGCGCGATCTCCTGGTCGACCGCGATGACCCGAACGTTGCGCAGAACGGTCTCGCTCAGGGCTCGACGTGCGGTGTCGACCTTCTCGAACACCTGGGTCAACACGACGTCCACGTGATCACCCGGCCTGATCAGGCCGGAGACACCCGCCTCCTCGTCAACCTTGATGCTGATGGCACGGCTGTCCGGTGCAAGGACGCTGGCCAGGAAGCCTCGATCCCGCGGACGCAGGATGTCCTGCAGCGTCACGGGACTGCCCGCTTCAACGAACCTGCGGATCAGAGAACCGGGAAGTCCGGCCTTCGACTCGGGCGTTTCAAGGATCGCGCCCTGGGGAATGCGCTCCGGTGGCACCGATCGCACGGTGAAATCTTCTTCGCGGGCCAAAGTCCCCTTCGGCAAGGGCCGCGCCGCGACAAAGTATCCGACGGTCGTCGCCGGTGCGGGTGCCGTCTCGGTGACTTGCGCCGGAGCCGGAGCGGGCGCCTTCGGCAGGTTCATGTTATAGGCGATAAGCCCGAACGCCGTGGTTGCGAGCAGAAGCACCATGATGATCGACAGACGCAACGCGGATGACATCTCACAATCCTTTGCTCAAAATCGTCCAGATACCCCCGCACGCGATTGCAACTCCGTAGGGCAGCGGGGCGTGTCGCAAATGGCGCCAACGTTCGATCGCGTAAACCCGGCGTGGGAGTGACGATTTGGCGGGTGCCAGTTTGGGATGAGGCAGGTGGCGCATCATCAGATGCACCAGGGCGAGAACGCCGCCGGCCAGCGCAGTTATGGTCACGAGCTGAATCTGGCCGGTCGGCGGAAAGCCGATCGCCAGCGCAGTCAGCAATTTGACATCGCCGCCGCCAATTCCTCCGCGCGCGTACAGGACGAACATCAGCAGAAAGAGGATCGCGGCCGATATCAGCGACTCGGCGACTTGCATTGGGTTGGGCAATTGACTGGCGATCCCGAGAGCCGCCAGCGCCAGACACATTTCGTTTCGGATCAAGCGCGTCGCAACATCGATCGTTGCAACGTGAAGCAACAATACGATTTCAAGAATCGAGGCTGTGGGAGCAATCCAACTCATGAATGCACGCCTCAGAAAAGCGGAACGCGCGCGGACTAAGGGGGAGTACGAGCAAAGGGGGGCGCATTGGAATTGCCCCCCTCTGGCGCCCGATGGCCGTATCAGCCAGCGATCGCAGTAGCGAAAGCGGTGGTGATAGCGTTGATCCCGGTCGTCAGCGCGGCCCCGATCTGCCCACCGGCTCCACCACCGAACACAGCACCCACTGCGCCAACGATGCAAACCGCGACGATGATGTACTCGAATGACACCACGCCGTTCTGGTCCGTCCGCAGACGCTTCAACGCTTCCTTGGTCTCGATGAAATGTTGCAACATAGGAAGAATCCCTTCGTTCAAGATGAATTTGCAGCACCTCGGCAACTTGCAGCGGCTGCGGATTTATGTCCGGCCCCGCCAGCGACAAACTATTCATTAAATATTTATTATCGTCAACATTTAATGAATTAACGGCTTGAGTATAATTAACGCGCCAGAAAACAGGCGACGAAATCCAGAAATTAGCAAAACCAACGCAATATGAAGGCGTTGGCAGACCGCGGCAGATTATGGACGGGGCAGCCGGCCGAGAGTCGATAAAGAATCACCGGATTATCACGGGGTCACCGGCGGTATAATCTTTATTATTCTGAAGTTCACAAACTGGATGAGCTATGGCGCTGCATCAGCGTGTCAGCGGGTCGCCGTAGCCGCCGTGCGCCTTGCTCTGCCCCGACATGATCCTTTGCGATTTCTGACGTTGCGATGCCCCTGCACGAAGCTTCGCGTCTCCTGTTGATGTCCCGCGCGCACCTTTTCTCGTTCGCTTTAACGCGCAACAGGGCCCCGGCAAGCCGCATTCGAAATCCATGTGAAGCCGAAACCGAAACCAATTCCCGGTTGGCTCGCAAAATCGATCAAATCGACTGCCATTAAATGACATATTTGATTATTGTATATAATCATGATGACTCCATCGCAGAGTTGAAAAATATGTTGGGGAAAAGAAAACATGGGAGGTTGGAATGGAAGCTGCCCGCCGCTTTCGCGCAATGGCGTTGCTTTGCCGACAGGCCGCCGCACTGCAACCTGAGAGAAGCTGGAAACTGCTTGCAGAGGCAGAGTACTGGGAGCATCTGGCGGCTGCGGCTGTAGCTCATTGAGCTTCGGTCGAACGTTCTTTGTCTTTCGCTTTTCGTCGACTTCTTTCTTCAAGTCATTGTCTGAGGCATGTGATGTCGAGTACGCGTCGGATTTGTTCGAGTGCCGTTCTGAGCGAACGGCACCAGGCGCTTCTGGAGGAGCTTAGAGAGGTGGAGAAGCTTCGAAGTAAGCTCCGATATGTAGAAGCAAAATCAATCGGCAGAAGACGGCGTATCAAAGCGAGCAACAGAGCAAGAGCTGTTTAGAGACCGGCCGGGTCCGAAGCTCGACCCGCGTTGGCTCACTCGCGCTATTCGATGAACGGATTGCCCACGTTCCTCGCATCTGCCACTACCTTGAAAGAGGATTGGGCGCCTTCATCCCCGCAGTAGCGAGCCTCGGCGATGACTTTGCTGAGACATGTCGCCGACCGGCTAGGCCGGTTGCTCCACAACGCTTGAACCAACTCGGCGGCGGACAACGCGATGAATTAATTGTATTCTTGGGCACCTAATTAATAACGGTCCAGCACCCCAGGGATGCCGTCAACACAAGATACCTGGAGGTCACAATACGTCGGTAACCCCTCGCAGCGAATTAAAGACTCCGCCACGATATTACCATTATCGCGCCTTTCTCCCTGCCACCTCTCGAATTTAAATGTGGATTGCACCGATCATTATCTAACTGACGGCTTGTCTGCTCCCGGATTTCCGACTTGTCTGCCTGGGCCTTATGCCCAAGATTCGGATGGAGTCATGAACACCGCGCATTTCAGTTCGCTCTCGGTTGACGAGCTCTGGATACTTCATCAAGAGATCGCCGCCAAACTCACGCAGAAAATATTGGCGCAAAAAGCACATCTGGAGGAAAGGCTCCGCAGGATTGGACTGGCCAACGAGCTCACACGGCTCAATCATAAGCGCCGCCGTCCATATCCGCCCGTCCGTCCCAAATATCGCAATCCGAAGAACCCAGCGGAGACATGGTCGGGTCGCGGCAGGCAGCCGCGATGGCTGCGGCCGCAGCTTCGAAGCGGCCGAGATTTGGACGATTTCCTGATCGATCAGGCTTCAGAGCAAAAACGGCAGACAAATTGAGCGCCGATCGCGGCATTGGATGGGAATGCTAGCGCCGGCTGTCACCCCTGGGGCTCCGAGCTTTTCACATCATCGTTAAAACGCGCGTCATAACCATGCTTGGAGGCATGGCGATAGGAGGGCACTTGCGGTCTGCGTGATGGTCTAGCTGAATCCCTGGGGAGCGGCGCAATGAAGACATCGACGAGAATTTCAAGCGCGCGACGGCCCGCGTCTAATCATGGTGACCTCTGAAGTGACGCCTAACCGCATTGCACGCTCGAAGGAATGGAAGGAGGAGGACAAAAAGAACTCTGATTGCGATCGGCGTCATCCCGCGCCACAGGAGTGGTGGGTCATGATCGTGCAGGCGACCGGCCGTCGTGTCGATCGTCACCGGAGATGGAATTCCTGCGCGCTGAGTCGGTCCCGGTCTGCGCGAGGGCAGGACGACGACAACGAACAGAACGTTCACCAGTAGCCATATTCCCACAATGGGAAGGAAAGTACGCACGAGAACGACCATCGTTGATCTAAAATCTGCCGGGCTTACTCCTGCCTCATACCCGGCACGCAGCCGGCAACACCGCGTTCGCGGACAGAGCCGCTTCAGCGCAGCCGGCACATTTGGCATCTCTCGATGCCATGGGTCCTGAGCGCTTCGCGGGCGTCCAGGATTGCTCGCAGCCTAGTCCCGCGCAATACTCGCGTCTGTGCGCTTTCGAACATTCATGCCCCTTCAAGTATGCTAGGTCTATGCATCATCCGACGAGAGCCGGAACAGGGATGGCTCATCAGTCGGGACGGCCGTCCTCACCCGCAATCCCTGAACAGGGGGCGGGACATGGAGCACGGCCAAATATCGCAGCACGATGAGCGGCGAATTTGGCGGTCTGCACAGAGCCAGTATCGAGTTTCGGCAGTTGACTCCCAGTGGATCCGAACAAGCAAACTGATTGCTCGGGCGAGGATAAGTTTAAAAGCTAAGCCGGCACACATGAAGGACCTCCGACGACGTTTGGAAAAGGTCCGCGCTGACGCCAGAGAGTTTAGGCTGATGAGTCAGCAGGCGACGGACATAGAAAAGCGCGAACTGTTTAAGCGCTTGGCGGATGAGCTCGCCTTCGAGGCTCTCGAGCTTGAGCTAATCGTGAAGAAAAATGAGCCAGCTGATCCGTGCGAAAAGCACGAGGTCGTGGAGTTTAAGCCACCCTCTCAGCGAAAGCGCGGCTGACTTGCGACGGACAGAACAGATAGTCCGTTTTGCCCGCCCCAATATCCTATTCAACGACAAGCACGTAATCAACTTGTCCCCATCGGATCCGTGCGCTGTATCGAATGGGTGAAGATATATAAACAAGGGAAAAGCCGAATCGCAATCTGGCCGCGTCCACCCTGGTTAGAAAACGCCGCACCAGAGGCGCTTTGTTCTATCGAAGAATTTAAAAAAAGCCCCGCGGGCCTATTTCCTCAATTGTGGTGGGCGCACCAGGGCTCGAACCTGGGACCCGCTGATTAAGAGTTCAGGCCCGGGTGGAGCACAATCAATGACTCACCGGTCGCTCCGCCGGGCTTATCGGGCTGGAAATGGGCATTCGTCGCACGATCCTCGTCGTTACAATGCCTGATCTGAGGGGCCTATTCTGACTTTACGGGTCAATGGCGGGTACATTCGGCTTGAGCTGCGGCTTTGCGACAGCGCGCGACAGATCGGAGCAGTGAGCCCCATTTGTGCTGCGCACTCGCAGGGCTCTGTCGCAACATTAGCTCGCATCCAACAATCCATCAGCGTACGGCATTCCTGTAAGGACCAGCTCTGAACACGGGACAGGCCTGCCCAACAGATAACCCTGAACGAACTCCACTCCCTGGCTGCGCAAGTACTGGAGCTGCTCCACCGTCTCGACACCTTCTGCCGTCACCTGTACCTTGAGCCCGCGCGCCAATGTCATGATGGACGCGACGACCGCCCTGCTCGCAGGCCTGCTCGGCAGCTCGCTCGTAAACGAACGATCGATCTTCAGCTTGTCGAATGGAAATGACACGACGGAACCCAGCGAGGCATAGCCGACGCCGAAGTCATCCAGCGCGAAGGTTATTCCGATATCCTTCAGTTGGCGAAACAAGAGCAGATTCTCCTCCCTGTTTTGCAGCAACATCGACTCCGTCACTTCGAGCTCAAGCCGATGCGGCGGTAGCCCGGTTTTCATCAGCACACCGATGATCGAGTCGAAAAGAAACCCTCCTCGGAACTGAGCCGGAGACAAATTGACTGCTACTTTGATTTCTCCGGGCCACGTCACGGCGTCTGTGCACGCCCTTTCCAGGGTCCATCGCCCCAATGCTTCCATCAGCCCGGTTTCTTCCGCAACCGCGATGAACTCATCTGGATAAAGCAAGCCTCGAGAGGGATGGCGCCATCGCACCAACGCTTCCGCGCCACGCGGCCGCAGGGTCCCTGCCTCGCAGATGGGCTGATAGTGGAGCTCGAACTCACCGCGCGCAACTGACGCACGTAGCTCATTGACGAGCCGATCGCGGGCTTGCGCGCGGCTGCGCATTTTATCTTCAAAGACTTGAAATCCGCCCCGCCCCTCCGATTTGACGCAATAGAGAGCCAAATCGGCCCTGTAGAGCAGCTCTGGAGCCGTAAGACCATGCAAGGGCGAAATCGATATTCCGATGCTGACGCCGACGGAGGCCTCTTGCGACTCTATCGAGAAAGGTACGGCGATCACTTGCAGGAGATCGATCGCGAGCGCTTGGATCTCTTTACGCTCGTTCCCCGAGCTGAGCTGCACGATCGCAAATTCGTCGCCGCCCAGGCGTGTAATCAGGGCCGCCTTCGGAACGACTGAGACCAGACGTTCGCTCAGCTGCTTGAGCAAGGCATCACCGGCGGCATGACCGAGCGTGTCATTCACATGCTTGAAACCATCGAGATCGAGAAGATAAATGATCAGCTTTTGCCGTCTTGCCTGCGTTTGGGAAAGTCGTTCCGAAAGATCGTCCAGGAGCGCTGCACGGTTTAGAAGACCAGTCAGCGCATCGTGGCGGGCTGCATGACAGAGCTGCGCCTCGGCCTTCTTTCGCGCAGTAATATCGATCCGGATGGCCATGTAGGCGACCGGTTTTCCGTCCGGTCCAAGCTGGGGTGTGATCACGGTGTCGACCCAGTAAAGCTCTCCGCTTTTTGCTCTGTTGCAAAGCTCGCCGCGCCAAACACCTCCTCGGGCGAGGCAACGGTACATCTGACGAAAAATGTGCGGTGAATGCACCCCCGATTTCAGAAGGCGGTGATTGCTTCCAACCAGTTCCTCCCGAGCGTACCCGCTGATGTCGCAAAACCGGTCATTGGCGTACGTGATCGTGCCCCTAACGTCCGTGATCGCGACAATGACGGCCTGGTCGATCGCATACTGCTTCTCGATCAGCTCCTGCCTCGCTTCTTCAGCCCGGACCTCTGCGAGGCGAAGTTCCGTGACATCCCGATGCCGTTCGACGAACCCCCCGTCGGGCATCGGATGCATGTCGAGCTCGACGAACGACCCGTCCCGCAATTCATATGTGGTGCGGAACGCTTCGCTCCGACGTATGGCCGCCAGGTATTCGGCCAATTGGGCATTCACCTTCGCCCCTATGATACGGGCATACCGGCTTTTCAGAAGGTCCTCCGCCAAGAGACCCGGCGACACCTCCGAAGACGCCAGCGAATAGAGGCTGCGGTGCTGTTCATTGCCTATCACAAGCCTGGACCGGCCGTCGAAGACGCACAGGCCATGAGAGCTGCTTTCGATGGCGGTGTGAAGCAGCTGCTCCCAGTTCACCTCGCGCTTGGACACGCGCCCGGCGATCTCGAAATCGTTCGTTACTGTACTCATTTTGTCGCCGAACTCTGGAATATTACGCTAGGCTGCCCGAATTTCGGCAAAGAACGTCTCCACCTCCGAGCGAAGAGCCGCAGCCTGGACCGATAACTCTTCGGACGCGCTCAGGAGGCTTCCCGCCGTCTGCCGCGTTTCAGCGGCCGCCTCGCTCACGCCGGCGATGTTGCTTGATACTTCCTGCGTGCCCTGGGCGGCCTGCTGGACGTTGCGCGCGATCTCCGCCGTAGCCACGCCCTGCTCTTCCACCGCCGCCGCGATGACTGTCGCGATCTCGCTGACCGACCCGATTGTGCGGCCGATGTCCTGGATCGTCCCCACCGACTCCTTCGTTGCGCCCTGAATCGAGAGGATTTGCTCACCGATCTCGCCGGTGGCCTTTGCCGTTTGCTCCGCCAGGGCTTTGACCTCCGAAGCGACGACGGCGAAGCCGCGTCCGGCCTCGCCGGCCCGCGCTGCTTCGATGGTGGCATTGAGAGCGAGCAAATTGGTTTGTCCGGCGATGGTGCTGATCAGCTCCACCACGTCGCCAATTCGCTGGGCCGCTCTCGCAAGGCTCTGGACCGTGTCGCCGGAGCGGGCCGATTGCTCCACCGCGGTCCGGACGATCCTGGTCGATTCAGATACCTGGCGACCGATCTCCTGAATTGAGGAGGTGAGCTGCTCGGTCGATGCGGCGACGGCCTGCACATTCGTCGATGCTTCTTCCGAGGCGGCGGCTACGGCGTTGGACTGCTGGGTCGACTGCGACGCGCTCGCAGCGAGGGTATTCGCAGCGTTCTGAAGATTGCCAGCCGAGTCGCCGATCGCACCCACGGCTGCCTTCATCCGGGCATCGAAGCTTCGAATGGCAGCGCGGATCGTCTCCTGGCGTTTTTCCCGCTCGGCAAGCATTGCCTCCTGGTAGACGGAGATGGCGATCTCCATGTCGAGCATCACGGCGCAATTCACGGCGCTCAAGAGTTCGCAGAGATGCCTTGGCCTCCAGCGGTAGCGGCGAACAGCTAGAGCGACGAGTTGGTTCAGGACAAAATTGTATCCACCAATGTACCAGCGCGGCTCAAGGCCGATCTTGTTGTGGACCATGCCGATGGCACGAACCCCTTTCAAGTACTCGTCGTCGAACCGACCGTTGAACAGCCGCGCCCAGTGCGTGCCCTGGGCCGTCTTCAATCTGGGAATATCGCTCCCAATCAGTGCGGCAAGCTGAGGTTCGCTCGTGACATGCCGGTAAAAGCCCTCCAGAATCCGCGGCACAGCAGGTTCGGCGATCACCCAGAATTCCCGCAACAACACCCCGCTGCGAGATGTGATTCCCATGAAACGCATTCTAGCCTGGCGATGCTCGCCGGAATCAACGCGTGCGGGTAGGCTGATCATTGTTAAATCCTTTCAAGTCTGACTGAAAAAAAATGGCTGGGAGTTCGGCAGGTCGCCCTGAGCAGCTGTTGAACAGCGAATGCCAGTGTTCCCTTTGCTCGATCATGAGCCGGCCGATGGTGTGCTCATCCAGAAGAACGCCGGGATGCGACTGCCGCGTTCGCCTGTAGAACTCAGCGATGATTTGGCCACTTGGCCCGTCGACCAAATTCCACAGCTGCTCCGCAAGGAGCTGAGTGCGCGTGTCGATTCCGAGGTACCGAATGATCTGTGTCATCATGCCCGCACGCCCTTGCCGGAGCCCAACGTGCAGAACAATAATACCGACCCTGCTAACCTTCTGTTAGGCAAAATTGGCGCGTGCGGTTCGGCTTATGCGGCTATCCGGGATTGGCGATGCACGATTCTGCGCAACCCAACGCCAGATTTGCGAGATGCCGCGTTGGCGATCGACAACTCGACCAATTTTGCAAGATCGGTGCAGGTCAGGCGCCAATTTAGCGGGGACGCACGGCAGGCTTGCCTGCTTCTGGAAACAGGAATTCGACACCCGCTCTTGCAAGGGCCGCTTCGATCAAAGGAAGCGCCGGGTCGTTGTGCGATGGAGCGCCGTCCAGCTCCTCAAGGCGACGGATGGTCGCACGCGTGGTGCCCGCAGCCTGCGCCAGATCCAACACCGACCATCGCAGCAGGCCGCGCGCAGCCCTAATTTGCGCCCCGGTGACGCGGTGCACGCCTGAACGCGTCGTATTGCGGTCGAGATCAACGCTGATGCCGAGCCACTCCTTGATATTCCCAGCGTCATCCAGCAGCGGTTGACCAGTGGAACGCTTCCACCTGAAAGTGCCGTCGGCTTGGAGAAAGCGGTGCACCACGTCATAGCCGCGTTTCTCCCGGCTTGCCGCCGCACATACTCTGAGCATCTTCTCCTGGTCGTCTGGATGGACGAGCTGGAGCCAACCAGATTCGGACGCAACGAGCTGGCTGCCATGATCGCAATTTACGAGTTCGTGGATTCGACCGTCCGATTTGGCGATCCATACCACGGCTCCGGCGGCCTTGATGAGGGCACGATACCGCTCGTCGGCAGTCCGCAGCCGGTTGAGCTGATCCTCGCGAGCCGTGATATCCGCGCAGACGCCGATTGCCTTCTCTGCCGCCCCCTCCGAGTCCACGAAGACGATGATCTGACAGTAGATCCAGGCGATGTTGCCGCCGGGGCGAATGACGCGGAATTTCCGTCTGATGGTGGAGGCCTTTTGGATGACCCGCTCTGCCTCCGCCTGCGCGCTGCGATCGTCGGGATGGGTGACCTGGAGGATGGCCGCAAAGGATGGCGTTACCCTTCCCGGCTCGATGCCCAGAAGATCATAATACCCGCGCGACCAGTGCATTTCATTGGTACGCAGATTCCAGCTCCACAGCCCGCACCGCAGTTCACGCTCGATCAGGCCGAAGCTTTCTTCGGTGCCCCTCTTCAAGAGGTTCAACATTTCTTGCTCTCATCCAAATGCTGCACAGTTAGCAAAGTTGGGAATGTTGTCCAGCCGCCTGCCAGTTGGTCGCCTTGGGTTGAATGACGCTGGCGCCGGTTGACATCGCTATCGGCCGAGCACCGTCGGCTGGCAGGTCAATGGCGGTGACGAGCATGCAGCTTCAGAGCATGACAAACATCAGTTCATATTTGCTTCCGCAATCTGGTTGATGCTGAGACTCACAATGCCATCGGCGAGACCGCTCTATTCAGATGCGCCGTGCTCACAGGCTAATCGCAGACAAGATACCTGCGATGGCGGCTGTAAACGTAGCGGCATTCGCTACTCGAGTAGTCGCTCGAGCGCGTCCCCCCATAGGGGTACCCAGCGTAGGCGCCGGCTGCGTATGCGCCGACATAAGTCGCGGCGCGCGCTCCATAGCCGTAGCCGTGCTCGCCGCCGTAGCGATAGTCGGCACCACCAATTTTGACCGCCGTCGTCCGCGCGGCGCCGACGACACCCGGCCCGGCGCCAGCACCTCGCGCGGCGAGATCAACACGCGGCCCGGCTGCTGGACCCAGGCGAGGGCGGGGACCAGGGACAGTAGCGGCAGGATCGAGAGCTGCGAGTGGTGGGGGCCCTGCTGGCGCCATCGGCGGAGGAGCGGCGGGCGCCATCGATGGCGGCGGAAACTGTGCAAACGCAATAGAGGGGGCAAGCGAACTTGCCGCGACCACAGCGACAGCAAGGATTGATAGCTTCTTCGAGAGCATCGTCGTCTCCATTCTAGATTTGGGGCTCGAGCACAGGCTCCGGGGCGCCATGAGCGGGCCTCTCTTCGGCCGGCACGTCGTTCGCAGCCGCTTTGGGATCGTGTGAAGGTGATTCATCCGCATGATCCGGATGGATCCGGAACCAGGCCACATACAGCGCCGGCAGGAAGAGCAGTGTCAGCAGCGTGCCGACGATAATGCCGCCCATCATGGCATAGGCCATCGGCCCCCAGAAAATCTCGCGCGCGATTGGAATCAGCGCGAGACTTGCCGCGGCAGCCGTCAGCAGGATCGGGCGCATGCGGTGCTCGGTTGCTTCCACCACGGCATCCCAGGCCGGCCTACCCTCCTTCTTCAGATCCTCGATCTGCACGATCAGGATCACGGAGTTTCGTACCAGGATGCCGATGAGGGCGAGCACGCCGAGAATGGCGACGAAGCCCAGCGGCGCGCCGCTCGGCAGCATGGCCATGACGACGCCGATCAGTGCGAGCGGCGCGACCGCGAACACCAGGAACAGGCGCGAGAAGTTCTGCAGCTGCACCATCAGCACGGTAGCCATGACGAACAGCATCAATGGCACGACTGCGATAATCGGGCCCTGGCTCTTGGCACTCTCCTCCACCGAGCCGCCGATCGTGATCGAGTAACCCGCGGGCAGCTGCTTGGTGAACTCCGCCACCTTCGGCGCGAGCTGGTCGACGACCGTCTTCGGCTGAACGCTGCTGACGACCGCGGCTTTCAGAGTAATGGTCGGAATCCGCGCGCGGCGCCAGATCGTGGGCTGCTCCAGCTCGTAGCGCAGATTGGCGACGGCTCCGAGCGGCACCGATTGGCCGGCGAGCCCGGTCAATTGCAGGTCGCGCAGCGTATCGATCGAGGCGCGCTCCGCTGCGGTTGCGCGTCCCGTGACATTGACGAGATAGATGCTGTCACGCACCTGGGTGATCGGCGAGCCCTGCAGCACCGAATTCAGCGTGGTGGCGATGTCTTCCGAGGTGACGCCGAGCTGGCGCGCCTTGTCCTGGAGCACGTCGACCTTGACGACGCGCGCGGGCTCCATCCAGTCGAACACTACGTTGCCGAGGTCAGGATTGCTGCGAATGACGCCGGCAAGCTTCTGTGAGAGATCGCGAACCTCTGCGATATCGGGACCACTCAGGCGGTATTGCACCGGCCGTCCTACGGGCGGGCCGACCTCGAGCAGCTTGACATAGGTGTCGGTGCCCGGGAACGTCTTCCTCAAATAGTCCTCGAACTGGGACTTGAGCTTGTCGCGCGCGGCGATGCCGCCCTTAGTCACGATCACCTGCTGACCGAACCAGGTGTTCGGTGTCTGCACGTCGAACGACAGCACAAAGCGCGGCGCGCCTGTACCGACATGGGTCGACCAGTGCTCGACCGAAGCATTGCCCTGCAACTGCTCGCGCTCGAAGCGCGCTATTTGCGCGTTGGTCTCGGCGATCGAGGCGTTCTGCGGCAAGTTCCAGTCGATCACGAGTTCGGCACGGTCCGAGGACGGAAAGAACTGCTGCTGCACGAACTGCAAGCCGAACAGGGCGAGCAGGAAGGCGCCGGCCGTTACCGCTATGGTGCTCCAGCGGTGATGCATGCAGAACAGCAGCAGGCGCGCGAACATCTGCGCGACGCGGCCCTTCTGCTCGTGATGTCCCTTCATCTTCGCCGGCAAAATGGTGACGCCAAGCAGCGGGGTAAACAAGACGGCGACGATCCATGAGACGATCAACGAGACCGCAATTACCACGAACAGAGTGAAGGTGAACTCGCCGGCGTTGCTGCTGTTGAGCCCGATCGGGATGAAGCCAGCCACCGTGACGAGCGTTCCCGTCAGCATCGGAAACGCGGTCGAGGTATAGACGTGGGTCGCCGCCTTCTCCAGAGGATCGCCGATCTCGAGCCGTGCCACCATCATCTCGACGGCGATCATGGCATCATCCACCAACAGGCCAAGCGCGATGATCAGGGCCCCCAGCGAAATGCGCTGCAGCGAAATGCCGCAATAGGCCATCACGACGAAGGTGATCGCAAGCACGAGCGGAATGGCGATGGCGACCACGAGCCCCGCCCGCACGCCCAGGCTCACGAAGCTGATGCCGAGCACGATGATCACCGCCTCGAACAGTGCTTCGGTGAAGCCCGAAACGGCATGTTCGACCACCACCGGCTGGTCGGCGACGAGGTGCACCCCGACGCCGATCGGCAGGTCGGCGATGATCTTCGTCATCTGCGCCTTCAGCGCGTCGCCGAACTGGAGCAAATTGGCCCCGGACTTCATGCCGATCGCGAGCGCGATGGCGGGCTGACCGTTGTATCGGAACAGAGTCGAGGGCGGGTCGGCGTAGCCGCGCGTGATGGTCGCAACGTCGGTCAGCGGAAAGAAGCGATCGTTGATGCGCAGATTGACCGCCCTCAAGCTCGCTTCTGATGTGAATTGGCCGTTCACGCGAACGCTGATCCGCTCAGGCCCCTCCTGGAACACGCCGGAGGGTGCCACGGCGTTCTGTCCCTGCAGCGAATTCATGATGGCGTGGACGTCGAGCCCGAGCGCCGCAATCTTGCGGGTGGAGAATTCGAGGTAGATCACCTCGTCCTGCGCGCCGAGAATGTCGACCTTGCCGACATCGGGCACGGTGAGCACCTTGGCCCTGACATCCTCGACCTGGTCGCGGAGCTGCCGCTGGCTCAGGCCATCGCTGGTGAAGGCATAGACGTTGCCGAAGACGTCGCCGAAGCGGTCGTTGAAGCCGGGTCCGATCACGCCTTGTGGGAAATCGCTCTTGATGTCGGCGATCATGTTGCGGACGCGGACCCAGGTCGGTTTCACATCGGCCGGCTTGGTCGAATCCCGCAAGTAGACGAAGACGGTAGTCTGGCCCGCGACCGTCACGCTCTTGGTGTAGTCGAGCGATTCCAGCTCCTCCAGCTTCTTCTCGATCCGGTCCGTGACCTGCCGCGTCATCTCCTCGGGCGAGGCGCCCGGCCACTGCGCCTGGATCACCATGGTCTTGATGGTGAAGTCAGGGTCCTCCTGTCGCCCGAGCTGGAGATAGGCAAACAGGCCTGCCGCCATGAAGGCGATCATGAAATACCAGACCAGCGAGCGATGGCCGAGCGCCCAGTCCGAAAGGTTGAACGACTTCATGGCTCTTGATCCTGTTCGATGCGGACGTGCTGTCCCGGCTTGAGGCTGTGAATTCCGGCGGTGACGATTCGAGTGCCCGCGGCAAGTCCGCCGATGACGCGGATGCCCGCCGGTTCGGCGACGCCATCGATCTTCTGCAGCGAGACGGTGCTGGTGGATTGATCGACCACCCAGACGAAATCGGCGCCGTCCTTGGCGAGTACCGCTGATGGGGGCAGGCGCAGGTTCTTGCCCTGGTCCTTGCCGAGCGTGACCGTGACGGTCGCGCCGAGACGGAAGCTTTCAGGCGGGTCGTCGAGCGCGATACGGACACGTCGCAACCGGGTCACCGGATCAGCTTGCGGCGCGATTTCGCGGATCCTGCCCACGACCTGAACAGCGGGAAAAAGCTGCAGGCTGATGGTGAACGGAAGACCGACTTCGAGCGGCACGGGAAGGTCTTCGCCGATATCGACGACCGCCTCGCGAATGTCGGGCCGCGCAATCGTCACCACGGTTTGACCGGGCGAGACTACCTGGCCGACTTCCGCGCCGACCGCGGTGACGACGCCACCGAAATCGGCCTTGATCTGGGCATAGCCGAGCTGTTCGATCGCCTTGGTCAGGCTCGCCTGCTCCTGCGCGACGCTGGCTTCGGCGCCGGCGCGGGCCTGCTCGGCATTATCAAGCGTCTGCCTGGTGGTCGCATCACTGCTGATGAGCGTGCGTTGCCGCTCTTCCGTGGCCCTGGCCGTCTCAAGCTGTGCCCCGGCTTTCGCCAGCTGGGCTTTGGCCGCTCGAACGGCGAGATCGAGTGCGTTGGGATCGATCGTGCCGATGATTTGGCCCTCGCGAACGACGTCGCCGACATAGACCGGACGCGATGTCAGGCGTCCGAGCACCCGAAATCCGAGGTTGGTCTTGTAGCGTGGCTCGACGGCGCCGACGGCAACCGCGCTGTTGCCGCTGCTCGGCTCAGCCAGCATGGAGAGCACGGGCCGCACCGGCTCGGGTGCGCTCGTCTCCTGCTGACATCCTGTTAGCAACGAGGCCGCCGCGAGCGTGCCAGCCATCATCATGACCCGCCGCTTCATGACCGGCCTCCCTCCTCAGCGACCGACTGGCCGACACTCAACAGCTTGCCGCCGTCGACGACGACGCGCTCGCCGGGCTCGAGGCCCGCCTTGATCAGCACCTGACCGGCTTCATAAGCGCCGACCGTGACCGGCTTCAGCAACGCCGTCTGCGTTTTCGGATCGACGGTCCAGACCGCGGGCTTCCTGCCCGCGGCCATCAGCGCGCTCCAGGGCAGGACGATCTCGTCCAGGGGCTTCGCCTTGACCGTCCCTGCAACGGCGCTGCCAAGCGTCATCGCTGCCGGCGGGTTATCGATGGACACCTTGACCCGGATCGTGGAGCTCTTCGCATCGATCGCCGGTGAAATCTCCCTCACCTCTCCCGTCGCTGTCACGCCGGGATCAGAGACCAGCGCCAGCGTGACGCGGCGGCTGTCGGTCTGGCCGAGAAAGACGGATTCATAGACGTCGAAGACGGCATCTCGCTCCCCGTCCTGGGCGAGCGAGAACAGGGGTTGCGCGGCCGGCACGACCTGGCCGACCTCGAGATTCCGCGCGGTCACGACGCCGTCGGCTTCGGCGCGAAGGACGGTATAGCCCAGCGCATCCTGCGCGGTGCCGAGCTGCGCCCGGGCCGCTTCCAGCACGCCCTCCGCCGTTCGCAAGCCCTCCTGGGCCTGATCGTAAACGGTGCGGGTGGTGAAGCCGCTTGCGATCAGCGCTTTCTGCCGCTCGAACGTTGCCTTCGCCACGCGCAGCTGAGCTTCGGCGGAGGCCACTGCCGCGGTCGCAGCATCCACGTCGGCCGCCTGCTCGGCGGGATCGAGCCGGGCGAGGACGTCGCCCTTGTTGACATGAGCACCGACGTCCACGGCGCGGGCAACCACACGTCCGCTAACGCGGAACGATAGATCGGCACGGAAGCGAGCCTGAACCTCGCCCGTCAATGTGATGGTGGCCTGCCGCTCGCGCGGCTGCACGATCGCGGTCCGGACCAATGCGGCGCGGTTGGGCGTCTGCGCCGAGTGATCGTTGCAACCGGTCAGAGCAAGGCTGACAAGCACGGCCGCTGCGACGCACCTCGCCGCATGTGGCGCTCGAACGGTACGGATTGGATGAGCCTGGATTGTCATGGCGCGACCGGGCGGCGGGAAGGCGACAGCAGCCCGCCGAGCGCATCGGCGGCTTGGCGGGAAGCGAGCGCGGCGTCACTTGGAGCGGCGGCTTTGGCGCGGCGCGGAGCCCTGATCTGGCGCGTTGCGATGGTCCAGTTTGCGTCCCGCTCGCGCTGGGTCAGCGGGAATGACAAGACGATCGAGGTGAACTCGGCGCCAAAACCCTGCTCGATCCGGCCGCCGAGCCCCCGCGCGATATCCTTGGCAATTCGCAATTCGCGATCGGAAACGTCCCGCGCGGGACGCGAGCCGTTGTCCAGGATCACGCAGTTCACCAGCGCGCCGTTGCGTGTCAGCTTGACCTTGATCTGCCCGGCCCGCCCGTCGAAACAGGCGTGCCTTGCCGCGTGCATCACGAGCTCATGGACGACCAGCCCCAGGTGCCAGCAGCGCTCCGGCTGAAGCGCAAGGGATTGGGTCGCGAAGGCCAATTGAATGTCCATCCGATCCAGGACCGCCCGCCGCATGCCGCCGCCGAGCTTGCGAATGAAGGTGGCGGCGTGGATCAGCGTGTCGCCCTCGGGCGTGGCCAGCGCGCGATGCACATCGGCGTAGCCATGCAGCAGCTCGACGACATCGCTCAGCGCGCGTTTGGCTTCCGTCGCCTCGACCCGGATGGCCGCGGCGGAGACCAAGTCGATGGCGAAGGCGACACCATTGGTGACCCTGTGATGCAGCTCGCGCAGCAGCACGCCTGGGTGCACGCCGGACGGGTCTGGGTTCGAAACAGTCACGACATTCTCCTCATTCGGCTCGGACCATCGGGGCTCGAACGCCCCCAGCTTTGCGACCCGATCGTTCGGGACCACTCGGCTGGCCCGCAAAAGCGTCGAGATCGGAATATAATAAACTATACCGTATATTTTCTTTTTCTTGCCTTTCTTCGCGGGCCGTGTCAAGCGGGAAAGCGAAACGCACAGACTCGTGATTTCGGAGGTTTAAGAATGAAGAAGACGAAGCGAGGCAGACCGCCCAAGGATCTCGCGGGAGACGCGCCGGCACGCATTCTCGATGCGGCCCAGCAGCTGTTTTTGGAAAAGGGCTACCGCAGCGCCAGCATTGACGACATTTCCGAGCTCGCCCCTGCAAGCAAGCCGACGATCTATGCCCATTTCCCCGGCAAGGAAGCGCTGTTCGCGGCGGTGGTGGCCCGCACGGTTGAGGGACTGACCGATTTCGAGGGCTTCTCGCCGGAAGGCCGCACCATTGAAGACAAATTGATGAACCTCGGTACCGCAATCGTCGAAAGATTCGTGGAGGAATCGGTAGACCTGGTCCGCGCGACCATCGCCGAATCGCAGCGATTTCCCGAATTGAGCCGCAACGTTCATGACACCGCGCGTGAACGCTCCCAGGCAGCGGTGTCCCAGTTGCTGGACGATGCCACGCAGAAGCTCGCGCGCAACCCGAGGGGCCCGTTTAGCCCCAAGCGAAGCCGCGCCACCGCGCAGATCTTCCTTGACCTCATTCTACTGCCGATGCTGTTCCGCTCGCTCGTCGGCGAGACGCCGAAGGACTTGGAGAAGGAGCTTCCCGGCTTCGTGCGCGAGCGCGTCGGTTTTTTCCTGGCAGCCTGCGAGACGGATTGGTCTTAGGAGGATGGAGGCCCGTCCTCTAGATTTGGTCGGCGGGGAGGCGTCCGCGTCAGCCGGCGGCGCGACGCCATCTCGACCGACTGCCAGGATGGCGCACGCGCCAGAGCGCCCGCACAAAATCTGAACATCTCGTCGAAGCTTGGCCCCAGCGTCGCAGCGCCTAGCCCTGCGGGATCGAGATGGACATCCATAGCGTCCAACAGGCAGCAGGTCAGCGCCATCGGGCTGCCGCCCTGCACTTCAC
>Ga0209758_1002572_pt1 | contig 18218 bp, 11 predicted proteins | sample AraplaMF_Col_mMF_FD_184258 | JGI IMG/M metagenome (GOLD analysis project Ga0209758, IMG submission 184258) | Arabidopsis root microbial communities from the University of North Carolina, USA - plate scrape MF_Col_mMF (SPAdes) (version 2) | ecosystem: Host-associated > Plants > Roots > Endosphere...
CAGATCGGTCTGGCCGTCGCGCCCGGAGACGAAGACCGCACGGCGGGAGTCCGGCGACCAGGCGGGCTCGCGGTCGTCGCCCTGGCCGTCAGTGACCTGCGACCAGGTGCCGTCCGCGATGGTGTACATCCAGATGGCACCGACGCCGTTACGCCTGGACGACGTCAGGATGAATTTTCCATCCGCCGAGATGACGGGATCGCTGCCGCCGGCGGGATCCATTGCGAGCAGTGTCGGTCTTGGTTCCGCCGATGCCGGTGCGGCAGCCAGCAGCGCGGCGACCACCAGCGCCGGCCATTTCATGGACGCACCCTGCTACGGGCGATGCGCTCGGAAAGAACGGCAAAGGGCGGAACGATCGGCGCGTCACCGGCGCGCGGCGGCCGCAGCATCAGCACGACGGAGGTGGCGGGCATATGCGCCGTCACCATGACGTCCGATACCCGGTCGCGCGGGACTGAGCGCTGCGCCAGCGCGGCGACCGCATCGATCTCGCGCGAAAATCCAAGGGCATGAACCGTATAGCGGCCGGGGGGAAGCGGCCCGAGGACGAACGGGCCGGGCACGCGGGCGATGGTGCATGCGATCGGTTGGGCAAGCAGGTGACCACCCGCCGCGGCGGAAATGAGAGCCCAGCCGTCAAACGCCGCAACCGTCGGCGAGTGTCCGAAGACAACGCCCTCGATCGCCAGACCGTCGCCGGAAACCGGACGCCGGCCGCACAATTCATCAAGCGATGCCTTCCATCGGCCGATGTCGAACCTGTCGACCGCCTTGCGCAGATCCCGTGGCGACATTCCGACGAGATAGGTGAACCGCTTGCCAAAACTGCCCAGACTATTGAAGCCGACATCATAGGCGATCTCGATGATACGCCGGTCGCTGCTGAGCGCGGCGTTCCTTGCGGCCTCGATACGCAGCAGGGTGAGGTAGCGCATGGTCGCCAACCCGGTCTCCCGCGCAAAGATGCGGTCGAGGTGCCAGGGACTGAACCCGGCGACGTCGGACAGCCGTCCAAGCGACAGCGATTCACTGATGTGGGATTGCATATAGGCAATGACGCCCTGGACGGTCAGCTCATGAATATTCGGCCGCTCAGCCATGGCAACCGGCGCGTCTGTCGGCACGATGATCGTTCCGGTGGGCTTTCTCGGCGGCAAGGCGATATTCATGATCGATCCTTCAATGCTGGCCGCCGAGATCGGATATCGTGGCTGCTTCGAACGGCTTGAGCGCTCTGGCGAGCGACGGCGGTGGGGAAACAGGCGTCAGCGCCGCTCCGGAGGCGCGCATGCAGCCGATTTCCTGAAAGCCGCGCGCGGCCAGGTTGCTGCCCGGCGGCCGCAGTTTCATGATGTCGAAGTTGAGCCCGATCCGGTGCTGCCGCAGATGGGCCAGCGACATGTGGATGTCGACCTCGTCGAGCGCATTCAATTCCTCGAAATATTCGCAGTTGACGCGCAGCGTCACCAGCCGCAGGTCGCGTGCGAGTTCCTGCAGAATCTCCGGCGCATTCATTTTGAGAAACATTTCCCGGCAGCGTCCCTGCCAGGAGATATGGCGCGTAAAGTAGACGTTGCCGACCACATTGGTCTCTTCAAACGACACGACGTGGCGGTAGACGAAGGCGGGCCGGGGCCGCAAGCCGGTGGCGAATCCCTCGATTGGCACGACATTCACGTTCATGACGTCACCTCATCCAGCATCAGCCGGCCGTTCGCGCGCACGGCGCCTGCCGCCGAGTCCTCGCGGCAGGAAAATGCCACCGTGCACGCACCCGAGCCGAGCGGCAGCTCCGCGACGACTACGGTGACATCGTCAATTCGGTGCGCTGTTTCGGGCAGCAACGCCGGAATGGCGGCGAGCGACGGCTTGCGTGCGACCTTGCGGCAGGCTTCGTGCGCGGCATGGCGGCGGATGAAGCCGATATCCTGGCCGGGGTCGCAGTGTTCCAGGTCGCAGCCGACGGCGGCCTTTGCCGCGATCGCGAGCGTGATGTCGCCGTGATGTGAGAACGATATCGAGCCGTTGCCGTCGACGCGGAGGGGCCTCCCGTCACCGCGCCGATCGACCGCGCCATCCAGGCCCAGCCGGGCGATCGCCGTGTTGCGGCGCGACTCACGCGAGCTCTGCTGTTCGCAGACGACCGAGATTTCGATATCCCGATCACCAAACGCCTGACGTGCCACGCGTTCCAGATAGGGGGCGGCCAGCGCCGGGCTGGCGGTGAGAATCTCGGCGATGTCGGTCGGATGGATCGCGCGAAAGGTTGCGTTGATCCAGCGTTGCGCCGGACGGCCGTTCGCGTCGGTGACGAGAATATCGAACGTATAGGTCGCGCCGGACGTGCTGCGCTCGACCGCGCTGACATGCGCGAGAGGGCCCGCCGCGGTATCGATTTCGATACGTTCGACGCTGATGGGAAGAACCCGCCGGTGCGGGACGGCGACCTGCAGCGCATGCAGCACGGCGTCACTGGCACCCGGATCCCATAGCACGAATGATTCCGGTTCGAACGTCCCGAACCATCTGGCGTCCGGGTCCGATCGGAGCTGCGCGACGACCAGTCGTGACGTCGCGGTCTCGAAACGCGCCAGACGCTGGAAGCGCTTGCCGTTGAAAAACAGCGGCCCGTAAAGCGGCTGGGCCGCGAAGGCGGGAGCCGGCCGTCCGGAAAGCCGCAAGCCGCTCGTGCCGATGTTTCCCTCACCGAACGAGGCCTGCATGCAGGGAGCCGCAAAGCCGTCATCGTCGGCCAGCAATTGAACGTCGGTGGTGCCGTGGCCGGTTCGAAGCGCGGCAATCCGGATTCGAGTGGCGCCGGTGTCGGGCAGCGTGAGTGCCCGATAAAGCGTGACGTCGCCGATGGCGATCTGCGATCCGGGCGGCGCCAGCGCGAAAGCAACCTGGGCCATGGCCTCCAGGCCCATGACGGCGGGCAGCACGGCCGCGCCGCTGACGACGTGGTCGTCGAGATAGGGGTCGCGGCCGCGGCTAAGCGTGGTCTCGATCACCAGCTCGACGCCCGGAAAGTGAATTCTTGGTTCGTCCACGAACCGGAGCATGGGAAAGTCGCCGGTCCCGAGCGACAGATCGGGCGGCGGGCCAAACCGGCTGGTCACCGCGACGGTGCCAACCGCACCCTCGGCGATCAATTTGCCGAATGCCTCGAGCGCATCGTCCACTGAAATCGCGTCGACGCCCTGTGCGCCGAGACGCTCGATCGTGCCCAGCCGCTCGCCCATGCCAATTCCGCCCCACACGCTCCACTCGATGGCGAGCGCGGCGCGGCCGTCCGAGGCCGCCGCCCACGCCTCGGTGACCGCGCTTTGCATTGCGTTGGCGAGGGCGTAGTGGCTTTCTCCCGCGAGTCCGATCCGTCCGATGATGGATCCGAATGTGATCAGTCGGCGCAGGCCCGGCCCGAGTATCTCCAATGTATGGTCAAGGCCGATGGTCTTTGGCGCGAGCGTCCGCCTGACGAGATCGTCGTCCAACTCGATCAAACGCTTCGGCTGGTTCAGCGCGGGCGCGAAGAGAAGTGCAGTGGCCGGGCCGAACGCGTCGCGTGCAGCGGCGAGGCCGACGCGGAGGCTGTCGGGATCGAGAACATCCGCGCCGACATAGCGGCAGCGCACTCCCCGTGCTGCAGCACGCGCCAGGGTTTCCGCGATACCGGGATCGCTCACGGCGCTTCGGCCGACCAGGACGATCGCCGCCCCGCAGCGGGCGATCTCGAAGGCGCACTCGGCGGCGATCCCTTTGCCGCCTCCGACGACGACGACGACGTCATTTGCGGTGATTGCGGCTGATGCGGACAGTGTGGGGGCATTCGGGGCGAAGACAGGCCCTTCCAGTCCTCCACCGGCAGACAGCCGGACCTCATGATACCCGCTCACATCCGCTGCCAGGATCTTTGCCAGTCGCGGATCATCGACGTCGATCTCCGCATGATCGACGACGCGGACGGATTGGAAGCATCCTTCCGCCGCAACCGAGCGCGCGAAAGCCGCAATCGGCGCTCCCCGATGACACAACGCCAGGTGCGGCACATCGGCCCTGGCTGCTTGCGAGACCAGTGCGACCAGCCGCCCGGCCGCGGCGGCGTCAAATCGCGATTCAATCCAGATCGCCAGGCCGGCGTCGCCGGCTGGTTCGGTTGCCGGCGGCGTTTGCCGGTCGAGTCCCACATGGGACCACCGGGGTGGGAGGACGCCACTCGCAGGCAGCCCGGCCTCGCTCCATCCCATTGCGTAGGTTCGAACCCACGGCCGCACGCCGGCTACGCGTTGATCGGCATTGTCGAGGCGGCTTCCGAAGGTTTGCAGCTCCGCCAGCGCATCCGCGAGCTGCCGCGGCGTGGCGTTGGAGAATTCAGCCGGCGCCGATGGCAGGCGTACCCGCAGCGCCCTGGATGCAGCGATCACGATTCGGGTGACGGCAAGAGAATTGAGATGAAAGGCGTCGAGGAAGCGGTCATCCGCACAGATGCGAGAAACGTCCAATCCGGTTTCGTTGGCAATTGCAGCGAATACCGCCGGGAGCGGAGAACTCTCCGGCGAAAGACTCTCGATCACAGGCTCGACGGTCAGCCGCGGAGCGGGGGAGGGATCGTCAATCGCCCACTCGGTCTCGCGTGAACCGCACGGACTCTCGATGAAACTCGGCACGGCACCCGGTTCGAAGGCGCGAATGCTCCGGTCTTCGAATAGAGCCTCCGCGCGGATAGGCAGTCCCGCCGCGAAAAGCGCGCCGGCCGTGGAAAGCAGCGGTTCCATGGACTTGCCGAAGGCGTCGACGGAAGATGCTGCCAGCCCATGCTCGCGGGCCAGTCGTGCAAGGCCTTCGCCGGGGCCGGCTTCAACCAGATAGTCGGACTGCGCGGCGAGAATTTCCAGCGCGTCATCGAACCGCACCGGCGCCACCAGCTGATCGACCAGGAGGCGGCGAAGGTCCGAATCCGGTGTCAGGGGGCCGCCGGTGATGGTGGAAATGACCGTTCTTTCCGCGTTGGTCGGCCCGAACGAGGTGGCCTTCAGTGCCAGCGCCAGTTCGTCCGCCGCGGCTTGCATGTGCGGGCTATGGAAGGCATGGGATACGGCAAGTCTTGACGCTTCAATGCCGCGATCCCGGCAAAGGGCTGCGGCCTTGGCGATGCCGCCGGCTGGTCCCGAAAGCACCGATTCAGCCGTTCCGTTTCGGCAGGCGACCACGTTGCCGGTTTCGCCCGCGAGACGTTCGGCATCATGGCGCGAGAGCACCACGCGAAGCATCGCGCCCCCCGGTGATCCCGCGCGAGCCATGATCGAACCGCGCGCCAGCGCGAGTTGAAGGGCGGTTTCATCATCCAGCGCCTGGGCCCAGGTGAGCGCGGCGATCTCACCGAGGCTGTGGCCGGCCGATATGGAAGCCGTAATGCCAAGGCGTTCCAGCACGCGTATCGCCGCAAGCGACGCCGCGACGATGCCGGGTTGAGCCACGTCGGTCGCGAACGAATCCCGGCCGGTCGCCGCTGGCAGGCCGGCAGTCAGCGCGTCGATACCGGCAAAGCGGCGGCGCCAGAATCCGCCGTCAGGCCGGCATGGCGCGCCCTGGCCCGGGAACAGGAAGCCGACACGAGGAATGCGCAGGCCGTGGCCGACGAATACATTTTTCTCCGTTGCGTCCACGCCAAGTCCGGCCAGCACGGCGGCCTTGGCGCGGACCAGGCGCTCGGCGAGTTCGGCTCCCTGCGAGGCCACAACCGCCGCTCGCATCAAGCCATGGTTGGCCCTGGAGGCCGCGTATGCCGCGGCGTCGGTGAATTCGGCCATCGAAAGCGTCGCAGCGCGGCGTTCCATCGACGTGATCGCTTCAATGACCTCGTCTGCACTATGTCCTGAAAACAGAAACAACTCGGCGTCCTGCGGCACGGGTGGGCGCAAGGTGACGGCATGCGATGTCGTGACGCCGATCCGTTCAACGACCACATGGGCGTTGATTCCCCCGAAGCCGAAGCTCGATACGCCGGCGATGGCGGCCCGCTCGTGTGCGATCGGAAGGTACGTCAGGTTCGGACGGACCCGATGGTCGCACTCGGCAAATGCCGGGTGCGGCGTCTCGCAACTCACATGCGGTGGCACCATTCCCTGCCGCAGCGATTCGACCGTCTTGATCAAACCGGCAAAGCCGGCGGCGGCCTTGGTATGCCCGATGTTGGCCTTGATCGAGCCGATCGGCAGCGGCGAATGGGCCGCTTGGCGCAATGCGGCCAGCGCGCGCACCTCAATGGGATCGCCCACCGCGGTGCCGGTGCCGTGTGCTTCGACAAAATCGACATCCGCCGGATCGAGCCGGGCCATGTCGTAGGCGCGTCGATAGGCCGTGAGTTGCCCCTCGAGCGAAGGACGGGTGAGGCCGCCGGCGCCATCGCTGGAGAGCCCCCAGCCGCGAATTCGAACGAGAGCCGGCAAGTTCCGGCGCGCCGCATCCTTCTCCCGCATCAGCAGCGCACACGCGCCGCCCTCTCCTGGCCAGAAGCCAGCGGCGTTGGCGTCGAAGACGCGCATCTGGCCGGCGGCGAGGGCTCCGTTTCGCGAGAAGCCGACCAGTTCGAACGGGTCGAGGCTGAGATCGACGGCAGCCACGACCACGGCGTCGACCTGCTCGCTGACCAGCAGATTGGCGGCGTCCGCCAATGCGACCAGCGATGAAGCGCAGGCGGCGTCGACGGAATAGGCGCCGCCATGCAGATCGAAATAATTGGCGATCCGTCCGGCGATCGTATTGGCGAGGCCCCCGGCGAGGCTATCCTCGTTGGGATCGGCAAAATGGCGGCGCAATTCCGCTTCGAACGCATCACGCAACCGGGCAACTGCTTCCGCGGTCAGACCCTCGCTCGCCGCTGCGTCCATCAGGACATCGCTCAGGAAGGGTGAGCGAAGGCGGAGCAGGGCGGACCGGCTGAACTCGCCGGCGAGGGTATTGGCGACCACCACCGCGGTCCGGCTTCGATCGAGCCGGTCGATGCCGCCGATCGCGTCAATCGCCTCCGCTGCGAGCTCGAGGGCCAGCCAATGCGTGAGATCCGTGGCCTCGTATGTCTTCCTTGGAATTCGCAGTCCGGCACGGTCGATCCGCCAATTCGTCAACAGACCGGCGCGAATCCGCGTTATCGAATCGGCCTCGCCAATGATGCCGGGAGCGTAGCGATTCAAATCGAGCCGCCCGCGCGGCAAGGCGCGGAACGCGCGCCGGCCGTGCATCGCATTGGCCCACAGCTCCGCAGCGGAATTGGCATCCGGAAACCGGCACGCCGTCGAAAGAAGTGCGATGCTCGATGAATCGGCCATCTGGCGGCGTTACTCCTACTCTGCGGGGGTCATACCCGCAGTCTGGCCGATGGAAAGCGACCGCGATGCGGGCCGCTGGTAACGCCGGGACAAGGCCATCCACACGCCGCGCGTCGCGGTGACGAGGGTCAGCGCATAAAACATTCCGAAGACGATGTGCAGCTCCATGAACAGCGCATAAAGCGCGGCCACGGCCGTGGCGAACCCGACCTGGCTCGCGGTCTTCGAGGGCGAGGTGGCGGGATCCGTGATCATGTAAAACGTGAACAGGATGAACGCGAATCCGGTCATTGGCAGCAAGCCTGCGACCAGCGGCGTTCCGTGGATCGACGAGCGCAGGATGGCCTGCAGCGCGAATGCCGACACCCAGGCGATGATCAGGGGAATGCGCCCCGTGGCCTTGGTGTTGAGGTAGCTGCCGGTGCAGATGATGATGAGCGGCAGAATCCAGTCGACGATGCCCGAGGTGTTTTCCGTAAATTGGTACGGCGGCGCTATGCCTACCGTCGGAAACAGCAGCAGCGTCACGCTGATTCCGAAGTTCGAAGGATTGAGGACGTGACGAAACAGGGGCCGTCCACCTTCGCCCCAGCCGACGATGACGCGGAACACATATTTGGACGCCATCGCCGTCGCCGCCGCAAACGCGATAGCGGCGACGTTCTCGGCAGCGTAGAGCAGCATGCCGATCGCGAGCGCGCTGATATGCGCCGGCAGCAGGAATTTTACCAAATCAACAAAGGACCCCGAATAGCGGGCGGGCCGGCCATTGATTCGAGACTCCACCGTTTCACCGATCAACTCGGTGCCATAGGCGGTCACCAACGAGACGAGCGGCGTCAGCCACGATTGCTCGAAGCCGAGAAACAGGTGTCCGGCGACGTTCAGAATGGTTATCGCGAGCGCGAATCGCGATAGCCCGCCCAGCCGCTTTTCCGAATACCAGCGATCGGCAACCGGGGCCTGCTTTCGCGGCTTGGTCGGCTTGAGGCTGCGGTCATTGGCCAAGGTTGAGGACACGGCAAAATCCCTTCATCGCTTCAGTTGCGGCAGGAGATGGCTGGCTGCACTCGCCGGCTCCAAGAACGATTCGGTGCCTTCCCGGGGTGACTTCGACGATCTGCTCCCGCGCCCCCGTTTCATCGCGCCAGGCGATGTGAATGTTGAACAGCTCGTTGGCCGCGGCTTGCCCGACGCCAAGATGAATTTCCGACGCACGCCGGCCGCCGTGGCCGGAACCGCCATCGACGACCGAAGTCACGATTCTTCCGTCCCAGGGGAGCCGAACCCTCGCTTCCGCGCCGATCGCCGCTCTTGTCCCGGCCACCGCGCCGGGCACGCGCAGATCGAGCACGATCGCTCGCCCGATGTCGGACGACGTATTGCGCAGAAAAAGCGACGGGCTCCATTGCCGCGCGATGAGAACCGCCAGCCGTCCGTCGCCAAATACGTCACCGGTGGCGATGCCGCGAGACACCGTGCCGTTGTCGAGCCGGAGCAGCGGCCATACATCATGGAATTGACCGCGCAAGTCGGGAAGGAAGAGACGATCGTGATCCTGGCCGGAGAGATCGTCACCGCTCGAGAACCGGGGCCAGGAGGCGGGACGTGACAGCAGTTCGTCGTTGCCCATGGCCAGCTCCTGCAGTTCAGGCCAACGGTTGCGCTCGCCACGAACGAAACCGATCGCCTGCAGCAGGGCCGGGCGGCCAGAGTTCAGCAGGTCGGCAAACTTGATGTCCCAGGCCCAGTTGCTGGTCCAGGTCCCGCGCCTGTAGCTGTCATCGCGATAGGGCGCCGTGCCGTGTGTCCAGGCCAAGGGCTCGCCGGTATGAATGAAAAGGAAATGGCTCTCCAGCAGGGCGTAGGGCGAAGATATATTGCTGACGGCGATCGCAGGGTGACCATCGCCGACGACATCGCCGAAATCCACGCCCATGCCCTTGAAGGAATCCTGACCCAGCACTTTGGATCTGGGCATCGTGAAGTCGCGCCTGCCCTCGACGATCTCGAACCGCGGATGGCCCGGCGTCGACCGGTTAAGCAACAGCCGGTCCGGCCCAAAATCGTTTGCGACGTAGATTTCCGGCAGATGGCGATATGGCGCGAGCTTCTCGCCGCCAATCTGCATCAGGTCGGCGTCGAGGTCGCGGGCGGCGAGCGCCAGCGTCCAGCCGTCAGCCATCTCGTGGGTAAAGGCGTCGCTTGCATCCCGATAGGAGACTGCGGTGGCAGTCGAACGCTGCCAGAGCAGCAGCCGGTTGCGACCGCCGTTATCCGCGCGCGACATCGAGTGCTGCATATCGAGGCCGGCGTCGGTGCGCGGATCGAGCACCCGTTCGCCGTCGCGAAAATAATTTCCAAAGACGAGATCCGGATGACCGTCACCGTCGACGTCGGCGAGAATCGCAGCGTTGGTATTCCAGACCTCGCGTGCCGGCACGATTTCAACAGGCGTAAATGCTGCCGCCGATAATGCGGGAGCGTCGTTGCGGAGGAATACGACGGGCGTTCGTCCCCAATAATAGACGACAAGGTCCATGCGCCCGTCTTCATTGACATCGGCAGGCAGGCAGCCCATCGGGGCAATGGTGTTCGAATCGTAACCTTCCGAAGGTGCCGGGAGAGCAAAGGCCTGGAATCGACTCCCGGTACCGGGGGCAGGCAGGACGGAAACACTGTCATTGCGCGGGTCGACGAGACAGATGTCGGCGGGCAGCCCTGAGCCGGCGATGTCCGACAATGCGGCGCCGGCGCCTACGGAAGAAATCCAGGCGTCAATTCGCTGGAGCGACGGGTGTACCGCGCGAATTGTGCGCATACGCTGGCCGTTATCCGCGGGTTCGAGGTAGGTGGCGTCCAGGCGGAGCCGAGCGGCCAACCCGCCCCAGTCGTCAGCCGAGATGTCGCGAGGGACGGCCACGATGTATAACGCGGCGGCGATCGAGGTCGTGACGATCTTGGCGGCGTGGGTGCGTAAGGCCTTGTTCATGCATGCCACCCCGTGGTTTGCGAGAAAGCGCCCGCGACGGCCGTTCGCCAAAGTTCATATCGTGGCGGATCGGCTTCGGCCTCGGGCAAGCGGTCACGCGCTTTGCGCACGAGCCCGGAGAGCTCTTCGGCGCCGATGCCCCAGACGGTGCGGACAGCGTGGTCGGTGTGGGCGGGAATGTGCCGTGCCAGCGCGCGAGCTTCGCAGGCGAACGCGACGCCTTGAGCAAACTGAGGCCGGTTCGGACCCGCGGCCTCGCCGGCAAGGGCAATATCACCGGTGGTGGCCGGACCGGCGTAGGTCATGGCAAGGCCGATGCCGGACCAAATATCGCCATGCCTCGATTCCGGAAGCGACGACAGCAGCTTGATCGCGGCAACGACGGATCCGCCGGCGACGAACCAGAGTGCACGGCCCACACCCTGATCGTAGGCGCGGGCCGCGTAGCCGCTTCGTTCGCGGCGCCAGCCGCCGAGGATGCGCCGATGGTAGAAGTAGGTGTCGTGGAAGCCGAGCCCATCGAAAGCGAGCCAGCGAAGCAGGGGATCAAGCTCCGCAAGGATCCGGCGCCGGCGCCACGGCACGCGCGCCAGCGACCAGCCCGCACCGACATGGAGAAGGTAAGTGAAGTCGGCTTCGAAGGCTTCAATACAAGAAGCGAGTAACGATGCCCGAAACGAAATGGCGTCGGCGATTGCCGCGCCCATGGCGGCGCCCTCGACGGCAAAACCACGTTCGGCTTGGGAAACGCTGCTTATGAACGGCAACACGGCGTCGGCATTGCGAGCCACGAGGGCCGCGTTATAGCCCCTGATGAATGTTTGCCCGATCGTCTCCAGGGCGGCTTGCCTGGACGGATCAGCAGCGGCGAACCCGCGCACTTGAAAGCGTGCCTGCTCCAACGACAGTCCGAGGAGACGTCGCACGGAAAACGAAGCATGGCCGGTCGACGATAGTCCGTCTGCCGCGGCAGCATCTCCGGTGGTCCTCACGGCTGCTCTCCCCGGATTTTGCGCCAGATGGAGAGCAGTGGATTTGCATGGCTGGCCGTGCTGGACGGTGCCTCGCGTGACGAGACGCTGCCGGGGTCATTTCCCCCATGGCGTCTGTTGGGCTGGATGTCCGCATCATGCGTCCCGGAGAAAAACCGCAGCGTCTGCCTGACCAGTTCGAAGGCGGCTTCCGGATTGGCGACGACGACGGGTCCCTCGCCCGGCTTTTGCTGCTCGTGCCAGACGTCACCACGCCAGTCTTCGGATATCCCCTGACGTGACTCCCGCCAGAAGCGTAGCCGAAATGACTGTATCATGTCGGTGGGAGGCCGGGTCATTTGGCTTCGCCCTCAATTCAGGAGGACAGCCTAGACGGCACCGATCGCAGGAAAAAATTCTGCGCGTCTCAACCGGATGAGTGGAAGGTGTGTCGCCAATCACGGGACGATCACGGCCGATCTCGATGAGGATAACTCAGAACGATCCGCTGGCACGGACCGAAGTCCCGCCACGCCGGCCACTCGCTGCAGTCATATGATCAGCTCAGCGGAAGGCCAAATTCGCCAATGACGTGGTCCTGAATGCGGCCGAAGATTTCACCGGAGAGGATGGCGCTGTGAAGTCTCTTGGTCTCAGGCATGGGTTCAATGTCGAGATCCGACTTCAGGAGATTGGCCAGGCGTTGATACACACGAATTGCCTCGACGCGTTGTCCGTTCAGAACGAGGAGCAGCATGACGTTCCGTTGGATGCCTTCACGTAGCGCATCCATCGCCAGAATGCGCCGCCCGAAGTCCAATGCTTGTTCATAGCGGCCTTGCACCGCTGCGGTGCGCATCAACTCGAACGTGCTCCGGACGAACAGACAGTGCAGCCGTTCGCGTTCCTGGAACACCCAGTCTCCGTCGTAGCCGTCCAGGAACGGACCTCCGTAGCTATCGACGGCCGAACTGACTTCGTGCACCTCGACCTCGGTGAGCGCGTTTCCTGCCTTCCGGCCGAGGACGCGTCTGGAAGCGTTTTCCAGCCGGTGCGTATCAACCTGGATGGATTGCGACGGCTCGAGCAGCACGTCGTCACCGATGGTAATCAGGTGCCGGGCGGCACCCGTCGAACCCATCTCGAGTATTTTCCGGATGCGCCAGATGGCGGTGTTCAGTGCCGATCGCGCTTTTTCCGGATCAATGTCGCTCCAGAAAAGATCCGCAAGTCGCTCTCGGCGATGTGCTCGTCCCGCAAATTCAAAAAGATAGCAGGCTAGAAGCCGTCCAGCCGGGCCCAGATCCGACCTCACTATGGCGCCGTCGATCGAAAATGATGCTCCGCCAAAAAGACTAACATTCAACATGATAGCCTCCCCACGCAACAGAGTATGCGTCACGCAAAAAAATGTGGTCAAAAAACTAGATTTACTAATCTAAACTAGATGCAACCTATATTTGTAAAAAGTCAATCCGGTCACGATACAATCACGGGTTGATGCCGAGCGTGCGACCGAACGAGCGGGGAGAGATGAAATTCTTTCCAATCCGTCAAATGCTCAAGTCAAAATCGGCTCGAGCGAGAAGAGTGTGGGGAGCCTCTGGCAAACTTATGCGGGAACCGCGGCAGTTTTTTGACGCCAGTATTGCATCAGGCCGATCACGGCAAAGGGCATGGGCAACAGGTTCATCACGAAATGCCATGTGACCCGGCACCCGACCGCGAACTCGCGGTCCCCGAAGGCGCCGACGCCACCGAACAAGGTGCTCATCCCGATCGGTTTGCCGACAAAGTAGGCGGTCGCTGTGAGGCTGACATGCTCGTAGAGATGAAAGGTCTCGATATAGAGGGCCCAACGAACCCATTTGGAGGGTACGCAATAATACAGGGCAGCAAGGCTTGTCAGGAAGATGCTGTTACCGATGAGATGCAACACCTCCATCCCAAGCATCATTCGCCTCGGCGTGTCCGCCGCCGGAACCAGCAATTGGCCGGCTTGGCTCACGATGGCGGTCACCCACGGCGACATCCAGGGCGTATCGCGACCGCAGATATTCGACAGATCGCCCAGGATCCATATTCCAAATTGGAAGGCGTGTTCGGCAAAATGACCGATCTGAAACAGCAGGCCGAGTGCGGCGGCGGCACCTGCGGCGGTCAGCAGGCTGAACCATTGATGCTCGTCTGGCGTACCGGACTCCATCCTGGCCGACGAGTTGAGCAAGGCATCTGACATTTTCGTACCTCAGCGCGTTCTGACAGCCCATCGGGCAAGTCATTTGCAGGTCATCTAAAAAGCCCTTTCAACACGAACAGATCTCTTTCAATTTCTTCGTCTCATCACCGCGTCCCGGTGGAACTCCATCCTTCGTGGGCGTTCTCAATCTCACCTCTTCACCCAGAGCATCTGCGGTTACCATCCCGGCGTCCTCGCAGGATCACGGGAGAATCTCGGCGACCCGAACGACAGACGCCGCCAAGCCGGTGGCCCAGCCCCAGGATGCGCGCAAGCATCCACCGCCTCAGCTGCAAGGGGGTGTGGTTCACACTGCTGACGTGAGAGTCCGGTGCGTTATCGGGTCGCGCTTCTTCAGCGGATGGGACCCGAGCGGCGGACCGCGTGGTGCCGCCATGGACGCGTGGACGGCGCGACCGCCTGTTCCATGCTTCCAGGACGAGGAGGCATGGATTTTGGCGCATGCGGCGATCGACGAGCCCGCAATCTGCTTGCGAGGCTCGCAAGGCTGCCGCGGCGCACCTTTATTTGCGGCTGCCGGCAATCATCTCCAGATTGACCTCGTTGGCCATCGCCGCATAGCCCGCGCGATTGGGGTGGAGCTTGTCCCCGGGGCCGCCCGTCGATGAATTGGGCTGCATGGGCGGCTTGAGTTCACCGGTCTTCTCGTCGAGGGTGGCGGCGTCGAAGTCGAAGACCCCATCGAAAATCTTGGCACTGCGCAGGAATTGGTTGAGGGCCTTGCGCTTGACGTCGACCTCCGGCCGGCCGTGGGTGGTGATGGTACTGTTGAGTGCCGAGGTCAGCGTCGCGGCGAAAATCTTCACGCCCGGGATTTTTTCGCGTAGCCGTGCGACGCCCTTGCTGTAGCCGTCGGCCACCGTCTCGACGGTGGCATCGGCGGCGCCGAAATCGTTGATGCCTTCCATCCAGATGACGGTCGCGACTCCCGGCAGGCTGATGATGTCGCGGTCGAGACGCGAAATCGCGGATGGTCCGCCGGGGAACGGTTTTGCCGCGGAATAGTCCGGCGGGCCGGCGACCTGGTTGCCGCCGATCCCCTGGTTGACCACGATGAAGCCGTTGCCGAAGCGCGCGTGCAGCCGGCGTGACAGGACGTCCGGCCAGCGGTCGTCGCCGTTGAGGGTGGTCGCCGTGCCGTCGGTGATCGAATCGCCGAACGCGACCACGACCTTGCTGTCGTCAGCCACCATCATGTCGACCTCGTCGAGGAAATACCAGGACGCGGTCGAGAACGGAAACGCGGCCTCATCGGTCTCCTTGCCCTTGGAACCGGCGCCCGGCGCGGTCAGATACGACGTCGTCAGCGCTTTGGCATGCCAGGTCATCGGGCCGCTCTCACCAGCGACATGAAAACTGACGCTCAGCTTGCGGCCCTTGAGCAGCGGATCGGTGGCGGATTTGACGAAGGAGAGCGTGACGGGATCGCTGACGGCGCTTTCGCCCGGCGGCACGGTGACGGTGTCCTTGCCGCCGAACTGGACGGCGCCGTTCGTCCCTTCGACGACGGCACTGCCGCTTTCCTGCGCGCCGACGAAGACGCCGTCGAACGTAACCGGTTTGGTGCCGAAGGCGTTCGACAGGCGAATGCGGGCCTGGCTTCCCCACACATCGGGCCGGACGATGAGACGAAAGGTCTGGTCGCTGGCGCCTTGCTCCGGCGCCGGGAAGGCGAATTTCAGTTCGGGTTGCGCCGTCGGGTTGCCGATCGGGTATGGCCCGTGGGCCGAGGCGGTCCAACTCGCCGCCCAGCGTTCGGCATGCGCCGGAAGCGACAGCAACATCGACGCGAAAACGATGGTCGCGGCAAACCGGCAAGCGGGCATTGTATCCTCCCTTTTCAGCTCAAGCTGTCTTTCCGTCAGCTTGCAATGCAAAGGGGCGGCAGGCAAGGCCCGGCGCAGACCTATCGGTGTCCGTCGATCCGGCGCAGCGGAATTCCGTCGAAGCCTGCTCGGGTCCGGCCTTCGCTCCGCCACGTCAGCGCGCCGCGGGCAATCGCGAACGTGGTGATCGTGCCGCCGCCGTCGCGCCAGGCGCTGGTGTCGCCATCGTCTTCATAGAGCTCTCCGCGACCGTTCTCGCCGGCGCCGAAAGCCAGCAATTCGCGCGTGGCACTGATTCCGGTCGGCTCGCCGACCGGAATCACGGCGCCGGCGCGGACGAACAGCGGCAGGCGGCCAAGCGGAGCCTCCACGGTGACGCGTTCGCCGCCGCCAAAATGCCGGCCATCGTGCCAGTGGAACCAGCCGCCCGGATGGTTCGGCAGCGTGACGTGACGCTGCTGCGCGCCCTGTGCGAGCACCGGTGCGACGAGGAGATCCGGCCCCAGCATGAAGGCGTCCTCGACGGTGCGGATCGCGGCGTCGTTCGGAAAATCATAGAACAGCGGACGCACGGCCGGCTCACTATCGCGGCTGGCGCGCCACATCTGCGTATAGAGATAGGGCATCAGCCGGTAGCGCAGCGCGATGGCTTCACGCACCTGCGGGATCACCTCTTCGTACATCCAGGGCAGGTTGACGATGCCGTCATCGTTCCACGAGTTCATCACCATGCGCGGCCACAACGCGCAGAATTCGGTGAAGCGGCAGAGCAGTTCGGGGCCGGGGCTCGGCCCGTGAAAACCGCCGACGTCATGGCCGATGTTGAACAGGCCCGACAGGCTCATGTTCAGGCCCTGCGTCAGGTTGAAACGCAGGGTCTTCCATGCGGTCTCGTTGTCGCCCGACCAGGTCTGGCCATAGCGCGCCAGCCCTGCCGGACCGCCGCGCGTGATCACATAGGGCCGCTTGCCGGGCGTGCCGGCGGCCTGTGCGTCGAAGGCAACCTTGGTCATCAACAGCGGCTGTGCCGGGCGGGCGAGGCTTTGCCGGTAGGGCCGGCCGTCGCCATCGGCGATCGCATCCTCGTCCCAGATCTCGTATTCGTTGTTGTCGTTCCACATCGCGACGACGCCGTGATCCAGCAGTGCCGTTTCGATGCCGCCGCGCCACCACGCGCGGCCGTTCGGATTGGTGAAGTCGACATGGAAGCCGAGGCCGTCCCAGAACTGGGCCACCGCCGGCTTGCCGGTGACGCCGTCCTTCACCACGATCCCGGCATCGAGCGCTTCCTTGAGCCGCGGATGATCGTCGAGCAGGCACGGCTTGATGTTGGTGACCGGCCGGATGCCGGCCGCGGTCAGCCGCGCCATGGTCGCCGACGGGTCGGGAAACTTGTCGTGGTTCCAGTTGAAGACGTAGCGCCGCGTCCCGATCGAGGTATAGCCCGAGCCGAAATGGAAACTGTCGCAGGGGATGGCGTGTTCGCGGCATTTGGCGATGAAATCGCTGATCCGTGCGTCGGCATCCGGCGCGTCGGCAATCGCCATCGAGGTGCAGGCGAAGCCGAACGACCAGCGCGGCGCAAACGCCTGTCCGCCGGTGAGCCAGGAGAAACGCCTGACCACCTGCGGCACGCTCGGCCCCGCCAGCACGTAGTAGTCGAGATCGCCGTCGTCGCCGCGCCAGGAGCGGAACAGGCCGTGATAATTGTCGAGCGTGCAGCCGAGATCGACGGCGCCGGTCGCCAGCGTGTCGTAGAACACCCCGTGCGCACCGCGCGGGCCGTCGACGATGAAGAACGGCAGCATCTTGTACAGGGGATCGCTGAGCTCGGCGTCGAAGCCGCACGGATCGACGGCGTCGATGGCGAAGCGGCGGCCGGTGCGGTCGAGCGGGCCGGCCTTGTCGCCAAGGCCGTAATGCCGCTCGGCATGGTCGCGCGCCATCGCGTGCATCAGCGCGCCGCCGCGGTTGGAGAGAAAATAGGCCTGGGTCGGGCGGTCGCATAGGAACGGCTCGGTCTCGTCCGCGCGACGCCAGGCAACGCCGAACGGCGACAGCGTGATCTCGGCGACGAGCCCGAATGCGCTGAGGGCGACGATATTGTCACGCTCCTCCAGGGATGCGGAGGGACATGAAAAACCCGACACGTCATCGCGCGGCCGGCCTTCGTAAGGAGGCTCGAGTCCGCCGGGCGCCACCGACCAGCCGCGGTCGAAGCGGTAGCCGTCGCGCCGCCGCAGCGTGACGCGGCCGATGTCGCCTTCGAGGATGCGCACCACCATGGTGGCGCCTTCGCCGACGTCGAACAGGGCGGCTTCGCCCTCGCGGCCGATGTAGCGGCCTTGCGTCAATGCTTTCATGAGTCGAGGTCTCCGACGATTGGCTTTTCGAAATCAGGGCAGTGTCCGTCAGGCGCGCGGCTTGCGCAGTGCCTGTCCCGCCCCATCGAACAGATGCAGGTGCTGCGCGGGAAAGCGCAGCGTGACGCTGTCGCCGCGCGCATGCGCGGTCTGGCCGTCGACGCGCACGGTGATCTGCGGCAGGCCGGGGGCGCTGCCGTAGAGATAGCTTTCGCCGCCGAGCCGCTCCACCAGGTCGACGGAGATGGCCAGACCTGTTTCGCCCGGAGCCGCAAGCACGATGTGTTCCGGCCGGATACCCAGCGTCATCGCCGTTCCCTCACCGAGCCCGACCGGACCACCGGCCTCAATGCGCTGTCCCGCCGCGCCGAGCATGACCGCATTGGGTCCGCTGACCCGCGCGGGCAGCAGGTTCATGCGGGGGGAGCCGATGAAGCCGGCCACGAACAGGTTGTCGGGCGAATTATAGAGTTCG
>Ga0209758_1002577_pt1 | contig 18193 bp, 17 predicted proteins | sample AraplaMF_Col_mMF_FD_184258 | JGI IMG/M metagenome (GOLD analysis project Ga0209758, IMG submission 184258) | Arabidopsis root microbial communities from the University of North Carolina, USA - plate scrape MF_Col_mMF (SPAdes) (version 2) | ecosystem: Host-associated > Plants > Roots > Endosphere...
CAGTCATCCGCTGCAGAAGGCCTGGTTGCAGGAAGATGTGCCGCAATGCGGTTACTGCCAGTCCGGCCAGATCATGTCTGCCGCCGTGCTGTTGCGCGAGAATCCCAACCCGAGCGATGACGACATCGACCGTGCTATGAGCGGGAATATCTGCCGTTGCGGTACTTATCCGCGTATTCGTAAAGCCATTCACCTGGCTGCTGAACTTCAAAAGAACGGAGGTAAATCATGAACAGCGAACTCACTACCAGCCGCCGCAGCTTCCTTAAAGCAGGAGCCTTGCTGGGCGGTGGCTTAATGATATCTTTTACGGTGCCGGGCGCTAAACGCCTGGCTGCTATGGGCGCTGCAGCAAGTGAAGATGCTGTCGCCTGGTTTGTGCCCAATGCTTACCTGAGCATTGGTGCAGATGATACCATCCGCGTTATTCTTGCACACGCAGAGATGGGACAAGGCATATGGACCACCCTTTCTATGCTGATAGCAGAAGAGCTGGATGCAGACTGGAGCAAATTCAAGATCGAGCATGCGCCTCCGGGAGCGCCTTACCTGCACACTGCTTATGGCATGCAGATCACCGGTGGCTCCAGCACTACCTGGTCTGAATTTGACCGTTACCGGCAGGCAGGCGCACTGGCGCGTACCATGCTGGTAGAAGCAGCTGCCAAAAAACTGGGGGTCAACCCATCCGATTGCCGTACGGAAAATGGTGTGGTGATCGCCGGCGATAAACGCGTAAGTTATGGCCAGGTGGCTGCGCTGGCAGCTACATTGCCGCCGCGTACAGAACCGGTTCCGCTGCGCCCTCCAGGTGAATGGAAATATATCGGCAAAGGCGTGAAACGCCTGGATGCCCCTGAGAAAGTGAACGGCGGGGCTAAGTTTGGAATGGACGTACATTTCCCGGATATGCTTACGGCAGTGGTAGCACACCCGCCTGTGTATGGCAGCAAGGTGAAATCATTTGACGACAGCCAGACCCGGAAAGTGCCCGGCGTGCGCAATGTAGTGAAGATACCTACCGGCGTTGCCGTGATAGCAGATAATTTCTGGGCCGCTAAAAAAGGCCGTGCTGCTTTAAAGGTTCAATGGGACCAGGAAGGTAATGAAGGGGTAGACAGTCCTACCCAGCTGGAGGAGTATAGAAAGCTGGCCGGTACCAAAGGATTGCCCGCCGCACAGAAAGGCAATGCAGCTGATGCTCTTTCCAAAGCTGCAAAAGTGCTGGAAGCGGAATATACTTTCCCTTACCTGGCACATACGCCTATGGAACCGGAGAATGCTACCGTAAAGCTGACGAAAGACCATTGCGAGATCTGGACCGGCACGCAAATGCCGATGGCCGAACAGGCGGCAGCTGCGAAGATCCTGGGCTTTAAGCCCGATCAGGTAAGCGTGCATACTGTATTCCTGGGAGGCGCCTTTGGCAGAAGGGCAACACCTCAATGTGATTTCGTATCTGAAGCTGTTCATATTGCCAAGGCCAGCGGACAGTTCATCAAAATGGTTTGGACCCGCGAGGATGATATACATGGCGCTTACTTTCGTCCCGCCTTTGTGCATAAGGTACGTGTAGGCATAGACGATAATGGTAACCCGGTAGCCTGGGAACATAATATGGCCGGGCAATCCATTATGGCCGGCTCACCCTTTGAAGCCATGATGAAAGACGGTATCGACCCTGCTTCTGTAGAAGGAGTGGCCGACTCGCCCTACCTCAGTGATATACCTGATCATTACGTAGGCCTGCATTCACCCAGATACCAGCTGCCGGTACTGTGGTACCGCTCTGTAGGGCATACGCACACCGCTACGGTCATGGAATGTATGATAGATGAGCTGGCGAATGCCGCCGGCAAAGATCCGCTGGAATACCGCCGTGCAATGTTGAAAAACCATCCACGCCACCTGGCGGCGCTTAATCTGGCTGCAGAAAAGGCAGGCTGGGGCAGCCCCCTGCCCGAAGGAAGGTTTCGTGGCATTGCCGTGCATGAATCATTTCTCAGCTACGTGGCCCAGGTGGCCGAAGTATCTGTGGACGATCATGGTCAGATCAAAGTACATAAAGTGGTTTGCGCCATTGATTGCGGCCTGGCCGTAAACCCGGATGGCGTACGTGCACAGATGGAAAGCGGCATCAACTTCGGGGTATCCTCCTGCCTGTATGGAGAGATCACCCTGGCGAAAGGAAAAGTGCAGCAAAGCAATTTCCACGATTATCGTATCGCCCGGATGAATGATACCCCGCTGGACATTGAAGTGCATATCGTGAACAGCACCGAAAAAATGGGTGGGGCAGGAGAACCGGGTGTGCCACCGGTAGCTCCCGCTATTGCCAATGCCGTTTTCGCAGCTACCGGCAAACGTCTCAGGAATTTGCCGTTCTGTAATACTAACCTCAAAGCGTAGTTATGATGGCCAGAATCAAAAAATACAGATCAGGAAAGATCGTCTACCTGCTGTTCATGATAAGCGCCCTTGCAGCGGTAGCATTATCTTTCAATACAACAGGCAGCGGCCCGTTGAACGAGGGACCGCCGAAGAAAGACAGCGTGGCGTCCAAGAAGGCGTTCCTCGCAGCTTACAGCGTGCTGATGCACCCGCGCTGCATGAACTGTCACCCTTCCGGTGATGCGCCCTTACAGGGGGAGGACAGCCACATACATACCATGAACGTACAACGCGGGCCTGATGGTAAAGGGCTCTATGCTTTGAAATGTTCCAATTGTCACCAGCCGGAGAATACGCCCGGACTGCATATGCCACCCGGTAATCCTAACTGGCATTTGCCCCCGGCAGATATGAAGATGGTGTTTGAAGGTAAGTCTCCCAGGGAGCTGGCCGCCCAGCTGCTGGATCCTTCACTGAACGGGCACAAAACAAAAGAGCAGCTTATTGAGCACGTTACTTTTGACAAGCTGGTGCTTACAGGTTGGAATCCTGGCGAAGGCCGTGCACTGCCTCCGCTTTCACATGAAGACTTTGCCAAACAGTTCAGGACCTGGATAGAAACCGGTGCATATCTGCCTGATAAATAATTAAAATTTGTACTTTCATTCTGCGTAGGTTAGTTGGCAGTTTGCAATTGACAGTTTGCAGTTATCAGAGCAGAGAAATCCGCGTTAGCTACTGCACATTGCCCACTACTAACTGCCAACTACCTTTGCGGAATGCTTTATGGAAAAAATGATCAGGGAAATATTAAAGCAAGGCGACTTTAAAGTCAACGGAAGCCTTTGGATTGAAAACCAGGGTACCCGTTTTTTTGGGCCCGGTCCGGTAGAGTTACTGGAACGCATCGCGGAAACAGGTTCAATCAAACAGGCAGCCCAGCAGATGGGCATGTCTTACAAAAAAGCCTGGGACCTGGTCAATAATATGAACACGATGGCTGCCCAGCCATTTGTGCTTACCAGCACGGGAGGAGAAAAGGGAGGTGGCTCCGTCATCTCAGAAGAGGCAAAGCAAATGATCCAATACCATCGCCAGCTACGCGAAAGATTCCGCCAGTTCCTGGAACAGGAAACCGCCCGGTTAAAATAATCCTGTTTTTTTCACTCATAGAATTTCTCTGACTATTTATGCACTTCGTTGTATCTTTCTAAACATAACGCTTGCCTGGCCTCATCGTTATATACTCAAATAAACAACGTCTGTTAAAGCACCATCATGAGATTGACATTTACCGCTATCATTTGTTTGCTTGCCGCCACGGTACAAGCAAGGCAGCTTCCACCGGGCGATACTACCAGCACAGATTCTACGGTAAGGATCCTGTCAGAGGTAACCATATCTGCTTCCCGTATCAAAGAAAGTCTGCTTCGTTCACCGGTGAGTGTACAAAAAGTAAATGCAGTTTATTTCAGGGCTTCTGCGTCTCCGTCTTTTTTCGATGCATTGGAGAATGTACAGGGCGTGCAGATGATCACCCCCAGCATGGGTTTTAAAGTATTGAACGCGCGCGGCTTTGCGAATACGACCAACGTTCGTTTTGCACAGCTGGTGGATGGGATGGATGTGCAGTCTCCCCATATAGGCGGGCCTATCGCCAATGCGCTGGGCCCTTCAGACCTCGACGTGGATAATGTGGAGATCGTGCCCGGTGTGGCTTCTGCCCTTTATGGTATGAATACGGTAAACGGTCTGGCTAATATCACTACTAAAGATCCATGGTCTTACCCGGGCTTATCCCTGCAACAGAAAACTGCCCTTACCCATGTAAGCGATCCTAACAGTGCGGCAAAGCTCTTTTCAGAAACCAGTGTACGCTGGGCGCAGGTGGTTTCCAGTCGCCTGGCCTTTAAAGTGAATGCCACCTTTACCAAAGGATACGACTGGATAGCAGACGACCATACGGAACTGAACGGGAAAGCCAATGCCAGTACAGGGCTTACCGGCGATAACAATCCTGCCAAAGACCCGGTAAACGGTTACGGCAACGAATCCTCCAACCGCCGTACCATCAGCCTGCAGGGAAAGAACTACGTAGTGGCCCGGACAGGCTACTATGAAAAGGAAGTGGCAGACTATGGTATGCAGAACATCAAGGCTGATGCAGGGATTTACTACAAGCTTTCCTCACATTCATCCCTGAATTACTTTTTTCATATAGCCGTACTGGATAACGTATACCAGCGCTCCAACCGTTTCCGCCTGCAGAACTACCTGGTACAGCAGCATGGTATTCAATACCAGTCTAATACCTTGCAGCTCAAAGTGTATCTGAATAACGAGAACTCAGGAAACTCCTATAACCTGCGTTCCATGGCAGAGAATATTGACCGCAACTATAAGACGGATAATGCCTGGTATACAGACTACACCAACGCTTTCAATAATGCCTACAATGCCGGTGTAGCAGTAGCCCAGGCCCACCAGCAAGCCCGTGTGGCGGCAGACCAGGGGCGTTATGTGCCGGGCACGCCTGCATTCAATAGTGTACTGGCTAAACTGCAGCAGATTAACAACTGGGATACCGGGGCGGCGCTGAAAGTAAAGGCCAGTTTCATCCAGGCGGAGGGGCAGTTTAACTTATCGGAACAGTGGCCTGCGCTGAAAGAAAAAGCCGGGCTGGAAGTGCTGGCAGGTGCAGATCACCGTACTTATGTCATTGTGCCCGATGGGAATTACTTTATCAATCCATCTGCTGGTAAAGCATACACAGATATCCACTACAGTAAAACCGGCGGCTTTATCTCCCTGACAAAATCACTGCTGAATGACCGGCTGAAGGCAGGAGCCATATTAAGGGCAGATAAGAACGACTATTTCCAGCTGGCCTGGAGCCCTCGCTTTACGATGGTATTTTCACCCGTACGCACACAAAACCTGCGGGTATCTTTCCAGAGCGGATACCGCTATCCCAGCATCTTTGAGGCCTATTCCAACGTGAACAGCGGCGGCGTAAAAAGGGTAGGAGGCCTGCCTGCCATGTCGCAGGGTATTTTTGAGAATGCCTGGCTGCAATCTTCCATTACCGCTTTTCAGCAGGCTGTATTAAACGATGTGAATACCAACGGCTTAACCCAGCAGGCAGCCATTGACCGCAATAAATCACTGTTGAAAAAGAATCCATATACCTACATCAAACCCGAGCATGTGGATGCTATCGAAGCCGGGTACAAGGGCGTGTTTATAGGAGGAAGATTGTTTGTGGATGCGGATCTTTATTTTTCCAACTACCGCAATTTTATTGCACAGGCCAATATGAATGTACCCAATACACAAGTGCCTGATTCTATTCCTTATGCATTGAATAACCGCTCGCGCCAGAGCCAGTACCGTATGTGGACGAACTCGCAGACCAGGGTATATAATTATGGCGCCAGCCTGGGCCTGATGTATAGTACTAACGGTTATAGGGTAAACGCTAACGCTACCTATGCAAAGCTGCGCAAGTCAACGAACCAGGACGGCCTGGAAGATGGCTTCAATACGCCCGAATGGATGCTGAATTTATCCATTTCAAAAGAGGAGATCCTTAAAAACCTGGCTGCCGGCCTTACCTGGAGATGGCAAAGCAGTTATTACTGGCAATCCTTTCTTATCAATGGCCAGGTGCCGGCCTATAACACGCTGGATGCGCAGGTGAATTATAGCTTTCCACAGGTACGTTGCAAGGTAAAGCTAGGCGCTTCCAACCTGCTGAATAAATACTATTATTCCATCCTGGGCGGTCCTTCCATCGGGGGGATGTATTACCTGACCCTGCAATATGGTTTGCTTTAATAGTATAAAAACCAGCTATTTAACTGAACGGTAATATTTCCTTGAAAAATTAATTTTTCGGTGTAACTTCATTGCGTGACTACTAAAACGCAACCATCTTACAACCTTGTTCATGATGCGGAGGCGGCAGCCGCGCTGCTCAGTCCCATGCGCATGAAAATACTGGAGCATCTGAAAGAGCCTGATTCTGCTTCAGGACTTGCGCGTAAGCTCAACATGAACCGGCAGCAGCTCAACTATCACCTTAAAGAGCTGGAAAAGAATAAATTGCTGGAACTGGTAGCAGAAAAGAAGAAAGGCAATTGTATAGAGCGGATTGTACGCGCTACTGCAAAGGCATACCTGATCTGTATGGACACTTTTCCGGAAGCAAGCGCCGACCAGGTAAAGGACCAGTTCTCTTCCACTTACCTGGTAGCCGCCGCTGCTCAAACCATCCGGGAAGTAGCCACTTTGCAGGAGGCTGCTGCCAAAGCCAACAAGAAACTCTCTACTTTTTCCCTGCAGGCAGAGGCCAGCTTTGCAGATCCTGCCGCCCTGAATGCCTTTACAGAAGAACTCTCTGACACTATAGCCCGGCTCCTGACCAAATACCATGCAGGCGATGATCCCAATGCCAGGAAGTACCGCTTTAACCTGTTTGCTCATCCTGTCAGCTCTGCTAAAAGCTAGTACTATGACTGATAAGAAAAATAAGCGGAAAATTGAGCTGAGCACCCAACTGGATGCAGATGTTGCTGCGGTATGGAAAGCATTGACAAATGCAGAGGAATTAAAGCGCTGGTTCCCGTTGAATGCCATTGTAAAACCAGGTGAAGTACAGCTGTCCTGGGGCGATGATCATAACTGGAAGTTTCATATCCGGGAAGCCATAGAAAATAAGTACCTGAAAATGGTATATGAGCATGGCGCTGATTTCAGGGAGGTGGATCCGGACAAGCGTCATCCGGGACAAATGATCAATAGCGATCCTACTCAGCTGGTACTGGAGTATTTTCTTGAAACGGAAAAGGGCCGCACCTTTTTACGGCTGGTGCATTCCGGCTTTGGTGCGGACACCAACTGGGACGATGAATATAATGCGGTGAACCGGGGCTGGCATGCTGAAATGCAAAGCCTTAAACATTATATCCATCACCACCTGGGTGAGAACAGGGAAGTGGCCTGGTCGCGCATTGTGCTTCCAGACCACGCAGATGTGGAAAAGGCATGGCATAGACTGATGCATGCAACAGCGGGTTTTATCGGCGCCGGCAATGCCTATACGCTCCGCTCACCACAAGGTGAACCATATGAAGGAACGATCCTGTTCCTCAATCCCCCCTACGATTTTACCGGTACTGTACAGCATCTCAATAATGCCTTGCTCCGCGTTACGATAGAAGCGTTTGGGCGCTTTCGCGAGATCAGCGTCTGGCTGGCTGCCTATGGCGTGCCTGCAGCAAGGCTGCAAGCCTTTCAGCAGGAATGGGATGCGCAGCTGCAAGAATTGTTCAATCCCTAAAAAACATACATTATGCAAAAGAAAGACTGGAGTCAATTTACGTTAAAGATCCCTGTCAACGCATCCATCCAGGAGGTCTATGACCGGTGGGCCAGCCCGGGAGGACTGGAAAGCTTCTTCCTGCGCCAGGCGCTGTTCACTGCAGCAGAGGGGACCGCAAAGACGAGCGGCCAAAAGATCGTGCAGGGCGATACCTATCAGTGGCGTTGGTTTGGCTACCCCGACAGCGTTACCGAAACAGGTACTGTGCTGGCTGCCAACGGCAAGGATTTCCTGCAATTCACTTTCGGAAAGGCCGGCACCGTAAGCGTTAGCATCAAAACAATGGAAGGCGCCACCATTATAGAATTAATACAGGACAACATTCCTACAGACGAAGACGCAAAGTTCAATTATCACATCGGCTGCCAGGGCGGCTGGCTCTTTTACCTGGTGAACCTCAAATCATTAATGGAAGGGGGAATAGATCTGCGGAACCGCGACGAAAAACTTACTCAGGCGCTCACTCAGGTTATCAACTCATAAGTTTGTTATTGATCCGTTTGCCGCTTACATACGGATTATCCTTCAGGATGAACCGGTAGGGCAGCAATGCATCTGCTCCGGCATAGTCTACGCCTATACGGGGAGTGGCTATTATTGTGTCTGCAGGAGGCGTGAAACCATCTGCAGCGATGTAAATATCATTGCCGGTGAGGTCCCAGCCGGTATAGCTGGTATTGATACCCAGTACCTTTGAAACATTTCCCGGGCCTTTGCCAAGGGTATAATCCCAGCGTTCCTTGCCGGAGCGATCCAGCATATGTTCAATGCCACTAAGCGGTTCTATAGCTCTTACCAGCACCGCATGCGGTATATCTTTTTTGTTGGTCACCACGTTGAACAGGTGATGGATGCCGTAGATCAGGTACACATAGGCCGTACCGCCTTTGCCGAACATTACTTCTGTGCGGGCGGTACGCCTTCCGCCGTAGGCGTGAGAGGCACGGTCCACCTCGCCGGCATAGGCTTCTGTTTCAACGATGCGCCCGGCAGTAACAACACCGTTGAGCTGCGTTAGCAGTACCTTGCCCAGTAATTCCCTGGCAATGACCAGTACATCAGGACGGTTATAAAAGGAAGACTTCAGCTTATCCATTCTAAAAGCCAATTTAGCAATTCTTTATTTATACGGAATTACCTGTCTTGTATCCACATTTCCTGCTTTGATCTATTCTGCCGCATGCCGCCAGCAGCAGCGTTGTAGCTTTGTTACAGCATCTGATTTTAAAACTTTAAAACTAAACATCATGATCTTCGCATTCATTTTCTTCCGGATACTGTTTATTGCCTGTATGGTATTTGTTATCGGCTATGTATTCGGCCCATTTGCAAGGAACCGTACTTTAACGGTGATCACCAGGGTAGCGGCCATACTGGCCGTGGTACTTTTCCTGTCGGCTAACGCATTCTTTTTTCGCTTTGGCGGCTGGCGGGCAGGGCATCACCAGGAATGTGTAAAGGAAGCGCCGCAGCAGTAAGCGGCGCTTCGGCGTAAGGGGAAATAGCGTATCTTTAAAAGGCTTTTTATTAGTAAACCGCTAAATACCTGCTCTATGGTCTTACTAAAAAACACCTGCGCTGTACTGCTTTTCTGCTTATGCGTGTCTTTCTCCCCAATGCATCATGGCTGGGCCAACTATGATCAGAAAAAAGTGCTGGACTATACCGGCGTTATACAGGAATCTGCATATGAAAATCCGCATGCCACCATTAAGGTGACCGACAAGAAAAAAGTGTGGACAGTGGTGCTGGCGCCCGTCAGCCGTATGCAGACACGAGGCGTTAGTGCCGAGATGATCAAAAAAGGAGCTTCCCTGCGTGTGGTAGGTTATCCGCACAAACAGGTAAAGGATGAAATGCGTGCAGAAAGGATCTTTATCAATAACCAGAAATATGAGCTCCGTTGATTGCGGCTTACCTGGAAAATACTTCCCTCGCAGCCGCTATCCGCGATTCTCTCTGGGCATATCCCGCGCTTGAGATCATACACATCACCGGTATTACTATACTGGCAGGCGCTGCCCTTCTGTTCGACCTCCGCCTGCTGGGCAGTTCAAAAGAGCTGCCGCTAATGAGCCTGTCCCGGCACCTGTTGCCCTGGTCAAAACGCGGGCTGTTGCTCATAGTGCCTTCCGGCTTCCTGCTCTTCATTACCAATGCCGTTGCCCTTGCCAATAATCCTATATTCTGGCTGAAAATGACGCTGCTGCTCAGCGCATGTTTCAACGGATGGCTGTTCCATCGTAAAACTGACCGTATGCAGGGCAATTGGCAGGAAAAACATCGCGTACCAAAAGTGCTGCGGGTCTTTGCCCTGGTGTCTATGCTGCTCTGGATAGCGGTGATCGCCTGCGGCCGCTTACTGGCTTACTACTAATCATTCCCTTCGCTTATTTTTCTTATTTTCAACCCTATGCGTATTCCCCTCATCATTGTTCTTTTATTGACCGTATTACAAACTGCCAACGCTCAGACCAGCAAAAGGGCCCGTGACTGGGGCCTGCGTATAGGCGTAATGTCTCCCGGCCAATGGAACGCTATTACAGATGTGCCAGGCGTAAAAGTCGGGCACACTACCCTTATCAAGGGCGATAATATTCGTACGGGCGTTACCGCAATACTACCTTATGATGGTAATATCTTCCAGCAGAAAGTACCTGCCGCTATCTTTGCCGGGAACGGTTTCGGCAAACTGGCCGGCAGCACGCAGGTAACAGAGCTAGGCAACCTGGAAACGCCGGTGGTGCTCACCAACACGTTGAATGTCCCAGTGGCCATGAATGCGCTGATCGAATATACCCTGCAGCAGCAAGGGAATGAAAAGGTACAGTCAGTAAATGCAGTGGTGGGAGAGACCAACGACGGCTGGCTGAATGATATTCGTAAGCAGCCTGTTATCAAAGAAGATGTGCTGCAGGCATTGCAGCATGCACATTCAGGTCCGGTTACTGAGGGCTGTGTGGGGGCTGGTACAGGCACTATCTGTTTCGGTTTCAAAGGCGGCATCGGTACATCATCCCGTAAGCTGCCGCAACAACTAGGGGGCTATACGGTAGGCGTATTAGTGCAAACCAATTTCGGCGGTGTGCTGCAGATAGATGGTGCGCCTGTAGGTGAGGAGCTGGGAAAGTTTGATTTCAGCGATCAATTGAAGAATAATGTAGACGGCTCCTGCATGATCGTGGTGGCCACCAATGCACCCCTGGACAGCCGGAATCTGCAACGCCTGGCCAAAAGGGCTTTTATGGGATTGGCAAAAACAGGCGGCATTGCCTCCAATGGCAGCGGGGATTATGTGATCGCTTTCTCAACTGCGGATTCGGTACGTATACCCTACGCGCCCTCCGGACCAGTACAATCCATTCCTGTATTGCATAATGAATATGTTACACCCCTGTTCATGGCTGCCATCGAAGCAACGGAAGAAGCCATCGTCAATTCCCTGTTTGCCGCCACTACTATGAAAGGAAAAGACGGGCATATAGTAGCAGCCATTCCTATGGATAAAGTGAAGCTGATCCTGCAGCAATACAACCGGATCAAAGAGTAGCCTATGAGATCTAAGGAATTTTACTTAAATTAGTTTAATTCCGCTACTTTATTGGATCCGCTAAAATTGAGCAACCATGTCAACACCCCAAAAGCTCAACCGCAGACAATTTATATCCACCGCTGCCATGGCGACCGGAGGTTTGGTCATTGCATTTAACGTGCCCGCAGGCCTCCGGAAACGGCTTGCCGTTCATGCAGACACTGTACTGGCGGCTAATGCCTACCTGCGCATAGGAACGGACGACACGGTCTCCGTTATACTTTCACATTGCGAACTGGGGCAAGGTATCTTAACCTCCCTCTCCATGCTTATTGCAGAGGAGCTGGATGCCAACTGGGAAAGCATCCAGGCAGAACATGCACCTGCGGCATTGGCTTATTATCATACCATATACGCTACGCAACGTACGGGAGGTTCTACCAGTCTTGTGTCTGAATACGATCGTTACCGGAAGGCCGGCGCTACTGCCCGCTACCTGCTGGTGCAGGCGGCCGCCAACCGTTTCCATGTGGATGCAAAAGACTGCCGTACAGAAAACGGTCATGTGATCATAGGTGAGAAAAAGATCCGTTACGGAGAGCTGGTAGAAGATGCAGCCAAACTCAGGGTCCCTGAAGACGTTCCACTAAAGGAACCAGGCAACTGGAAATTCATTGGCCGGAAAGTAAAGCGGCTGGATACCCCTGTTAAGATCACAGGCAAAGCCATTTTCGGGATGGATATACAGTTCCCTTCCCTGCTTACAGCTCTCGTAGCAAGACCGCCGCTGCCTAATGCAAAAGCAAAGGAGTATGATACTGCTGCTGCAATGGCTGTTCCCGGTGTTCGCCAGGTAGTGGTAGTACCCAGTGGTATCGCCGTATTAGGAGATGATTTCTGGGCCGCAAAAAAAGGCCGCGATGCACTGAAAGTTCAGTGGGATGCCGGCGAAAGCGCTGGTATCAATAGCGAAGCCTTGCTTGCCGAGCTGAAACAAAGAGCCGATAAAGGCGGACTGGCGGCCACGAATACCGGCAATCCCGACGAAGCGCTTCAGCGCGCAGCCCACGTAGTGGAAGCTGAATATTTTGCGCCCTTCCTGGCGCACGCACCTATGGAGCCACTTAATTGTACCGTGCAATTAAGCGCAGACAAATGCGAGATCTGGACCGGTACACAAACGCAAACCGATGATCAGAAGGCGGCCGCCGAGATCACTGGCTTGCCGCTGGATAAAGTATTGATTAATACCGTGTTCCTGGGAGGTTCTTTCGGAAGGCGGAACATTGCCCGCTCTGATTTTGTACGGGAAGGTGTAGAAGTGGCCAAGGCTTCCGGCAAACTGGTAAAGACCGTCTGGACACGCGAAGATGATATCCAGGGAGGCATGTACCGGCCTGCATTTCTGCATCGTTTCAAGATCGGACTGGATGCTGAGGGAATGCCCATTGCCTGGAAACAGGTCAGTGTTGGCCAGTCGGTTATGACGGGTGGGCCCTTTGAAAAAGTGGCCGTCGTCAATGGTGTAGACGCTTTCTCTATTGAAGGTACGCATACAGCGCCCTATGTTAAACGTATTGCTGATCAACGTATAGAGCTGAATACGCCCGTGTGGCCCATCACTATTGATAACTGGCGGGCGGTTGGATTCAGCCATACCATCTTTGCCATGGAAAGCCTGACAGACGAGCTGGCGCATGCAGCAGGAAAAGATCCGGTAGCATATCGCCGTATGTTACTCAAAGATGCGCCCCGTTTATTGAATGTACTGAACCTGGCAGCAGAAAAAAGTGGATGGGAACGTTCCTTGCCAACAGGCCATGGGAGAGGAGTAGCTGTTTTCGAAGCGATGGGCAGCTTCTCCGCAGTCGTGGCAGAAGTGTCTGTATCCAAAGAAGTCCCGCTTAAAGTAGACAAGGTTACCTGCGCAATAGACTGCGGCCTGGCTATTCATCCCGATGGTGTGGCGGCGCAAATGGAGAGCAATATTGCGTTTGGTTTGTCTGCTGCACTGTACAGCGAGATCACTTTCAAAGACGGTAAGGTGCAGCAACGCAATTTCTATGATTACAAAACCTTACGGATCAATGAAATGCCGAAGATAGAGACCTTCATCGTGGACAGCAAGGAAAAGCCCGGTGGTGTGGGAGAGGCTACGGTGGGCCATATGATGCCGGCGCTCACGAATGCAATATTCGCCGCTACAGGCAAACGTATACGGCAACTGCCCGTCATGAACCAGGATATAAGTTGATAAACCGCAACAATCATCCCTTATGATAAAGCTAACTGTAAACGGGAAAGCACACCAGCTGGATGTGCCGGCTGACATGCCGCTGCTTTGGGTTATCCGCGACCGGCTTGGACTTACCGGTACTAAATTTGGCTGTGGCGCCGCCCAGTGCGGAGCCTGTACCGTTCACCTGGATGGAGAAGCGATCCGTTCCTGTGTGGTGCCTGCCGCCCGGGCGGCAGATAAACAGGTTGTTACCATCGAAGGACTGGATCCTGTATTGGCCGGACCGCTCCAGCAAGCCTGGACTGAATTCGACGTACCTCAGTGCGGCTATTGCCAGTCAGGCCAGATCATGAGCGCTGCTGTACTGCTCAAACACAACACCCAACCCACAGATAAGGATATTGATAATGCAATGACCGGCAATGTTTGCCGCTGCGGAACTTATCAGCGTATAAGAAGCGCGATCCACCTGGCGGCAGAACTGAAAAGGTCCGGCGCCATAAAATTGACCTTGCCATCTTGAGTTAACCCTTGACCAGACCAGCACTGTTCCTGTAATCTCCCGCACAGGATCGCCTTTCTCTTACCTGCAAACGAAAAATAATTGTGCATTCTCGGTATTTCTCTTTAACTTATGCAATCGGTTGCACTTTGTAGTATATTAAATTCCGCGGTATGAAAAAACAATGGTGCACGCTGTATTATTCCACTAATAGCCCTCTAAAACTGAACCGGTTATGAAAAATCTCAAGGAAAAACTCCGCCAGGGAGCCACCTTGCACGGATGCTGGCTGAATCTGGGAAGCCCGGTCACTGCCGAAATGGTTGGCATGTCCGGATTTGACTGGGTACTCATTGACCTGGAACATGGTTCGGGCACAGAAAACGAAGCCCTGCATCAGCTGCAGGCGCTGGAGCATACACCCGCAACACCCATTGTAAGAGTAGAAAGCGCACAGCAGGCGCGCGCCCAACGGATGTTGGACATGGGGGCCATGGGAATTATGTGCCCACGGATCAGGAATGCGGCTGAAGCCAAGGCATTTGTCAGTGGACTGCATTATCCGCCGCATGGCACCAGGGGCGTCGCTAAAATGGTACGTGCCACCGGCTTCGGACAAAACTTCTCCGACTATTACCGGGACGCCAGAGAAAAAATCCTGGGCATTGTACAGATCGAAACTGCGGAGGTATTGAACCACCTGGACGAAATAGCCGCTCTGAATGGTATTGACGTGCTCTTTATCGGTCCTTCGGATCTGACCATGGAACTCGGCATCTTTGGGCAATTCGATCATCCATTGTTCAAAGAGGCCTTGCAAGCTACTGTGAGCGCGGCGGAACGGGCGGGCAAAGCGGCCGGTATACTTTTCTTCAACCCGGATGATTATGCCCGCTACCATGATCTTGGTATACGCTTTATTGCCTGCGGCGCTGATGCCACCTTTGTTGCCGACGGGGCGCGCAATTTTGCGAACAAGTTAAATCAAGCCAGGGCCAACGCTAAAACCCGCACCTCATGAACCTGCCTATCCTGACGGATTCTCTATTCATATTATTTGTTGGTATTGTGATCGTAATGGGCGGGATTATCGGACTGAAGCTGCATCCTTTCCTTGCGCTTTTATTTGGCGCCCTTGTAGTGGCCATTATGACGCCAGCCGTAGCCATCCAGCAATATGCCCTGGGTAAAGGGATGGCGCAAGCCGCGGCTCTGCAAATGTCGCAGAAAGGTGTGGGAGAGCGGGTAGCCCTTGAATTCGGCAATACCTGTGGGAAATTGGGCATCCTCATCGCCATGGCGGCTGTTATCGGGAAATGCCTGCTGGAAAGCGGCGCTGCAGAACGGATTGTGCGGTCCATGTTAAAGCTCACGGGAAAAGAAAAAGCGCCTATCGCCTTCCTGGTCAGCAGTTTCTTCCTGGGTGTGCCGGTTTTCTTTGACACTGTAGTATTGCTAATGATTCCCCTGGCCAAGACCATGAGTATGCGGCTGGGAAAAAATTACCTGCTCTTTGTACTGTCCATTACAGCCGGCGCGGCGATGGCCAATTCGCTGGTGCCGCCGGCGCCCGGGCCCATGTTCCTGGTAGGCGAAATGCAGATGCACATGGGAACCATGATGATCGGCGGCATTCTACTGGGCCTGGTCACCATCACAGCAGGCTATCTTTATGCACGCTGGGTTAACAAAAAGTGGCCGGTTGCCCTAAGGGATTCATTGGACGCTCGCCTGGAGGACATCAAAAATACGTCCCTGCGGCCCGCTAAAGAATTGCCTCCGCTTTGGTTTTCTGTGTTACCCGTGCTGATCCCGCTCGTATTCATTTGTATACATACCGCCCGGCATTCAATTTCTACTTCAAATACAGGTATGTGGAGCTCATTGATTGATTTTCTGGGTGATAAGAACATTGCACTGGTGCTGGGAGGCGTGGCAGCCCTGATCCTCCTGATCATACAAAAGAGGAACACTAAGGAAGATATAGGTCCATTTATCCATGGCGCCCTGATGAGCGCCGGAGGGATCATCCTGATCATTGGGGCAGGCGGCGCCTTTGGCGGGATGCTGCAACAAACCGGCATCAGTCAGCGGATCACAGAGCTGACCCGGAATTACCAGATGGCATTGATACCCCTTGCATTCTTTATCACGGCCGTTGTAAGAACAGCGCAGGGATCGGCTACCGTAGCCCTCATCACCGCCTCCGGCATGCTGTCGGGCATGACGCAGACCGCAGATTTACCCTACCATCCGCTGTATCTTGGCCTGGCCATCGGCTGTGGCTCAAAACTAGTCCCCTGGATGAACGACGCAGGTTTCTGGATCATCTGTAAAGTATCCAACCTAACGGAAAGAGAAACACTGAAGACCTTTTCTCCCATGCTCATTATCATGGGATTCACCGGTTTGATTGTGATAATGCTTGCCGCCCGGTTCTTACCGCTGGTCTGACAATTGAATATTTACATAAAATCCTTCAGTAAATGGAAAACATAGGATTCATCGGATTAGGGATCATGGGAAAGCCAATGGCCCTGAATGTATTAAAAGCCGGATACACTGTATCAGTGCTGGAAAAGAACAAAGCCGCCGGAGAGCTGGTAAATGCGGGCGCCAGGGCTTTGCCCAGCAACAAAGCCATCGCAGAAAGCGCCGACATCGTGATCACTATGCTGCCGGATACCCCCCAGGTAAAGGAAGTGGTGTTTGCTCCGAATGGCGTCCTGGAAGGGATCCGTAAGGGGGCGCTTTTTATTGATATGTCTACTATTGCGCCTGCTGCTGCGAAGGAAATATATGATGCATTCCGGCAGAAAGGCGTGGAAGCACTGGATGCACCTGTATCTGGCGGACAGGTAGGCGCAGTATCCGCTTCGCTATCCATCATGACGGGCGGTAACGAAGCTGCATTTCAACGTGCCTTGCCATTGTTCCAGGCCATGGGCAAGAATATCGTCCTCATAGGATCTGCAGGCGCCGGGCAAACCACCAAAGCGTGTAACCAGATGATCGTAGGCATGACCATCCAGGCCGTCGCGGAAGCCTTTACACTGGCGGCTAAAGCGGGAGTGAACCTGGAAAAGATGCGGGAAGCGCTGCTGGGCGGCTTTGCACAGAGCCGTATACTGGATCTGCACGGCAAACGCATCATAGAAAGGAATTTTGCACCTGGCTTTAAAATAAGCCTGCACAGAAAGGATATGGGCATTGCCTTGCAGGTGGGAAGGGAAAACGCCGTTCCCTTATATGGCACCGCACAGGTAGCCGCTCACATGGACGCATTAATAGCCGCCGGTAACGGTGAAAAGGACCACAGCGCAATTGCATTGCTGATGGAACAGCTGGCGGGCATGAATAAAGGCTGAACTTAAAATGTTTTGGATGAACAACTACTTGCAAAATAAGCTATCCGGCAAAAAAGGCCCGGGAATACAGGAAGTGATCATTACACCCATTGCTGTTACAGACCCGCCGATATTAAATGCGGCCGGCCTACACGCGCCATATGCGCTGCGTACGATCGTAGAGGTGGTAACGGATGATAATATCATAGGGATCAGTGAAATTCCGGGTAACCGTAGCATTGATGAAGCCCTCGCATCCGCTGCGGGCCTGATCACCGGGATGGACCCTGTGCAGCTGAATGCGATCAGGCGCAGGCTGGAAGAGCATTTTGGGAAAGAAACAGCAGCCCAGCGAGGAAATGCTCCCTGGGACCAGCGGAAACTGGTGCATGTTTTCAGCGCCATAGAAGTGGCCTGCATGGACATTATCGGGAAAATAACCGGCTTGTCCGTTGTAGACCTGCTGGGAGGAAAGATGCGGGAACAGGTGCCGTTCTCCGCCTATCTTTTCTATAAATATGAAGGCGCAGGCGGCCCGCTGGGATTTAATTGTGATCCTGCCGCCACCGGATGGGCAGCAGCACGGCAGGCTGAAGCTCTGGATCCTGAAGGTATTGTAGAACAGGCTTTTGCCATGTGCAAGGCATTCGGGTTTAAATCCATTAAGCTAAAAGCGGGCGTATTTGAACCCAGGGTGGAGGTCGACTCTATACTCGCGCTGAGAAAGGCTTTTGGACCGGATGTGCCTCTACGGATCGATCCGAACGCCATCTGGGCCCTTGAAACAGCCATAAAATAT
>Ga0209758_1002580_pt1 | contig 18182 bp, 10 predicted proteins | sample AraplaMF_Col_mMF_FD_184258 | JGI IMG/M metagenome (GOLD analysis project Ga0209758, IMG submission 184258) | Arabidopsis root microbial communities from the University of North Carolina, USA - plate scrape MF_Col_mMF (SPAdes) (version 2) | ecosystem: Host-associated > Plants > Roots > Endosphere...
CATCCGCCTTTATGGTACCTGATCCTTTTTACTATCTCAAAATTCACCCATAACCTGGGCGGCATACAGGCAGTGCACCTGTGTATTGTTATAGTGGCTGTTTACATATTGCTGCTGCATTCTGATATACCTGTTGGAGGCCGGATCTGGATGCCTTTTGGTTATTATTTACTGTTTGAGTTCACCCTTTTAAGCCGGAACTATGCCATTGGCCTGCTGCTGGCTTTTTGCATTTGCATGATCATGCGCCGGCAGTTCCGGGGTAAGCTGTTAGTGTATTACCTGCTGCTGTTCTTATTAACCAATACCCATTTGCTGGGCATATTTTTGGCCGGCAGCCTGCACCTGTACTTCTTAATATACCGCGCAGAACAGAAAGAGAAAGCCGGGTTGGTGGTGTTACACGGTTTGCTGGGGATATTACTAGTTATGCCGGCGCTAAGCTTTGTTTTTCCGCCATCGGACAGTGTGTTAAACCCGCAATTCTTTAGCAACAAATGGCAGCTAAAACAGCAGGCAGCCACTATTGTACTGGCGCCATTGCGGGCGCTGATGCCCATACCCGTATGGTGGGACGGCCATTTCTGGAATACGCAATTCCTGATAGCCGCACAGCGGCAGTTCCCGGTGTTAAAGATCGTTAACCCAATTTTATCTTTAGGGTTACTGGTGCTGGTGTTTTTTATACTCCGTGGTAACAAGAAAAGCCTGCTCCTTTTTGGCGTGAATCTATTGCTCACCTTTGCTACCGCTGCTATTTTTCCTTTGACCAGCGCACGTTATGTGGGGTTTATTTATATAGGGTTTATTGTGGCGTATTGGTTATACGCCAGTGAAACGCCTACTACTCTTGGGGCGCGTAGACTGGCAGGTATTTTATTGGCATTGCAGCTGGCCGGTGGCGCCATTGCTGTTACAAAAGATATCCGCTATCCTTTTTCAAATGCTTACAGAGCGCATGGATTATTTTCCGAAGTGCCGCCCAGTGATAAAATAGTTACAGATTACTGGTGTTTGAATGTATTATCTGCTTTTGTAGATAAACCTTTTTATTGCGTGGACCTGGGCCAGGAAGTAACTTTTTTGAAGTGGAAGGCGGATGTGTTTAAGCCGATCGTTAATGGTGAAAGCGCGCATTATGATGGTATGATGAAGTATATGGCGGTTAACAATTTGCGGTATGTGTATTTTATGACTATTTATTCGCCGGAGGCACTGCGTAAGCTGGATCCGCAATTTGTGGATTGTTTTAAGCTGGAGCTGATAGATAAAAGGAAGGGAGCGATAGAGAAGTATGGGGATCTGTATTTGTATAGGGTGAGGGAGAGGTAGGGATGAATAGATATTTTAAATATGCTGATGAGGACGTGCTTTATTATGTTGAGCTGGATGAAGCGTTGTATTGCCTGAGAGCCGTTTACGAAGTCGGGGAGGGATTAATTAATACCAGAAAAAGGAATTTAAGGATCTAATAAATACTATATGGACAGTTTCAATTATCAAATAGCTCAAATGAAGACATTTCTATCGCTTTTGAGCCAGTAGGAGATATATTTAGTTTATCCTCTAACGGCACCCTTCAGATCGTACCATTTGACAAAGGAAGCGGATTAGGAACTGATGCTGTGAACATTGAAATTAAAATGGAAAATGGAAAACCGTGCCTTGTTATTCGGGCTGAAACACATAAGTTTGAAGCACTATATGATGGGGAGAAAATAAATGCTATGTGAGGGCTGATGTCTGGGATAAGATGAAATAAGAAGTTGAAAATAAAGAATTGTGCCAATATGATAAGTGGATGGGTGAACACAAACCTAATATTTCATTTGCCGTAACTGAAATAACATATGAAAACGCTGTTATCCCTACTATGCTTAATTTCTTTTGAGTCTTCATTTGGTCAGAGTATAGAGAAATGCCAGATACTAAAAGAAATAATGGAGGACACTACTGCACGCCAGGTGTATAAGCTTTATCTCAATCCCAATGTACCAGTAGTATTCTTTGATAAAATGGCTTTTTTTGATGACTGTAATGACAAGGTCCTTACAGAAAGAATAACTCAAGTTGTGCGAGATACAACAGGTATAAATGCAGCTAGTAATTATCGTGTTATTGTTTTTGTTCAACCTAAACGTAATAGCCGGTATCTTATAGAGGTGTATTCGGAAATAACTCATGGATTTGCCGCTGCACAGGTCAAAAAATCAAGAGGTAAATTTTACATATTGTCAAAGAGATATGGCATCTTGGATTAGAGATAGAAACCCCAAGAAGAGCTCCACAGGCTGCCACCGGCATATATAGGGTCCTAAAAGGATGTTATTATAATCAATTTATACAACCGCTGGTCAGGTACAATAAAATTATTAATGAAAAATATTATTATTATTCTAAGTGTTACTTTATTGTGGTTTGGGGGGTGTAAACCTTCAAACCACAAAATAAAAAAGAAGGATCCTTTTTATGCTAAAGATGGCCTGCTTGATTTAATAAGTATCCCACTGATAAAACCTTATAAACTTACTAAAGATGGAGATACAGCATGGAGCCTTGAATTGCAAACCACCAGCTTATTGACTCTCGCAATAGATAATGTGCAGGGACTGGATACAGTGGCAGGAAAGATATTGATTTATTCTAAGGGGGGTACAGAGGTAAAGAATATTCAGTATGATGAGCTATGGTTTATTATAGCCCGTATTCTTTGCAAGAGCAAGCGTTTCCTTCAGTTAAGGCATTTAAAAAAGCTTTATGGGAAGCAAACATCAGCGATATTAATCTGAGAAAGCCAGATGTCTTCTACAATGAGTTTCATAAGAGGTAAGCCGGATTCTTACTTCCATAATACGGGATGGTTTAAGCGTATTACATGATAAATGAATTGTATTTGTTTAATTTTTATGTAATGCTGACGTTGGTAAGCTGAAAAAAAATATTTTCTTTTACATCTGAAACTATACCTGGAAAGTAATGTTGTTACCCATAAGTTATAAACCCATACTTTCTGCTGCATGTTTTCATAAGCGATCATAGTTACCCTATTTGTGGATGTTGAGAGTGCCGCACTATGCCCGCGAATTAGATCCCTTAATAAAGTAGCGTACATGCCTTACCATGAAAGAGCATCAACGATTAGCCATTGGTTGATCTGTTCTGCTATCATATTCCTGTGCCTGATAAGCGGTTATGTTGTGCAAGCACAACCCACTGATAGTGCTGCTATTGCTGTATCCCAGGTGCCTGCTAAATACTTCTCGCAGGTTACCGGCAAATCCCGGAAAATGCAGCAGCAGGTTGACAAACGTACTGCCAAAGCTTTGCAACGCCTGCAAAAGCAGGAAAAAAGGATGCAGTCCAAACTGGCAAAGATCGATTCCCTTGCGGCAAAGAATATTTTTAGTCATTCTATTGATTCACTAGGCAATCTTAAATCAAAGCTGCAGCAAAAAGCAGGGAAATATAATCCATCTGCATTAGGTGCTAATTACTCCGGTTACCTGGATACGTTGCAAAATTCTCTATCCTTCCTTAAAGGCGCTAAAGATCTTGGAGGTCAGTCAAAAGCTTTGCAGGATAAAATGAGCGGTTCCCTGAAAAGTGTGCAGGACCTACAGGCGAAGTTCCAACAGGCAGAACAGATCAAGGCCTACATCCGCGAACGCCGGCAGCAATTGAAAGCTCAATTGGCGCAGTACACCGGCTTCACCAAGGATCTTCAGAAATACAATAAGGAAGCTTATTACTACGGACAACAGCTAAAGGAGTACAAAGAAGTACTTAAAGATAAAAAGAAAGCAGAAGCCAAAGCCATGGAGGTGCTGAAGAAAGTACCCGCTTATAACGACTTCCTGCAAAAGCATTCCCAGCTGGCAGGTTTGTTCAACCTCTCCGGTGGCAGCAACACCGCGCAAAACCTGGAAGGATTGCAGACCCGCAACCAGGTAGAACAGCTCATACAACAACGTTTAGGCGGCAGCGGGCCGGATGCACGTGCTGCCGTAGGCGAGCAGATGTCGCAGGCCCGGGAGCAGTTCAATGAGCTGAAGAAGACATTCCCGGATGTAGATAATGCTGCCGATATGCCTGATTTCAAACCCAATGAAATGAAGACCAAAAGCTTTCTGCAGCGGCTGGAGTTTGGCGGTAACATGCAGTTTGCCCGCTCTACGCAATTCTATCCTACTACCAGTGACATTGCGGGGCAGGTAGCTTACAAATTTCATAAGAATGGTACTGCCGGTGTAGGCGCTGCCTACAAGCTCGGTATGGGCACTGGTTTTGACAATATCCGTTTTTCCAGTCAAGGTATGGGGTTGCGTTCTTTCCTGGATTGGAAGCTGAAAGGCACCATTTATGTAAATGGTGGCTTTGAAGAGAATTACACCAGCAACTTCCAGAACACCCAGCTGTTGAAAAATGTAGACAACTGGCAGGGGAGTGCCCTGATCGGTATTAGTAAGAAGTATAAGATCAACAGCAAGCTGAAAGGCAATGTCATTTTGCTGTATGACTTTTTATATAATCAGCATGTGCCCAGAACGGATCCTATTAAATTAAGATTAGGATATAATTTTTGAGTATGCAGATAGAATGCATAATGTGAATTTATTTTTGTGTTCCCTTTTGTAATTAATCAATTCCCTATATGAAACAAGTTAAGTTTTTATTGTTTGGTATTTTGTTTGTGACCTTTGTTCATACAGCCCAGGCGCAGATTTCCGGTACATTTTCTGTCGGCGGCGACCTTACCAAATGGTATCCGGTTACTTTCAACGATAGTACGGGCTGGTTCAATAATGATCCTACAGAATTAGAAATTGGCCGTTCAGAATATCACCGGGATGGATCTGCCCGTGGTTCTCTGATGGCTAAATTCCGTTTTCATTCTTCTAATTGGGGTAACGGTTCAAACTTTATCGACGCTGATATAAGACAGGCGCCCGGGACAAATGTAGTTTTTATCGCCGGTTGGAGGGATGCCAGTACGACTAATGCTACACGGCGATTCATTATCTGGCTTCGTGGCGGCAATACTACTTATTCATATAAGTCAAATTACGCTGTTAACCCGGTTGTATATGATGGTGTTCAGAATGCCTTACCATATGTTGAAGCCGGTGGCCCCTCGCATAGTTACAAAACGCAGGTTGATCCCTATGTTAATAAGTATGGAATGTCATATGATAATGCTGCTTACTTCAATGGGACAACGAGCAGCTATTTTGCCGGTAACCTTGGTGTGGGTACTGATACACCACTTGTCAGGTTGCATGTGGATGGAACGGGAACCATTATTGGCAAGTTCACACAGACTGGCGTTGATCCAACAAGCGCTTATTTGAATATTATAAATGGAACTTTCACCACTGGCAGCTATATTCCCAGCTTAACCGGTCGCGCCCTTTGCACCGGCCGGCCATTCGGTGTTTTTTTAACCGGCGAAGCAGAGGATGTTACGCCTTCAGCCACTGATGCTTTTGGTGCTGCAGTTGTGTTGGATGGCCGGAATAAGACCGGCGCAGTTCTCACAAATAATAATGTGCTTGCTGTTAATAGTTATGGTCAGAATTTACTAATGGTAAAAGCTAACGGCTCCGTTGGTATCGGCACCCAGGATACAAAAGGCTATAAGTTAGCCGTAAATGGCAGTGCCATTTTTACTAAAGTAAAGATAGAGGCATACAGCGGCTGGCCGGATTATGTGTTTGAGCATAATTATCAATTGCCATCTCTGATGGAAGTAGAGAAATATATTCTTGAACATAAACATTTACCGGATGTGCCTTCGGCTACAGAAGTGGAAAAAGAGGGACTAGATCTGGGTGAGATAAATAAAACATTGACAAAAAAATTAGAAGAAGTAACCCTTTATTTAATTGAAATTAATAAACGTAACAGGATACTGGAAGAACGCTTGCAGCAGTTGGAGTCCCAATCCCTGAATCATAATGGCAAAAATAATTAACCAAAAAATTCCTGTACTGTATGCGACTTGTTCGCACATGTTGATGAGCGATAGGTATGTGCGGGTGAAATCCATTGGATACAGTAGCTGAAATAGCTATAAATCATAGAAAATAATAATCCCTGTAAAGATGAAAGCAAAGAATATTCTATTAGCGTGTGCCATGTTCTTTGGCATTGTTGGTACAACATATGCCCAGGTAAGTGGTACGATTTCAATCGGTGGTGATCTTACGAAATACTATCCTGTAACCTTCAGTGACAGTACGGGCTGGTTCAATAACGAAGCAACGGAGCTGGAAATTGGAAGATCGGATTTACACCGGGACGCATCGCAGAGAGGGTCGATCATTGCAAAATTCAGATATCACACTACTAATTGGGGCCATGGTTCTAATTTTATAGACGCTGATATACGGCAGATAGGAAGTGTAAGTCCGCTTTTTATTGCGGGCTGGCGGGATGCTACTGTTGCAAACAGCACACGCCGCATAATTATTTGGTTGCGTGGGGGTACTACTACCTATTCCTATAAATCTAATTATGCGGTAAATCCGGTAGTTTACGACGGTATTCAAAACCCCCTCCCTTTTAATGAGATCGGTGGCCCTTCACATAGTTATAAAACAACTTTTGACCCTTATGTGAATACCGCAGGCATGACTTATAATCATGCCGCGTATTTCAATGGAACAACCCCCAGTTATTTTTCTGGTAATCTCGGGGTGGGCACTGATACCACTTCCGCCCGGTTGCATGTGGAGGCAGCGCAAGGCACCACCATAGCAAGATTCTCCCAACCAGGAATCCTAGGTACAGAGGGCTCCTTAAATATTCTGAATCAAACTGGTGGTGCCGGATTGTTTGTTCCTGCAATTACAGGACGTTCAAAAGCTCCTGGGTTTCCTTATGGTCTTTTCATCGTCGGCGAATCGGAAGACGTCGTTCCTGCGGCGAATTACACAAGTTATGGAGCGGTCGTAATTGATGGTAGGAACAAGACTGGCGATACATTAATTAATAACAATGTATTTGCTGTCAACAGTTATGGGAAAAATTATCTTCTGGTTAAAGGTAACGGTTCTGTCGGCATTGGCACTCAGGATACGAAAGGTTACAAGCTGGCTGTAAATGGCAGCGCAATTTTTACAAAGGTTAAGGTTGAAGCGTATAGCGGCTGGCCGGATTATGTGTTTGAGCGCAATTATCAATTGCCATCCCTGATGGATGTAGAAAAATATATCCTTGAACATAAACATTTACCGGATGTGCCTTCGGCTGCGATAGTAGAGAAGGAGGGGCAGGACCTGGGAGAGATGAATAAAATATTATTACAGAAGGTCGAAGAGCTTACCCTATATCTCATTGATCAGCAAAAGCAATTAAAGTTCCAACAGGAGCAGATAGGCCTTTTGCAGGAACAAAACGAGCTTCTTTTAGAGGTGGTAAAGGAAAATCGCAGCCAGAATTAAAGGAGGCCGGGGATTTAAGGAGCCGGTTGAAAGATGCCGGCAAACAACTTGCTTTTTAAATGAGCATACCATGCAACTCAAGCATTTTATCCCTATATAGGTCTATCAGTTTCTATTTTACTACTGGTTGACCGATATCTTTCATGACCTGTAGATATTGATTATTCTATTTGAATATAACGCATTTGAAAATTATAATAACTATTACATCTCTGCTATGAAAAAGAAGTGTCTGATCATTTACCTATTGTTTCTTTCGCTGTTCGCAAATGCACAGCTTACCGATAACATTATCCCACCTTCACCTGAAGTAGCAGCCCTTGCTAAGTATGCAGATGCGCCGGTAAACGCATATAGCGGGATACCACAAATTGATGTGCCGCTTTATAACCTTAAATGTGGAAGCCTCGAGCTGCCAGTTTCACTTTCTTATTATGCGGGGGGGATAGCGGTAGAGGATGTACCTACTTGGGTCGGGCTCGGCTGGACGCTCAACGCCGGAGGCGTGATTACCCGTACAATCAGGGGCAAGGCGGAAAACGTACTGGCCAACGGTACAGTGTCGCCGATAGTAGAGGGTCTGCCACTTACCTATACCAATCCGGGAGACGATGTTTTCGCTAAAGTGCAGAACTGTGCACTGGAAGCAAATGAAACAGAGCCGGATGCGTTCTACTATAACTTCAATGGAAGGTCAGGTACTTTTTACTTCAATAATCAGGGACTTCCTGTGTGCAAGAAATATGAAGATATCAAGATCGAGTATTTGTATGTTGCGGCAAGTGTTTCAAAATTCATTGTGACACTGGAAGATGGCAGCAAATATTTCTTTGAAGAAACAGACCAGCTGTCACCGCCGGTGGATATTTCAACCTGGTACCTCACAAAGATCGTCGATGCAAACGGAATCTCTACCATTAACTTCCAATACGACGTAGAACAATATTTTGTAGACCATCCCTCCAGGCCCGACAAATACTATTATTTCAACCAGTTCAATACTGGTGGTATCTACCTGGGACAATACACTGATCTGAAATGTGATAAAAGAGGGTACACAAACCGGAGGCTGCGGCTCATCACTACATCCAATAATGATTCGATACAGTTTATTGCAAAGACGGCAATACGGCAGGATGTTGAAACCTCTAACGCCAGGGCGCTGGAGGAGATACTGGTAAAGAACAATGCAGGCAAAACAGTAAAAAGATATAAGCTCATCACTAATAATATCAGGACGACTAAACCCTACACCACTGCCATGGTGGGATTTATGTGCCCGGATGTCAGTGACGATTACGTTAACAACCGGTTGTATCTGGATGAAGTCAGGGAATTGTCAGAAAGTGGTGGGAGCAACCCTTTTTATAAATTTCAATACTACGGCAGAACGCCAGACGGAAAAGATTCCTTGTCCAGCCGTGTATCATTTGCACAGGACTGGGGCGGATACTATAACGGGCACGATGAGAATACGGAATTAGTACCCGCTTTTAACGACTACCTTTACCCAGATATCCCTTCTATAGGCAATGAATGCGTGAGAACGGACTATCCGCGCAATATCGTCTCTATTCCCGGTGCAAACCGCAGTATGAATTTACGGTATAAGAAAATGGGCTCATTGAGCAGCATGATCTATGCGCCCGGTGGAAATATGCAATTGGAATACGGCAGCGCAGAACCGGGGTATCAGAATTACACCTACGGAGGCCTGAGAATAGAAAAGCTTACCTACTTCGATGGCAGTGGGAAACAGGTAAAAAGCAAACGCTACGAATATTCCCTACCCTGCATTGGCTACGCGCTTTCGTTCAGCAATTATACCTACTATGATAACAGGGCCGGTTCCCTTACGCCCTTTCCGCTCTGTGACCAGGTTAATCTAACAGAATATAATGTTGCCATGAGGATCAGCTCAGGACCGCTGAATGACCTGGGTGTTTACGAAGGCCCCATTATAGGATACCAGAGCGTAAAAGAGATAGAAGATGGCAACGGGTATACCGTTTATTCCTACACGGGTAATTGTGCGGCCGAAGGGGAAAGTATAAACCTGGAAGTAATCGCCGATCTTGGAATGAACTATAAGCCCTATTTTACCATGAGCGTGCAGGGCTTTTACTGGCCGTTCAACATACGCTCAGATCTCAGCTGGAAACGTGGGATATTATTGAACAAAGCCGTGTTTGACGAGTCTGGCCAGAGGTTGTCTGAAACCGATTACAGTTACACTTTTCAGGAACTCGGAAGCATACCTGCCATTAAAGCTTATACGGCCAAACCCAATGGCATTTATGTGTACCGTCAGTTCAACTACCCCGTCAGTTGGAACAGGCTCGATGCCACAACAGAGATCCAGTATGACGGAACTACTCCCTCCCAGGTAACAAAAGAATATCAATACGCCTCCGCGAAACATAAACAAGTGACCAAAGAGATTGTTACGGGCAGTAATAACGTGAAACATATTAGCCGTTATAAATACCCGCCTGACTATACTGTTACTGTTGCATCTCCGGTGAAGCTGCTACAGGATAAGCACATGATCTCGCCGAAGATTGAAGAGATGGAGCTGGTAAATGAAACCGGTGTTGAGAACCAGGTGGGGGGAACGGTCACCTTGTTCGGCAGCAGTGGCAGCACGGTAAGGCCGGTTCAGATCTTAAAGGCGGAGACCACTGTGCCATTTGCACCGCAGGAGTCAGGGTTTAACAACACTACTGGCCAGGTTACGTATCATGCCAACTACAAACCGTTTACCTATCTGGATGCCTACGATGAAAAGAATAATATCCAGCAGTTTCACCAGGTGAATGATCATAATATTGCCATCTTATGGGGGTATAATAAAACTTTGCCTGTAGCCAAAGTAACCAACGCAGCCGCGAGCCAGGTATTTTATACCAGTTTTGAGGATGATGGCGTAGCCTTAACAGACGCGGCTGGCGAAAATCTCGCACGCTCGGGCGTTAAGGTATGGAACAGCAATACCTATACGATTCCGGCTTCCTTTAATCCGCCCGCAGGCCCTACCTATAAAATGAGCTACTGGTATTATAATGGCACAGCCTGGGTATTCAGCGGAGAGCTGGACTTTGTAAGAACGATCCCCGCCAGTGGTACCAAACTGGACGAAGTAAGGGTATATCCTGCCGGGTCACTAATGACTACCTATACCTATGCGCCGTTGATTGGGATGACCTCCGAATGTGGTCCCGACAATACCGTGACCTACTATGAGTTTGATGATTTCGGCAGGCTCAAAACGGTACGGAACTCCGATAGGGAGATTATCAAGACCTATACCTATAACTATAAGCAGTAACACCCCTAAAAATTATTGTATGATGAAGAAGGCAATTGTCTGTTTGACCATATTCATATTAACCAATATCATGTCCGGCTACTCTCAGGATATCTATGTCGTTGGTAAAGCCTATTGTGTGCTTCCCAATGAATCCTCTGTATATACTGTTGGGGGCGGCTGGGATGGAAGCGAAATACCGCAGATGCAGTGGCAGGTGATTGGTGGAATTGTTGAAAGCACGGGGACCAGCAGTGCCTCAGGAACAGACCAGATATGGGTGAAGTGGAGCAGTACCTTTACCGGTGGCTCCATAACATTCTCCGCGCCAAGCGGCTTTGTTAATTACAGCGTGTCTGCTGGAGCTGATCCTGTATTGAGAACAGGTACCTTGTACCCTTCACTGCAAACCGTTTTTACTACCGCTACCCCAATCACAATTTCCGGTGGTGAAACAACGGGCATCAGTTGTAACAGCGCCACTTACACCTACCAATGGGAGCGCTCAACATCGTCTGCATCTGGTCCGTTTACCACTATCGCCAGCGCTACGGCTGCGAATTATACGCCGCCAGGTGCAACGGCGCCCCAGCTTACCTATTACAGAAGAAAGGTAATGGCAGGTGCTGCATCCGCCTACTCGGATGTGGCTACAGTTCAGATTATCTATGAACCTCTGAGCGCCGGTGTCCTCACCTGGGAAAAGGTACCCGTGTATTATAACGGAAGACCGGTAATTACACAAACTGCAGCTTCAGGGTATGTTTGCACAACGAATCCTGCATCCTACACCTGGGAAAGATCTGTGAATAGCGGCAATACCTGGGAGCAGATCGGTACCGGGCAAACTTATCCCGCAGGCGCTCCTGGCATCACTGTCAATAATACCTGGATCAGAAGAAAGATCACCTGCGGCGCCGAGTCGCAGTATACCACCCTGGTGAGCATTGCCATTAAACCATTGGCAGGCGGTGTGATCAGCACTTATAATACAATGCTGCCATCCAATAAGCGGCCCCTGATCATGCAAACACCGGCAGATGGCGGCGTATGTACAGTAAGCAGTTATGCCTACACCTGGGAACAGTCTGTGAACAACGGGACTACCTGGTCTTCGATAGGTACAGGACTGGAATATCCAACGGCAGCGCCATTGCTCACAGCAAACACATTGATCCGGAGAAAGATAGCATGCGGCAGCGGTACGGCATACTCAAATACACTGGGCATTACAGTGGTTAACCAGGAGGCCTTTGCCGATAGTCTGAATTATATACGTACAGAAGAGATCTGGAAACCGGCTGTAAGTTCAGTTTCAGCGGTATCCGGCCTTGCTACCGGAGCCGTGCAGCGTAGTACAACATATTTCGATGGCCTGGGTCGTCCCTGGGAAACTGTTCAGCAGAAGGCAAATCCTGGCCAGAAAGACAATGTAAAGTATTTTGAATACGATGCAGCCGGCCGCGAGGCATTTACTTATTTACCATACACATATAACGCTTCCGATAACAGTCCCGGCGCCAGCAGCGGCAAGTTTAAAGTGGCGGCCAAAAGCGAACAGATCACCTATAACCAGGGCAGGTTTCCCGGGGAGCCGGCTTACGGACAAGCATTATTTGAACCCTCTCCGCTGAATAGGGAGATCAAGAACATGGCTGCGGGGCAAAGCTGGGTGGGTAGCGCCAGGGGAACAGCAATGGCTTACCGCCTCAATACCGCAACAGACGATGTAAGGGTATGGACTATCAACGCAAATGGAACCCTGACGAGCACAAAGGCCTATGCCGCCGCCGATCTTCAGAAAACGGAAAGTACTGATGAGAATTTACATCGCGCATTAACCTTTAAAGACAAAGAGGGCAGGGTGATATTGGAACGCGTACAGTTGGACGCCATTCCCGGTAATGGCCATACCGGTTGGTTAAACACCTACTATGTATACGATGTGTTCGATCGCCTCCGCTTTGTGATATCCCCCAAGGCAGTATCCGCTGCTGCCGGATCCTGGACAGTAACTGCCGCCAATATATATGACCTTTGCTTCTCTTATGAATATGATGCCAAAGGGCGCCTGATCACCCAACATGTACCAGGTGCTGACGCCATAGAGATCGTATATGATGTAAGGAACCGGAAGGCCTTTACACGCAATGGTAGCCAGAAAATCAATAACCAGTGGCTGGTTACTTTCTATGATGCATTGAACCGGGAAATAATGACGGCATTATACAACTCCAATAGCACAAGAGCCGCTCTGCAAACAGCAATGGATGGCGCCGTATCCAATACCCAAAGCATCAGCTATGCGTTTCCCGGCACTGCCGACCTAGTGGTGGCATCCCATAATGGCAGCACCTTATATGAAGCCACCAACAGCATCACATTTGAAAATGGATTTGAAACACCCCCAGGTACCGAGATAACGGCACAGATCAACAGCGCCTTAAATGAAGGTATCACTGTTATTACCGCATCCAATCCCCTGCCTACTATAACAGCCGGTGCTTTAACCCCACTTACATATACTTTTTACGATAACTACAGCTTTAATGGCGCGCAGCCGGCACTGAGCAGCGACTTTACCAAACCGCAGGCCGTGGACGATGCACAGACCGGTACCACTCCCTATCCTGATCAGGTTTCCGCCACTACCCGTACTAAAGGAATAGTGACCGGTGTCAAGCTGAAAGTGTTGGGCACAACAGATCAATGGTTGACCACGACCTCCTATTATAACGAGAAGGGAAGGCCTATACAGATTATTTCCGATAACATTAGCGGCGCCTCCGATGTTATTACCACTATGTATGACTTTAGCGGAAAAGTGCTCAGCACTTATCTGCGGCATAAGAACCAGCGCAGTGGCACCACTCCGCAAACAACCGTGCTTAGCATGATGATCTATGATCATGCCGGCCGGTTAAAGGCAATAAAAAAGAGATTGAATGATGCAGCCAGTGCTTCAGACAAAGCCATTTCCATCAATAGTTATGACGAGCAAGGACAACTGCAGGCGAAACGCCTGGGTATTACCGGTACTTCCTCACAATGGGAAACGCTTAACTATGAGTATAACATCCGTGGCTGGCTTAAAGGTATCAACAAGGCTTATGTATACAGTACTGCTGCCACCAACTGGTTCGGGCAGGAACTGGGGTACGACAACGGCTTCACCACAAACCAGTATAACGGCAATATTTCAGGCACACGTTGGAAAAGCAAAAGCAACGGTAACGCCAGGTCTTATAGCTTTAGTTACGATAATTTGAACCGCCTCACCGGTGCGGACTATACCCAGCAGAATACAGGCAGTACTACATGGACTAAGGACCAGATGGATTTTTCCGTAAGCGGCATCACCTATGATGCCAACGGCAATCTTGGCACCATGACGCAAAAGGGGATGGTAGGGACCGATATTAGAACCATAGATCAGCTGACCTACGGCTACAAAAATACCAACGGCAGTAACAAATTGGCTGCCGTAGCAGATACCAGTAATACTGCCACCGCTAAATTAGGTGACTTTATAAACGGTACGAATATAGGTGACGATTATGAGTACGATGTCAATGGTAACCTGATAAAAGACCGGAATAAGAACATAGATACTATTCTTTATAACCATCTCAACCTGCCGGAAAGTATAATTATTGCTGGTAAGGGAAGTATCCAATACCAGTATGATGCAGCGGGCAATAAGTTAAAGAAGACTGTTACAGACAATACGGTTACACCAGCAAAGATCACCACCACCACTTACATAGGCGGCTTTGTGTATCAGAATGACAGCTTGCAATTTGTAAGTCATGAAGAAGGCCGCATTCGTGCGGTGTTTAAGAATGCCACACCGGTATCTTACGTATACGACTACTTCATAAAAGATCACCTGGGTAACGTAAGAACTGTACTTACGGAGCAAACGGATTTTAGCATGTACGCTGCCACTATGGAAACCGAACAAGCTGCTACAGAAACGGCCTTGTTCAGCAACCTGGATGAAACCCGTACTGCCAAGCCGGTCGGTTACCCACAGGATGAAACAACACCAGACAACCATGATGTGGCTAAGTTAAACGCCAAGGATGGTGGAAAGAAGATTGGCCCTTCACTGGTATTAAGAGTGATGGCCGGCGATACCATCCAGATAGGCGCCCGTGCGTTTTATAAATCCACCGGCCCTAAGAATAATAAGACCGTTTCCCCGGAAGACATGGTAGCTTCCCTGCTGCGGGTATTTGGTGGAACGGACGCTTCCAGCGCTTCACACGCTGCCCGTCAGGCAGAGAATCTTTCACCCTTGAGGAACTTTAATAGCAATGATTATCAGCATTTAAAGGAGAAAGATGTCGATCAGAACCAGCTGGATAAACCCAAAGCCTATCTGAATTTTGCATTATTCGATGATCAGTTTAACTTAGTAGATCAGAATAGTGGCGTACGGCAGGTGAAAGGTGAACCGGATGAGCTGCAGACGCTGGCGGTAGACAAGATGCCGATTGAGAAAAGCGGTTTCCTGTATGTGTATACCAGCAATGAAACTGCACAGGATGTGTTCTTTGATAATGTAGTAGTACAGGATATTACGGGGCCTTTGTTGGAGGAAACGCATTATTATCCGTTTGGGTTGACGATGGCGGGGATTAGCGTAAATGCATTACCGGAGAAGTTGGTGAACAGATTTAGGTATAATGGGAAGGAGCTCCAGAATAAGGAGTTTGGGGATGGAAGCGGGTTGGAGTGGTATGACTATGGGGCGAGGAAGTATGATGCGCAGATAGGAAGGTGGGCTATTGTGGATCCGTTGGCAGACAAGTTTCCTCATATGTCGCCTTACGCTGCGTTCAATAATAATCCCTTACGATTTACTGATCCAACAGGAGCAGAAGCCGAAGATTGGGTTGGTAAGATTAATGCTGATGGATCAAAAACGTGGGGTTGGGATGATAATATTACAAGTCTTGAGCAGGCGAAGGCTGTGGGCTATGATGATTATAGAGCACCAGGTTCAATAATTGACAATGCCAAGATTAACGGTGCAAGTGGTACAGACGGAAAGACGAGTGTTTATTTAGGAAATAGTGCGAGTGACGTTTCTTTTACGTGGCCAAACTCAACTGTTACACCATTCCAGGTTGGTACAGAGTGGTTATCTGGAACAGGCCCAAGAAAAAGGAATTTTACTAATGGTGATAATTTTACCGAGATGTTAAGGACGCATAGCCATGTCGAGGATACAAGAAATTCCATAATTGACAATGTTGCAAATGGTGGTGAGCTATCAGGCAATAGCCCATATAAATTGGGTGGAATTAGGGGAGTTGGTTTATACTTAAAGGATTATTCAACCTTACTAACAGGCGGTTTAACAGGGAATTTAGCGGTTACCTATCTCGGTTCTTATGATTTAAAATGGACAGCAACGCCTAATAGTGAGAATGGGACAATCTTGGTTAACTTTTCAGTTTATAATACTTCCACAATGCAGTCAGCCTCAAGACCGCCGGTTCTAGGTTATCTTCCGGGTTGGCAACAAACGGTTGGAAGCAGAATAAATGCGGCATTTCAAACTGGCTGGGGTTCAAAAACATCTCAGTCTTTTAATTGGACAGAAACCTTACAAATTAAATAATGATGAGAGTGAAATATTTTTTGCTTGGATTTGTTTTGTCTTTATTTGGGTGTAATGAGCATAAGTTTAACGATGTTGATTTTGTTGGCGTTTGGCAAGCAGATGATGGAGCGAGGATTACAATAAATCAAGACGGTACTTGTGTTTTAAACGGATTAAATAAATCTATTGTGAGTATAGCCACGGATGAGAAGGAAAGATTAAATGCAAATGGAAATTGGAAGATAGTTGGAAATATTAACAGTGGCATTACAGGTGGAATAACTACAGGATTAAAGATATCTTATGATTTAATTGATCGAAAAGGCAGGGGGGGGATTTTATTCTATATATCAGGACGGGGTATTAAAGAGAATAAAGCACCTTGGGATTTGTTTATATGGAAAGGTGACCCCGATGAAATGATAAAGTATAAATTTGTAAAGCAACAATAGTGTAATAATAAAGCCCGGACTTGCCGGGCTTTATTATTTATCTGGATGCCTGATTTGGTTAATCAATGGAGGCTCAGGTCCTAAGGATGCTACAATTGTTCACGTTGGGCCAGCACTTGCCATACGGATCTGTCTTTTCAAAAAAATAAGTGCAAAGTATATTAGCAAAAGCCCGCAGAACTCAGTCTGCAGATTCTGTATTTGGACATTAAACATTCATTCCCTCATTCCCCCCTTTTTCCGTAAGTTTTCCCCCATTTCCGCAACTAACATCCAAACTTCCAACAAACCACAATGGATGAAACACAATTCTTACACCTCATCAACACCCACCAGGCCATCCTCCACAAGATCTGCCGCCTGTACAGGGATACTCCACAGGACCGTGAAGACCTTTTCCAGGAGATCGTCTTCCAGCTATGGCGGTCCGTTCCCTCATTCCAGGGCAAGGCCAAATTCAGCTCCTGGATGTACCGGATAGCCCTGAACACCGCTATCCTTCCTTTCCGGAAAAAGCGGCCGGATATCAGGTATACGGATCGGCTGCCGGATAGCCCGGAAGAACCGGACGAACCAGACGAGCAGCAGGAACAGCTGCTCCACGCGCTCAAACAGCTGAACGACGCTGACAAAGCGCTCATCACTTTATACCTGGAAGACTTAAGCTACAAAGAGATCGCGGAGATCACCGGCATTACGGAGAATAATGTAGGGGTAAAACTGAACAGGATTAAGAACAAAATTCAGCAACTGCTTAAAAAGTAAACCATGGAACAAGATCCTTTAAAATCAGCCTGGCAGGGCATCAACCCAAAAGCAAAAAGCGACACAGAACTGCAACGTATGTTAAAGGAAGGAACGCATCCCGTGCTAAAAGGTATCCGCAAACAAATGATCATAGAAACGGGAGCTTATATTGCATTCCTCTTCATTTATTACAACGCCTTTGATGGCGACCGCAAACCATTTGCCATGAACATGCTGCTGGTGGCTGCTATGTTGTTGGCTATTGGGCATAACGTCGTCAATTATCTGTTCACAAAACACCATATAAAAGGGGAGAACCTGCAACAGTCATTGAATGGCCAGCTGTCCCAGATGAAGATCCATGCTGCAGTATCTATTACCAGCCGGGTGCTCATGGCAGCCTGCCTGCTGGTTTTCTTTACCGCTTGTATCAACTTTAATACAAGCAAATACTGGTTATTGGTTGGGGTGATAGCCGTTTTTATAATACAAATGGCGCTACTGTCAAGGATCTGGCTCGGCCGCATCCGGCAAATGAAAGATACGATCGGCAGTCTTTTTTCATAAAAAAGCAGTTTGCAGCTGAACCTGAGGGGAACGATAATCTTTGAAATCATTCC
>Ga0209758_1002597_pt1 | contig 18092 bp, 15 predicted proteins | sample AraplaMF_Col_mMF_FD_184258 | JGI IMG/M metagenome (GOLD analysis project Ga0209758, IMG submission 184258) | Arabidopsis root microbial communities from the University of North Carolina, USA - plate scrape MF_Col_mMF (SPAdes) (version 2) | ecosystem: Host-associated > Plants > Roots > Endosphere...
CCGTATCTTATTTACCAGCAGGCCTCCTTCTTCATAACCCACATAACCCGGTGGGGCGCCGTACAGGAGGGCTGCAGAATGCTCTTCCTTGAACTCGGACATATCAAAGCGTATCATGCAGCGTTCATCCTGGAACAAGAAGTCTGCCAAAGATTTTGCCAGCTCCGTTTTCCCGGTACCGGTAGGTCCCAGGAAAAAGAATGAACCAATCGGCTGACCCGGCCGGCTCAAACCCGAGCGAGATTCGAGGATGGCCTCTGCTACTGTTTTCAGTGCATGGTCCTGTCCTACTACGCGTTTGCGTAAATGAAGATCCATATTTACGAGACGTTCCCTTTCCTGTGACTGGATCTTACCCAAAGGAATGCCGGTTACTTCTGCGATGATGGTAGCGAGGTCAAGCGGAGTGACCTCATCCTGGTGAGTGGAAGCCAGTGATTGCAGCTGGTCTAAGACCTCCTGCAAGCTGCTTTTCAGTGCTATCGCATCTTCTATCTTATATAGATCTGCGGGATCCTGCAGGCGGCTGGTGAGTAAAGCACTCAGGCGCTGCATTAGCTGCTGATGCAGCCATAAGAGCTCCTGACGGGCAGCGGGCGCATCTGTTTCAATCGTATCCAGTTCCTGCTGTAACTGATCCAATACCTGTTTACCGGTATCCTGCAATGTGCGGATGGCGGCCATGGTACGATCCAACAGATTAATGGCGCTGTCTGGCAGGCCGCGTTCCTTGAGATAACGACGCGAAAGGCGGACAGCCTCCTGCGTTACGGGAGCGGCTATCTTCAGGCGGTAATAAGTTTCGTAAGCGGGGATAACAGCCTGGATCATACGTTCTGCCAGCGCTTCGTCAGGTTCGGACAATGATATGGTCTCGAAGCAATGACGTAAGAGGCTATCCGGTTCGATGAGCTTACGGAAGCCTTCCGGTGTGCTGCTGCCTATTACGATGATCTCCCCTTTTCCGATGGCGGCCTTTAATATATTGGCGATACCGCCGCTGCCGGAGGCAGGTTGCTTATCCAGCAGGGTATGCAGGTTGTCTATGAAAAGAATGTGCCTGCCGTTCTGTTTCAGCTGTTGAATGATCTGCAGGAGACGATCTTCCAGTTCATTCTTATAAGCAGCCCCGGCAATAAAGGCACCATAATCCAATGCATAGATATCTGTTTGCTGTAAAAGCAGTGGTACCTGCTTTTGTACGATGGCGCGGGCAAGCCCGTTGGCCATTGATGTTTTACCAACGCCGCCCTCTCCTATTACCAGTATGCTGGATCTGCCCTTGCGGGTAAGGATCTCTATCATCATACGGATCTCTGCATCGCGGCCTATCAGTGCATGCTGCTCTTCCAGGCGCTGCGGATCGGTGAGGCGATATATATATTTCAGGTTAAGTGGTGTAAACGTAGCTGCGCTGTGCTGACCATTTGCAGTGCCTTGTTTTACTTTCCCGTTATTATAACGGGCCAGCAATTGTTCGCGGGTAAAAGGAAATGTTTTCAGCTGCTCATATGAAAATCCGACACCGGGAGTGCTGATGGCAATGAGCAGGCACCAGGCATCTGTTGCTGCCTGGTTCAGCTCCAGGTGGATCGCATCTGCTTCGTGCAATACGGTAGCAGCCTGTTGATCGGGCCCGGGCTCATCCGGCAGGCGGGGTGATCTGGGCTGGCTGTCCAGGCGTACATCGGCCCACTCTTCCAGATAATAGATATCCAGGTTCATGGATTGTAAACCGGCGGCCAGGCCTGTTTCTTTATGTAAACATGCTTTGAGCAGATGCGCAGGGGTGTACTGTGCATGATGGTACTCTTTTGCTATTGCCTGGGCTATACGTATGGCAGCCTGCACTTCCGGAGTATATGTAGTGTATGTTGCCAGGGTCATTGGATGATATACGGTTTTTCTAACTAATGATTAAATTATTCCATTCGTGGTTCCATGCCTGCTGGCGATGGATGGGTCTTTTAATTACAATGCTTGTATTGAGGCTAAAGATACGGTTAAAATGTATATATTATATTTTCAACACAGCGAAATAGGCTGTGGTGGCTGCCGGCTACACGATATGAAAAAGCAGTTCGCTTCGATTGCAATTTTCTACTCAGAGATAAAGTCATCACAAATTATTATCAATCAATGAAACGAATACATACTTTATAAAAAGTAAAAATTCATTTATTCGTTAATGTTATAACTAATCGGCAAACATCTATTTTGTTAAATTACTTAAATCAGTCATTCACGTGAGTCTGACCGTTGAAAAAATACAATACGGTATTTCTGAAGAATAGTTATTTTCGTATCCGAACCATCATCCATTTTAGACAACGTTTAAAAAGTACAAAAATGGAAAAACCTTAACCCATCACCCAATACAATTTCAATATCTGTACATTCTAAACCCAACATAATATGTCATTCATTGCAGAACTAGAAATAGACGGACAAACCCTAAACGTGCTGGAGTGCAATTACGGGTTCTCACAATCTACTGATAACCTCGGCAAACCTTCCGCTATGCCCAGAGGCGGATCTATCTCACTGATACTTGAATCATCCAAGGAAACTGATCTTGTACAATGGATGGTTTCACCTGACCAGAAAAAAGGAGGCACTATTACTTTTAAGCGACACGACTTTAATGCCCCTTTGCGAACAGTTGAATTCTCAGACGCCGTTTGTGTACAGTTCCATGAAAGCTTTAATAGTTCAGGAGTAAGCCCTATGGTAACGCATATCGTCATTTCTGCAAGAGAAATGAAAATAGGCAGCGTTTCACATGTAAAGAACTGGGGGGAGTAGTTTATGCATCACCTTACTGACAGTCATTCTTCAATTGCCTGGTTCATCAGGCAAGGCCTGGAAAATGCTTTCCGGCAAAAAGAGGGGGAACGTGCGCCCATTATCCAACTCAACCAGGAGCTGACAAAGTTTACACTGAAGCTGCCTGCCTTTTTATATAATGCGGGTTACACCCCTTCCATCATACCACCAGGCAATATCAATATAAAACAACAAGGCCATATCATTGACATTAACATTGACAATGTTGGTCAGTTCAAATATGACATACAGACGAAGCGAGTGGATGCGCAATTAACTACTCCGGATGAAAAAAAGGAGCCGGTTATTCCGGAAATAAAAGCGCAATGGCAAAAACATAAGCACCTTGTTAAAAAGGCGACAGACCTGTATGAAAGCCACAAGACTTTTTTTACGATGGAAAATGATATTTAAAATTTTTAACCCATCTACAATTACAATACTATGCAAACACCATCTTCCGGCATAGATAAGTTTCTGCAGAAGTCCGCTATCAGCATTGAAGGATATAACGGACCGGTAGAGTTCAAAGAAGTGATCCTTGAGCAGGCAGTGAACAATCATCATTACTTCAGCTTTTTCTGGCGGCCTGGCGGTGTGATCAGCGATATTAACTATCAGCGCCAGATCGTGGAAAGTTATATAGGCAAAAGCCTTTCCATCAGCTTTACCAGTTACCGTTTCCAGGGATTGATCACCAGCATCGGGGTGATAGACGAGGACGGCGCCACCAGGGGTTTCCAGGTAGCAGGTGTAAGCCCTACCATTCTGCTGGATGATGTGCCGCAGAGCACTTCCTATTATCAGAAGAACCTGCAGGCAATATTACAGGCCTCTTTGAAAGATGCAGGCAGCGGAGTGAAAACAGAAATGGTGCCTGCCTATAAAAAACAGATCCCGTACTGCGTGCAATACAACGAAACAGATTTTGATTTCCTGGCGCGCCTGGCAGCACGCTATGGTGAGTGGATGTACTACGACGGCAGCAAACTGGTAATAGGCGATATACAGAAAAGCGATCTTAAGCTGGATAATAATGTAACGCTGCACAACCTGAAGATAATGGCGGCTGTGAGCCCGCAGCGTGTAAACCTGGTTTCTTATGATGCGCTCACTGCATCTCCTGTAACCGAGAAAGCACAAAGGGCGGAAATTGGCAGCGATGCGTATATGCGTATATCCGCCTCTGCATCTGACGGTATCTTCTCTGCTGCTTCCAATAAACAGACCTTTATCAGTCATGGATTTAACCAGGACGAGCTGAAGCGCGCCAAAGAGCTGCAAACAAAAGTTACGGCAACAGAATTTGTGAAAGTAAGCGGTGTAAGCCAGTTACCCGTAGCGCCGGGTCAGCGTATTATCATCGCATCAGATAAAAGCCAGTCGGCCTATATCGTTACCGCGGCCAAACATTATGCAGACTCACCCGGCAACTATTATTGCTCCTTCCTGGCTGTGCCTGGCGATGTAAAGGCGCCGCCTTATAGTAATCCTCACCAGGTGCCCAAAGCAGATATGCAGAGCGCTGTTGTGAAAGACAATAACGATCCTGATAAACTTGGCCGGGTGAGAGTACAATTCTTCTGGCAGCAGCAAAGTGAAATGAGCCCCTGGTTACGCCAGGCATCGCCTGCTGCGGGCGGTGGCACCGGTTTTCACTTTGTACCGGAAGTTGGAGAAGAAGTAGTGGTAGGTTTTGAAGGAGGCAATGCAGAAATGCCCTTCGTCTTAGGCAGCAAGTTCAATGGCAAAGCCAAGAGCGGGTATGGAGATCCGCAGAATAATGTGAAAGCCATCAAAACCCGTAGTGGCAATACCATTGCCTTAGATGACGCCTCCGGCAGCATTACCGTTACTGATAAGAACGGCAGCCAGATGATGATGGACGGATCAGGCAATATCACCGTGTCATCACAAACGTTGGTAACAGTGAAGACGGAAGATAAGATAGTAGTAGATGCACCGAATAAAATAGAGTTCATCTCCAAAGAAGTGCATATAAAGGGATCAGAGAAAGTGGTGATTGGAGAAGGCGCCGCACAAATAACGGTAGACAATGTGAACAACAAGATCGAATCTGGCGCCGATAAGATCAAACATACCGCCGTTACCCTGCATGAACTGTATTGTGACGCCAACTTCAAATTCAAAGGCGACCATTGCGAAGGCATTGGCAGCACCAAAATGGATTTCACCAGCGCTGCCGTGAAGATGACGGGCAGTGATATGACGGACATTATAGGAGGAGCTTTGAACCTTAACTGTTAAAATGAACGAACATAATCCGATAGCGCTTGAACTGAACAAGATCCAGCGGGCCTGGTTAAAGGAAGTAAGCGCTCAACCCCAGCAACGTGTAGTGCGGATGATCATCAAACCGGAAGAAGCACGTGTATACGAAGGATTCTGCAAACTGGAATCTTCTGCATTTGGCCAGCTGCCGGAAGTATTTGTTACACACCTTACCTCCTTTGAGGATGAAGATACTTTCAGCGCTGCCATCATAAAAGACTGGCTGGAAACCTACGATAGCAGCGAAAAGCTGATGGGGGACCTAAAGCAAAGGAACATCTCCTTTGAATGGAACCCACAGTTATACCGCCAGGCGCTTGCGAATAATAAAGGCGAGCCGCTGGACACTACCCTGCTGCGGATGCTGGACGATTTCCGGCAGGCATTACCGCAGGATGACAAGGAACTGGTGCTTGTTTTATTACCCCGCCTGGTCAGTGACCTCAGGCATCTGAAGCAATGGCTGATCGCGCTGCTGAAAAAAGGCATACCTGCAGGCGTAAAGCTGCTGGTATTTGATCATGTTGGTAGTGAGCAATTAGCCATACATGAGCGGCAGTTTCCCGGGCAGCTGCATTCCATGCATGTGCCCCTCGAGCTGCACGATGCTATTCAAAAGCTGGCCCAAAGCGGTAATCCCAATGATCCCGAAATTGCTTTACGCAAATGCCTGTTTGAAATGGGTAAGGCCCTGCAGGCAAAAGACCTGAAGCTCTTACACGAATGGGGACAGAAAGCCCTTGACTATACGCAAAGAAGCGGGAATAAAGGTTTGTTTGCCACTACGCATATCATGTACGCAGGCATGCTGTTCTATTTCAAGAAAGATCCGTTGTTGCCCCAGCTGCTGGACCGCGGCATGCGTATCGCCAAACAAGGCTCGCAGCAGGGCGATAAGGCCTGCCTGCCGCTCCTGATACAGTTCTACGGCTATCATGGCGCTTATGCACAGCTACGCAGGAACTTTGACGATGCCATTGAATGGTTCATTAAACAAGCCAGGCTGGCGCAGGAGCACCAGTTCAACCAGCAGGCGATGAACGGATGGTACCAGGCCGCAGAGCTGTGCCGCCGCAAAGATGGGGGCCGCTATTATACCGTGCTGGAGGAAGCTTACCTGTCTGGCCTGAACCTGCAGGACGAGGAGATCAGCACTTCCGTATACATTTACCTTTTACGTGATTACTACGACTACGTACACTCCAAAAAGATCCAGGACAGGATCAATAGTATAGATGAAAAAATGGGCCGGCTTTTCGGCGAAAACTGGAAAGAAGAAGTAGACCGGATCCGCAAAACACGTGCGCCATTAATGATGCCACCCCAGACAATGGAGGAAGCCTAAACTTTTTGAAAAAATATAGTATTGAAATACAATAGCTGAGTGAGTTATATAGCGGATGAATAAGTATATTTATTCTCCAATCATAGCTTTATGAATAACCTCAACCATCCTGAAAAGAATTCCGACACCGCTTCCTGGGGCCAGGTTATATTGTCTGTTGCAGTAGCAGTCGTTGGCTTTGGCTTTGCCGTATTCCGCTATCTTCAATTCTCCGGCCTGGCAGCTGATCTGCGCCTGAGCCGTATCGAGCGGCCCATTTACCGCCTGAGCGGCAAATGGGGTGTCATCGCCGTATTTATCCTGATGGGCCTTACGGGAGTTTACTATGCCATCAGGTATTACAAGCTGCTGAAAAAATAAGATGGATTAACGTGCACCGGTTATTTTTACTGCCGGCGGATGGGCCAGATCATTCCAGATAGCATCTGCCTCAGCCGGTGTGATATCATCGTTATATACCAGTATGCGGTATTTAAGCGTATACTCCTTACCGTAGGTAAGTAACCAGGGCTTCATCTTAGTAGGGCTGAAATTGATGAACAGCTCTCCCCTCTCCATATTCTCGCCCCATACCCTTACTGGTTCGGGGGCATCAAAATTCTCCGGATAACATAATACCAGCATGCCTGCACGGCCTTTGCCTGTCTGGCCTGTCACCTTTATCCAGCGGGCGCGGGTGCTGTCTGCATCCTTGCGGGTACGCCCTTCGGAGGTCAGCACCTGACTGGTGGCAGTGGTCCATTCTGTGGTAGCCCTGAAGCCGAAGCCGCCGCCATAACGGTATTGCAGCAGCAATAAAGGGCTACTGCCTGCACAGCTTAAGGTAGAAGTGAAGTCCCAGAAACGGCGGGCGCCGTTTGCCTGTGTGGGATAAGCGCGTATGTCCCATACCTCGTTCACGGCTACCTTCTCCGGCGCCTGACCATTGAGCACCACATGTTCCTGCAAGGCTTTAAAGCCGCCCCATACAGGGCCTTCGTTCTTTGATAGAAAGCCGTTAAACCGTACGGTGCCTTCTTTCTTATTGAGATTCCAGAAGTCTATTTCGCGGCCCTCAAATTCGGTATGCGTCCAGGGATTCCAGATGCCTACGTGGTGCCAGTGATCCTTGGGATGAATATTGGTCAACACGGCTCCGTTAGGCGCCCATAAAGGGTGTATGAAGCCACTGCGTTTATATGCGCTGTCTATACCTGCGGGCGGATATACCATGGCATAGTTGTATTGCAGTATAGGCTGGTTGCCTTCCTGTAATACCAGTGTGCCCTGCTTGTCTGTCGCCTGTATAATGGAAGCATCTGTAGCGGTCTTATTCGTCTGTACCAGTTCAAACGTTCTTTGCGCCCCGGCTGCAGTAGGGCCGGAAAGGATCCACCACAGCTTGCGGGTGTATCCCTGTTCTACCTGGAAGGGCACGTTTATACGCTGCGCACCTTTTACTTCTACGAGCGTTAAAGCAGAATCGGGCAAGGCCGTTACGCCTTCGAGGGCAAAAGATATGGGCGTGTTCTCTCTTTTAAAAGCACCGGCTTCCACTACAATACGGGCCAATCGCTGCGCATGGGTTGTAAGCATATCAACAAAAAGGAAATTGAGGAGCAGTAATGTGCTGACAAATAGTTTTTTCATCCGTGGATATTTTATCTTTTTCAGGCTAAACTGGGTTTCTAAATACGAAGTCCTTTAAAAATAGGCAATCCCTACCGGCTATGCAAGCATAAAATAGCGTACCTTGGGATAGTAACCCATGAAAGCACTGCATCATAACAAACATTCACCGGAATCCCTTGAATTAACGGGGAAGCTGGAATTACGAACCTTTTACGCTAATACCAAACGTAGTTTCAGCGGTATTTATATCGTTACTGAAAGGGCAGCTTACCTGATACGGCCGGCCCATATGCCGGCGAACGGGAATAATCCTTTTCAGGCTTTATTAGGTAAGGTGATCAAAGCCACCGGACAAATAAAAAATGAGGTGTTCCTGGCTGAGGGATGGGACTCCCTGCCATCGGAAGGCTGATCATTTTCTCAGTACTGCACCAGTGCCTGGCCTGTCTGCATAGATAATACGCCCGTTTACGATCTTAATGCCATCTGACGTGTCTTCTGCCAGCAGCAGCGGCCCGTCCATATCTACATAGTCCAGATAAGGCAGCAGATGCGCTACCGCGGAAGTACCTACTGTGCTTTCATTCATGCTGCCGGTCATCACCTTCATCCCTAAACGCTTTGCCCGGGCAATCATTCTGCGTGCGGGCGTAATGCCGCCACATTTGGTGAGCTTGATATTAATGCCGTGAAAATAACCGTAGCAACGCTCAACATCGGCCTCCACGATACAGCTTTCATCAGCGATCAGTGGCAGGGCGGAACGTTCGTGCAGCTGTTTCATCCCCTCCCAGTCGGCCGCAGGCATCGGTTGTTCAATGAACTCTACGCCCAGTTCGCGAAAGGCGGCAGCATTGCGCAGCGTTTCATCCACTCCCCAGGCGCAATTGGCATCTACCCGGAATATGGCAGTGGTGTGTTGGCGCAGCTCTTTTATAATGGCAATATCATCGGGTGTACCTAATTTAATTTTATAGATTGGCCAGGGAAATTCTTTGAGCTTGTTCACCATATTACCGATGGTGTCTATGCCGATGGTGTAATCTGTAAGCGGGTTGTGGCTGATATCGAGGTCCCATACTTCATAGAGCTTCTTTCCCAGCATTTTCGCGTAGAGATCGTGTGCGGCGAGGTCCAGTGCGCAGAGGGCGAACATATTATCAGCCAATAAGGGATACAGCTTTTCCCAGAAAGCTTCGGGGGTATCCAGCGTATAAGCTTCTATTATGCTGCGGTGTTGGTTGATGGCTTCCATGAGCCGGGGCACGGTCATATTATAATAAGAGTTATCGGCGGTTTCGCCCAGGCCGCTGTAACCGTTCTGCCGGAGCTCTGCTACCAGTAAAGGCTGTACGTCCTTTGACTTGCGGGATATAGTAAAGGTATGCCTGAATTTAAGTTCGAAAGGGTATAGTACTAGTTCCATGTTAACAAAGTAAAAAATTAAAAGTAAAAAAGAAAAAGGCGCGAAGATCATTCGCGCCTTTTTACTTTTAGTTTATTACTTTTTACGTTACTTCACTTCTTCGAACTCTGCGTCGGTTACTCCACCTTCACCGGCATTGCCGCTGCCCTGGCCCTGAGGCTGGCCCTGCGGTTGTTCGCCGTTAGGTTGCTGAGCACCCTGGGTGGCTTTGTACATTTCTTCAGATGCAGCGGTCCAGGCGGCATTCAGTTCAGCTACGCCAGCATCGATCTGGGCAACGTCCTGTGCTTTATGTGCTTCTTTCAGCTTGTTGAGTGCAGTTTCGATGGTGGCTTTCTTGTCAGCAGACAGTTTGTCGCCATATTCCTTCAGTTGTTTTTCTGTCTGGAATACGAGGCTATCTGCCTGGTTCACCTTTTCTATCTTTTCGCGTTGTTCCTTATCTGCAGCTTCGTTAGCCCTTGCTTCCGCCTTCATTTTTTCTATCTCGTCCTTGTTAAGACCGCTACCCGCTTCGATACGGATGTTCTGGGTCTTACCAGTGCCTTTATCCTTCGCTGTTACGTGCAGGATACCGTTGGCGTCTATATCGAAGATCACTTCGATCTGCGGGATACCGCGGGGCGCGGGCGGAATGTCTCCCAGCATGAAGCGGCCGAGGGAACGGTTCTGGGAAGCCAGGGGCCTTTCACCTTGCAGCACATGTATTTCTACGCTGGGCTGGTTATCAGCGGCGGTAGAGAATGTTTCAGATTTCTTGGTAGGAATGGTGGTATTCGATTCGATCAGTTTGGTGAATACGCCACCCATTGTTTCGATACCCAGAGAAAGGGGTGTTACGTCCAGCAGCAGTACGTCTTTTACTTCACCGGTCAGTACACCACCCTGGATAGCGGCGCCGATGGCCACTACTTCATCAGGGTTTACGCCCCTGTTGGGTTTCTTGCCAAAGAACTTCTCTACCACTTCCTGTATCTTGGGGATACGGGTAGAACCACCTACCAGGATCACTTCGTTAATTTCAGAAGTGCCTAAGCCAGCGTCCTGGAGCGCTTTGCGGCAAGGTTCGAGGGTTCTTTCTACCAGGCTGTCGCTCAGCTGCTCAAATTTAGCGCGGGTCAGTTTTTTCACCAGGTGTTTGGGCACGCCATCCACTGCGGTGATATATGGCAGATTGATCTCCGTTTCGGAGGAAGAGGAAAGCTCGATCTTGGCTTTTTCAGCGGCTTCTTTCAGACGCTGCCATGCCATCGGGTCTTTGTGGAGGTCAACAGCTTCGTCCTTTTTGAACTCATCTGCCAGCCAGTCCATGATTACCTTATCGAAGTCGTCACCACCCAGGTGGGTATCACCGTTGGTAGATTTCACTTCAAACACGCCATCACCCAGTTCGAGGATGGAGATATCGAAGGTACCGCCACCGAGGTCGAATACGGCAATTTTGCTGTCATGATGTTTTTTATCCAATCCATAAGCCAGTGCCGCTGCAGTAGGCTCGTTAATGATACGGCGCACATTCAGACCGGCTATTTCACCGGCTTCTTTGGTTGCCTGGCGCTGTGCATCATTAAAGTAAGCGGGTACCGTGATCACGGCTTCGTTCACTTCCTGGCCCAGGTAATCTTCTGCTGTTTTCTTCATTTTCTGAAGGATCATAGCAGAGATCTCCTGCGGCGTATACAGCCTGCCATCTATATCTATACGGGTGGTGTTGTTATCTCCTTTAGCCACTTTGTAGCTCCAGTGGGGAATTTCATTGCTCAGCTCATCATAGCGGCGGCCCATGAAACGTTTCACTGACATGATGGTGTTGATAGGGTTAGTGATGGCCTGGCGTTTTGCCGGGTCTCCTACCTTTCTTTCTCCGTTCTTTAAGAATGCCACTACGGAAGGGGTCGTACGGCGGCCCTCATCGTTGGCAATTACTACCGGCTCGTTGCCTTCCATTACGGCCACACATGAGTTGGTAGTACCTAAGTCTATACCTATTATTTTTCCCATAGTAATTAAGATTCTCCTTTAGTTGTAGATTCTCGAGTGTTTGCTAATGGTTTGTCAATGATTATGCCAAGCAAAATTTTATGCAAATATGTCAGTTCCATGAACCAGGGGCTGTTATTATTTGTTATGGGTAACAGGATCATCCTTTGCCCCTTGGGGCGGATAACCATATTGGTAACTTAACCTTTAAGTTCATGAAAAAGAAGACCTTCCTTTTATGGGCGGCCGGGACGCTGACCCTCGCGGTTCCCCAGAGCACCTCAGCCCAAACATCAAACAGCAGCAGCACTTCAGCGGGTATCTTTAACGGCCCCAAAGACTTCAAGACCTGGTCCATAGGCGTAAACGGGGGACTACTGGGACCTGTAGCGCCCACGGGCGGGCAGAATGATTTCACTAAATGGAAAGCCTCGGCCGGTTACGGCGCTTATGTAAAATGGCAGCTATTGCATGCCCTGGGTATCAGAGCAGACTACATTGGCGGCAAACTGAAGGCAGACAACTCAAAGGAACTGGGTAATGATGAAAAACCTACCCGGAAGTACGATTCGTATGAAACCAAGCTGAAATGGTCTGCCAGCCTCAGCGCGGTGGTCAACGTGGCCACTATCAACTGGCTGTACAAGCAGAACTTTGTACAGATCTACGTTTCAGCGGGTGCTGGCCTGGCCGGTTATAATCCTGAGCTGATGAGCGGCAGTACCAAGATAGATTATAAGCCTGACGGCACCATTAAGGAGCTGATCATCCCGGTGGGGGCTGGTCTTAAGTTCAAACTGTCGGAAGTAGTGAACCTTGACCTGGGTTATACCATGCACTTCCTGGATGGGGATAACCTGGATGGTTACTACTATGGCGGCAGTCATGACAAATACTCCTATGGTTATGCAGGCCTGGAATTCAGCCTGGGGCCCAGCAATAAACGCCAGCTGGCCTGGCACAATCCCGCCAAGGTTATGTATGATGAGCTGGCGGCGCAAAAGGCGGCCCTGCAGCAGGAGCTTGAAAGCACCCGCAGCACCAATGCCCGCCTGAGTGCAGATATGGACAAGGTATTGAAGGATACGGATGGCGACGGGGTATCCGACTTCTTTGATAAATGTCCGGGTACAGCGCAGGGTGTCAAAGTAGACGGCGGAGGTTGCGACCTGCCAAAGGACACTACTCCTCCCAAGACCATTGTGCAGCAGATAACGGAGGAAGACCGCAGGCTGGTGCGCGAGGCTATCCAAAACCTCGAATTTGCCACCGGCAAGGCCAGCATCAAGCCCAGCTCCTTCCCTTCCCTGAACCGGGTAGCAGAGCTGCTGAAAAACAAGAATTTCAGCCTGAAACTAGCGGGGCATACGGATAATGTGGGCAGGGATGATAACAACATGCGCCTGTCAAAAGACAGGGCTGAATCTGTGAAGCAGTACCTGGTGAGCCAGGGCGCCAATCCGTCAAGGATAGAAGCGACCGGTTATGGAGAGACCCAACCGATAGCGAGCAATAAGACAGCGGCAGGACGGCAGAAGAACCGGAGGGTGGAGTTTACGCTTTACTAAGCTTTTACTAAGCTTGCATGCGCTTTAACCTAAGCTTGTATGCGCTTTTACCGTGGGTTACACTAAGGTAACACTAAGCTAAGTCCCTGGAAACACTAAGGAAAGACCAAAGGGACACTAAGCTAAGTCGCGGAAAGGTCAAGGAAACAACCTGTATACCATTAAAGGGCGCTCCTGGCAGGAGTGCCCTTTTTTCTCCACCGGTTAAAGGGCGGAGTGTACCAAAACTTCCATATATTATAATTCGGCATATTATTTGTGTTTGCTGAGTCCAATACATCTACATATTATGAAAAAATTATTCTTAACAGTGATCGTTGCTATGGGCGGCGTATTTGCAGCTCAGGCACAGGACATCAGTTTTGGCGTAAAAGGTGGTTTGAACGTAGCCTCCATGACAGACATTGATGCCAGCAGCAAAATTTCAGGTCATATTGGCGGTTTCGCTAATTTCAAATTCAAGAAAACCTGGGCTATCCAGCCGGAACTCCTATTCTCCGGTCAGGGTGCAAAAGTGGACGTTCCGGGAGATGATATAAAATATGCGCTTAGCTACATCAATGTTCCTGTGGTATTACAGTACTATTTTCTGCCTGAATTTTATGCAGAAGCGGGTCCTCAGCTGGGTTTCCTGGTTAGCTCCAGGTACAAGAGAGGCGGCACAAGCGTTGATGCCGACGGCTTCAAAACGGTTGATCTTGGCAGCGCCATCGGCGCCGGGTACAAGTTCCCGATCGGTGTAGGTGTATATGCTCGTTATACCTTCGGTTTCACTGACCTGATCGACGGTCCCGCAGATCCCAGGAACTCTGTTTTCCAGATAGGCGCTTCTTACACCTTTGGTGGTAAATAATTAAGGTAATTACCGGTTCCAAATCCCAAATTCCAAACTGCGGAGATTTCCGCGACGATTGTTTGGGATTTGGGATTTGCTATTTGGAAGTTTTACCTTTGCTGCTACTTTGCATTAACAGTTTTCCACATGAGTGTTGTACAAACCATCAGATCAGCAGCAGTTACCGCTATTCAATCGCTTTATGGCCAGGAAGTTTCCCTATCCGATATTGCCATCAATGTTACCAAACCGGAATTTCAAGGGGAGTATACCATCGTTGTATTTCCTTTTACAAAATTCAGCCGCCAAAAACCGGAGGAAACAGGCAATAACCTGGGCAACTACCTGGTAACCCATTTCCCCGAGCTTATTTCCGGCTTTAATGTGGTAAAAGGCTTCCTGAACCTGAGCATCAGCAATGCTTACTGGACCGGCTATCTGCAGGCGCATTTTAATGACCCTCACAGTGGCCGCAAGCCTGCCAATGGCAAAAAGGTAATGGTAGAATATTCCTCTCCCAATACCAACAAACCCCTGCACCTGGGCCACCTGCGCAACAACTTCCTCGGCTTTTCTATTGCAGAAATACTGAAGGCCAACGGTTATGAAGTGGTAAAGGCCAACCTGGTAAATGACCGGGGCATCCACATCTGTAAATCCATGCTGGCCTGGCAGCTGTTTGCCCATGGAGATACCCCAGCCTCTACCAGGATCAAGGGAGACCACCTGGTGGGCGATTATTATGTAAAATTTGAAACCCTGCTGAGAGAACAGGCAGAACCTATTATAGCCAGGGCGCTGGAAAATGACCTGCGGGATTTTGAGGGCGCCGAAAAAGAAAGAGTAGAAAAGCTGGTTCCCCTGCTGCATAAGCCGGAGATCCAACAGGATAAAGAAAAGTACGGCAAGATAACCGACGAGATCAAGGAACTGGCCCGTAACAAAACAGAGATCATGCAGCAGGCCAAGATCATGCTGCAGCAATGGGAGGCCGGCAACCCCGAGGTAAGAACGCTGTGGGCCACCATGAACGGCTGGGTATACGAAGGATTTGAGGCCACCTACAAAAGGCTGGGCATCGACTTTGACAAAATATATTATGAAAGCGAAACTTACCTGCTGGGTAAAGACCTGGTAGAAGACGGCTTACGCAAAGGGGTATTGTTCCGTAAGGAAGACAATTCCGTGTGGATAGACCTGACTGCTGATGGCCTGGACCAGAAGCTGCTGTTGCGTGGCGACGGCACCTCCGTATACATGACCCAGGACCTGGGCACGGCGAGGCTCAAGTTTGATGACTATCACATGGATCAGAGCATCTACGTGGTGGCCGACGAGCAGAATTACCATTTTAAAGTGCTGCAACTGATCCTGCAAAAGCTGGAAGAGCCTGCCGCACCGGGTATTTACCACCTCTCCTACGGCATGGTGGAGCTGCCCCATGGCAGGATGAAAAGCCGGGAAGGCACCGTAGTGGATGCAGATGATATGATAGAGGAAATGGTGAATACAGCCGCCCAGCATACCAAAGAATCCGGTAAGCTGAAAGATTTCAGTGATGATGAACTGCAACGCCTCTACGAAATGATAGGCCTGGGCGCCATGAAATTCTTCCTGCTGCGAGTAGACCCTAAAAAGAGAATGATCTTTAACCCGGAAGAATCTATTGACTTCCACGGATTTACCGGTCCCTTCATTCAATATGCACACGCCCGTATCAAGTCTATTTTAAGAGAGTCTGGCGTGTCAGACACCAGCCATTTGGACACATACCGGCATAATGACAGTTTACTGCCAATGGAGAAAGCGCTGATCGTGCTGAATGAACAGTTTGGGGAAGTACTGGAAGATGCTGAAAAAGAGATGAGCCCATCGGCTATCGCGAATTATGCCTTCCATCTGGCTCAGCAGTTCAACTCTTTTTATGCGGAGAAAGTGAACGGGGTATATACTTACTCTATTGTAAATGCAGCATCTGAAGAGAAGAGAAACCTGCGTTTACAGCTGATCACGCTGACAGCGCATACCATTGCGCAGAGCATGAAGCTGTTGGGTATTGATGTACCGGAAAGGATGTAAGTTGGCAGTGCGCAGTTGGTAGTGGGCAGTTGATTGCCAATTGCCAACTGCAAACTATAAACTGTTTTCTACTGCTTTATCACACAGCTGTTCCCCTTTTGCCAGGTCACCGGAACCGATATACGATTTTCCGAGCATGAACATGGCAAAGTAATTCTGTGGCTGTAAGGTTAAGAGCTTGGTCCACAGGGCTACTGCAGCCTTATAATTCCCTTCGTAATAATAAACATGACCGAGATTGTGTATCACCTGGAGATCTTCCGGGGTGGTATTTTCTGTGCCGCCTGATTTGAGCAGGCGCTGATAATAGTATATGCTTAAGCGGTAGTTTTCCATGAGGGCGTATACCTGTCCTAATTCAAGATAGGCGGCTGTGTAGGCTTTATCTTGTACGATGGCGGCATGGAAACACTTGAGTGCGGCGTCCAGCTTACCGGAACGTTTGAGCGCCACTCCTTCTTTATAAAGGGCTTTGGCTTTGTCTTTCGGATGCGCCGGAACAGGTTGCGCCAAGGCTACTGCTAATAAAAGCAGGCACAGGATACGGATCATACTCTTGTTGTAATAGGTGGGTTAATTCTCAGTACAAATATATGTTTTTTCTTCTATATCTGCTAGTCCATATCCTTTGCGGAGAATGACAGCGGCAATAATGAGGAGGAGGCAGGAACGATGTATACTTTCCCGCTCTGGCCGCCCATGATCAGGCGGATGGGCTGCTGCTGCCGCTGCTCATATTCTGCCAGTGTCTGACGACAGATACCGCAAGGAGAGATAGGATGGCTGCTGCTGCCTTCCAGGTTATGATAGCTAACGGCAATGGTTTGGATAGCAACGCCGGGGTAGACGGAGGATGCTGTTGATAATGCTGTTCTTTCTGCACAGATTCCCACGGGGAAAGAGGCGTTCTCCTGGTTGGTGCCGTTCACTACCTGGCCATTGGCCAGTTGCATCGCTGCGCCAACACGGAAATTGGAATAAGGCGCATAGGCCTGCTCCGTTACTTTCCTGGCAGCCTGCAGCAGTGCCCTGTCGCTCTCTTCCAGTTCGGAAATATCATCATAACTCAAGTATTCAAAAGACTGCTGCTGTTTTTTCATATGGTTATTGATGTGGGTATGAGTAGAAATGAAAATGTGCAAATGAATTACCGCGAAGGTAAACATTTGCACATTTGCTTACTTGCAGATTATTTTATCGTTCTGAACAGGCGGCTCCAGCGGATGCTTCCGTTTCCGTAGCTCATCCAGATCAGCCAGGCTTTACCTACCACGTGATCTTCCGGAACAAAGCCCCAGTAACGGGAATCGAGTGAGTTGTTACGGTTGTCACCCATCATCCAGTAGTAGTTCATTTTAAATGTGTAGGAGTCAGCCGGTTTGTTATTGATATAGAACTGACCGTTCTTTGATTCCAGCGTATTGCCTTCGTACACACGGATAACGCGGTCATAGATGGCGATGTTGCTGCTGTCTAACTTAACGGTTGCGCCTTTCTTAGGAATATAGAGGGGGCCGAAGTTCTCTTCGGTCCAGTGATAGTTTGCAGTATCGTAAGGGAATACAGATTGTTCGCCACTGAAATATGGCTTGATGCTTTTAACTACCGGGAAATTCTTCAGTGCCGATACGTTGCCCGGTGTAAGGTTGTAGAGGAACAGGCCTGCAGAAAGTGTAGCATCCGGGTTGGGTGTTACATCCAGTTCGTCCAGGCGCTCCGGGTTCAGCGGATCGCCGTTGGTTTGCACCATATATCTCCGCTCGCTTTCGGGCGGTATGGGGGCCTGTCTGCTGTTGATGAACACCACACCATCCTTGATGGAAAGGGTATCTCCTGCTTCTGCCACGCAGCGTTTAATATAGTTCTCCCGTTTATCTACCGGGCGTGAAGTAACATGATAAGATTCCCATACGGCGTCGCGGCCGAGGCTGCGTACCAGCCCGTAATAGCTTTGATCCTGCTGTTCCAGTGCAACGGTGTCTCCTTCGGGGAAGTTGAACACCACTACATCGTTCCGCTTGATATCTGTAAAGCCGGGCAGGCGTTTATAAGGCCAGTGCACTGCTTCAGAATAGGCTTTGGTGTATTTGGTACCGGGAAGGGTATGATGGGTAAAAGGCACTGCCAGCG
>Ga0209758_1002598_pt1 | contig 18090 bp, 20 predicted proteins | sample AraplaMF_Col_mMF_FD_184258 | JGI IMG/M metagenome (GOLD analysis project Ga0209758, IMG submission 184258) | Arabidopsis root microbial communities from the University of North Carolina, USA - plate scrape MF_Col_mMF (SPAdes) (version 2) | ecosystem: Host-associated > Plants > Roots > Endosphere...
CCGTTCAGCTCGCCGACCATGCGATTTGCCTCGTCCTCGGAGACGGCAATACGGGCAAGGCGGGCGACGCGCTTCACGGTGGCAAGATCGACGGACATGGCATTCTCCGGATAGGATTTTTCCTACCCGCTATAAAGGCCATGTCCGCCTGACGCAACGGGGTTTCGTCAGATCGACAGGCTCTCGGAAGGCTTGATCGCCCTCACATCCGTCTGCGATCCCTCCATGCCGGCAATGAATTTTTCGGCCGTCTGATCGATGATCGGGAAGGTGCCGTAATGGCAGGGGATCGCGGTCTTGAAGTTGAAATAGCGCCGGCAGGCAAGTGCTGCCACCGCGCCGCCCATGGTGAAGCGGTCGCCGACCGGCACGAAACCGATATCGGGCTGGTGCAATTCGTTGATCAGCGCCATGTCGGAGAAGATATCGGTATCGCCCATGGCAAGGATCGAGGCTTCGTCGTCGAAATGCAGCATCAGGCCATTGGCGTTGCCGAGCGCATGCGAGACGCCGTCCTCAGTGATCTGGGCGGAGGAGTGCAGTGCATTGGTGAAGGTCGCCGAGAAACTGCCGAGCGCGATCGTGCCGCCGGTATTGCCCATCTCGATATTGTCGACGCCCTTGGAGCCGAGCCAAGCGGCGAGATCGGCATTGGCGAGAACGACGGCGCCGGTTTCCTTGGCGAGTGCCACGGTATCGCCGACATGATCGCCATGGCCATGCGTCAACAGGATGTGCGTGATGCCTGCGGAAACATCCTTGATATCCTGGCCGGAAAAGGAGGCGTTATAGCTGAGGAATGGGTCGAGCAGGATCTTCGCCTTTGATGTCTCGATGCGGAAGGCGGAATGGCCGAGCCAGGTGATCTTCATGAAATGTCTCCTTTATTACGTGATGCAAAGCCGGTTTCGATGCCACATCAAAGAATGAGGACATGATGTCGTCCGAAAACCGCTCACACTTTTCGGCGTCATGCCCTAAGGACATATCTTATGCGGCCGCAAAGAAAAGCGGCGGCGACTTCAATTTGTTTTGACGGGATGAAACGGCGATGACGGTTCTGACAATCGAGGAAATGGCCGAGACGCTTGCCCCGCGACAGGCAATTGCCGGCCTCGATCTCGGCACCAAGACGATCGGGCTTTCGATGTCCGATCTCGGGCGGCGCTTCGCCACGCCGCGCACGGTGATCCGCCGCGTCAAGTTCACCATCGATGCCCAGGCGCTGCTCGACTTCGCGATAGCGGAAAAGGTCGCAGGCTTTATCATCGGCCTGCCGATGAACATGGATGGATCAGCAGGTCCGCGCGTGCAGGCAACGCGCGCCTTCGTGCGCAATATGGAGCAGAAGACGGCGCTGCCTTTTGTCTATTGGGATGAGCGGCTTTCGACGGTCGCCGCCGAACGGACGCTGCTCGAAATGGACGTCTCGCGCGCCAAGCGGGCCGACCGGATCGATTCGGCCGCCGCAAGCTTCATCCTTCAGGGCGCGCTCGACAGGCTTTCCTTGCTGGCAAGGTCTGATGGAGATGAATTCAGCGCCTGACGCGCCTTCCACCAGGCGATGATCGACTTTCGCTTCCGCAGGCCAAGGATGGCGAAAACGACGAGGCTGTCCACCGCGATCGCGCGGGCAACGAGCGGCGGGATGGTCTCTGGCGGAATGCCGAGCGCCTTGCCGTAAAGCTCGAAGGTCAGGTCATGAACCTGCCGCGTGAACATGAAGATGCCGAAACTCATGTCGTAATAGGAGAGCCAATACCATCCGCCCAGAAAGACGATGGGGCCGGCCCAGAAGATCAGAAACCACTTCATGCGGCCTCTCCTCCATGCTTGCGCGCCACGGGCAGATCGAGAGAGACCAACCAGGTCGACAATGCCATGATGCAAAGCACCAGCGTCGGAATTGCGATATCCAGCGCCAGGACTGCGAAAAACATCATCGCCGTCACCAGAAACGCGGCTTTAGCGATCTTGGTTGCCATGGGCGTCAACTCGGGGCTCTACTCATACATCTCTGCTCACCGCCACACTGTCGGCTTAACCAGCCCTGCGCAATGTAAACCATTTGTTAGGGTTAACGCAGGCCCGCCCCCCTGTGGATGAGTAGATCTCAGCCGTAGACGCCGCGCACGATGCGCTTCAGCGCCGTCGCCGCCTTCTCCCAGTCCTTTGATGTCTTCAGCGACAGGCCGGCGCACTGCCCGCTGGCTGCGGCGGCCAGCACGAGGTGCTGGATCGCAGCGATGATGACGGCGTTGACCGCTGCTGCATCCACGCCCTTCGGCGGCGCCAGCGAGCCGCGCATGCGCTCGAGCCAGAGGGCGAGCGCCTTCGAACGCGCTTCCGACAGCCGCCTCACCTGTTCGGTGTTTTCAGAAATCTCCCAGGCGAGGATGCGGCGCATCAGCGGATCGTTTCTCAAGGCGTCGAGGAGGAGAAGCGACAGCCGCTCCATCAGGTCGCCATAGGTGAGCAGGAACATGCCGCCGGCGTCTTCCGGGATTCGATCCTTCACCCATGTGCCGAGATCGGCGCCGATCGCCTCGACCAAGCCGTCGAGGCCGCCATAGTAGCGATAGATCAGCTGCTTGTCGCAACCAGCGCGGCGGGCAACCGCATTGATGCCGAAATTCTGGAAGCCTTCCTCGGCCAGCAGGCCCTTGGCGGCGGCAAGGATTGCGCGCTCGGTGGCGCCGCGATCACGCACGCGCCGTTCCGGCTCTCCGTCGACCCCGGGTGAATTTTCAAGATTTACCGCTTCATTCAGCATGACCGACCCTTCCCCGCTGTCACCAATCGGTGAGTAGCGGGGAGGCTTCATGCAATCAATCCTATCCCTTTGGGAAGATTGTGGATATTCCAGCCGGACCGTTGATTGTCCGTCGAACGGATGTGGAAAGCTGCACGCTGGACTGATCGGATCTGTCTAGAAATCTCGTCCTGGCGGTTGATCGTGATGGACGAACCCGGCATAGCTGCATTATGAACAAATCTAACAATCTCCGCTAAGGCCCTGCAATGGTGAACTATATCGAAGCCTCTACCGCGCCCCCGAAGAATACGGGCGCCATCCGGCTTTATGACGCTGAAGCATTCGAGGGTATGCGCAGGGCATGCCAGCTGACCGCGCGCTGCCTCGATGCGCTTGCCGACATCGTCAAGCCCGGCCTGCTGACCGATGAAATCGACCGGTTCGTCTTCGATTTCGGCATGGATCATGGCGCCTATCCGGCGACGCTGAATTATCGCGGTTACACCAAATCGACCTGCACCTCGATCAATCACGTCGTCTGCCACGGCATTCCGAACGACAAGCCGCTGCGTGACGGCGATATCGTCAATATCGACGTCACCTTCGTGCTCGACGGCTGGCATGGCGATTCCAGCCGGATGTATCCCGTCGGCGTCGTCAAGCGTGCTGCCGAGCGGCTGCTCGAGGTCACCTATGAATCACTGATGCGCGGCATTGGCGCCGTCAGGCCCGGCGCCCGCACCGGCGCGATCGGCGAGGCGATCCAGACTTATGCGGAAGCCGAACGCTGTTCGGTGGTGCGCGATTTCTGCGGCCATGGCGTTGGCCGGCTGTTCCACGATTCGCCGAATATCCTGCATTATGGCCGCGCCAACGAGGGGCCGGAGCTGCGCGAAGGCATGATCTTCACCATCGAGCCGATGATCAACCTCGGCCGGCCGCATGTGAAGGTGCTCGCCGACGGCTGGACCGCGGTCACCCGCGACCGCTCGCTGTCGGCCCAGTACGAACATACCGTCGGTGTCACCTCCGATGGCTGCGAGATCTTCACGCTGTCGCCGGGTGGGCTCGACCGCCCCGGCCTGCCATCGCACAACGGGTGACGATTCGATGGCGAAAGGCCCCGTTTCGACATCTTCCGACGACGAGATGCCTTTCGAGACGCAAGAGCCCATTGCCGCCGACGAACGCTCATTCTTTGGCGGACGACCGCAGAAACCGTCCGCACCAAATGCCAGGACCGCCCTGCCCGCTTCGCTTGCCGGCCATGAACATTATCATGGCCATCGCGAGCGGCTGCGTGACCGGTTCCGCGAGCTGGGCGACACCGCGCTTGCCGACTACGAAATCCTCGAGCTGCTGCTTTTTCGCCTGATCCCGCGGCGCGACACCAAGCCGATCGCCAAGGCGCTGATCGAGCGGTTCGGCTCGCTCTCCGGCGTCTTCGGTGCGCCTGCGGCGCTGCTGACCGAGGTAAAGGGCGTCGGCGAGGCCGTGGCGCTCGACCTGAAGCTGATCTCGACTGTCGCCCACCGGACCTTGAAGAGCGAGCTCAGGAGCAAGCAGGTCCTGTCCTCGTGGTCATCGGTCATCCAATATTGCCATGCCGCCATGGCGCACGAGACCCGCGAACAGTTCCGCATCCTCTTCCTCGACAAGCGCAATGTGCTGATCGCCGATGAGGTGCAAGGCCGCGGAACGGTCGACCATACGCCGGTCTATCCGCGCGAGGTGGTGAAACGCGCGCTCGAGCTTTCGGCAACGGCGATGATCCTGGTGCACAACCATCCCTCCGGCGACCCGACACCGTCGCGCGCCGACATCGACATGACGAAGGTGATCATCGATGCCGCCAAGGCGCTCGATATCACCGTCCACGACCACGTCATCATCGGCAGGGATGGCCATGTCAGCCTGAAGGGGCTGAAGCTGATCTGAAAGGCACAGGTCCGGCGGAATCGGCGGCTGTAAAACAATCTGTAACATTGACCGGCTAACGATGGACGGGCGACATTTTGCGTCGCAAAATGATTCCTTTCCAATCCGGGGCTTGATGATGCTTCAGTACGATCTCGTTGTGGTGGGCAGCGGTCCCGCAGGGCGCCGCGGCGCGATCCAAGCGGCAAAACTCGGCAAGAAAGTGCTTGTCATCGAGCAGGGCAAGCGCGTTGGCGGCGTGTCCGTGCACACCGGCACCATCCCCTCGAAGACGCTGCGCGAGACCGCACTTAATCTTTCCGGCTGGCGCGAACGCGGCTTCTACGGCCGGTCTTACCGCGTCAAGGAAGAGATCAGTGCAGATGACCTGCGCCGCCGCCTGCTGATTACGCTCAACCACGAGGTCGAGGTGCTTGAACACCAGTTCGCCCGCAACCGCGTGCAGCATATTCGCGGCAAGGCGAGCTTCATCGATGCGTCGACGCTGCAGGTGATCAAGGATGACGGTGAGACCACGCAGGTCACCGGCGCCAGCGTGCTGCTTGCCGTCGGCACAAAGCCTTTCCGCCCCGATTACATACCCTTCGACGGCAAGACCGTTCTCGACAGCGACGAACTGCTCGACATCCAGGACCTGCCGCGATCGATGGTCGTCATCGGCGCCGGCGTCATCGGCATCGAATATGCGACGATCTTCAGCGCGCTCGACACGGCTGTCACCGTGATCGACCCGAAGGCGACAATGCTCGACTTCATCGACAAGGAAATCATCGAGGATTTTACCTACCAGTTGCGCGACCGCAACATGAAACTGCTGCTCGGCCAGAAGGCCGACAAGGTGGAGACGCTTGAGAATGGCAAGGTCGAGCTGACGCTCGACAGCGGCCGGCGCCTGACGACCGACATGGTGCTTTTCGCCGCCGGCCGCATGGGGGCGACCGATGCGCTGAACCTTCAGGCCATCGGCCTCGAAGCCGACAGCCGCGGCCGTCTCAAGGTCAATCCGGAAACCTTCCAGACATCGGTTGCCAACGTCTATGCCGCCGGCGACGTCGTCGGCTTTCCGAGCCTTGCCTCGACCTCGATGGAACAGGGCCGCATCGCCGCCCGCGTCGCGATCGGCGCAGTCGCCAAGGAACCGCCGAAATATTTCCCCTACGGCATCTATGCCGTGCCGGAGATTTCGACCTGCGGCCTGACCGAAGAAGAGATGAAGGAGCGCGGCATTCCCTATGAATGCGGCATCGCCCGCTTCCGCGAGACGTCACGCGGTCATATCATGGGCCTCGACACCGGGCTTTTGAAGCTGATCTTCTCGCTGAAGACGCGCCGCCTGCTCGGCGTGCATATCGTCGGCGAAGGCGCCACCGAGCTGGTGCATATCGGCCAGGCGGTGCTCAATCTCAAAGGGACCGTCGAATATTTCGTCGAAAACACCTTCAACTACCCGACGCTCGCCGAAGCCTACAAGATCGCTGGGCTCGATGCCTGGAACCGGATGGGCGACATCAAGTCGGAACTCTAAGTCCGTCGCGTAGACAGCAAATCCGGGAACGACATTGCGCATCATTTCCCTGAACGCATGGGGCGGCAGACTGCATGAGGCTCTGATCGGCTATGTCAGGCAAGCAGATCCCGATGTGCTGTGCCTGCAGGAGGTGCTGCGGACGCCGGGTACGAGCTGCGGATGGTCGATCTATCGGGATGCGGGGCTGGAGCTGCCGCAGCGCTTCAATCTCTTTACCGAAATCAGCACCGCCCTGCCCGGCCACGACGGCTTCTTCTGCCCGACCTCGAAAGGCGAGCTTTTCGATGGCGATACCGTCATTGTCGCCGAATTTGGGCTGGCGACCTTCGTGCGCAAAACCCACTCCGTCATCGCCCAGGGGCTGGACTTCGTGCATGGCCGTTTTTCCGCTGATGGCTGGGGCGAACATCCGCGGCCGCGAAACGCCCATTGCATCCGCCTCTTCAGCCATGAGCATGCTTCAACCATAACTATCGCCCACATGCATGGCCTGCGCGATCCCGCAGGCAAGGGCGATACCGCAGCGCGCGACGAACAGGCCGTAGCGCTGATCAGGCTCATCGAGCGCGTCTGGCCCGGCGACGAAAGGCTCGTCGTCTGCGGCGATTTCAACGTGCTGCCCGACAGCGCGACCTTTACGATTCTTGCCAGACTCGGGCTTTCCGATCTCGTCACCGGATACGGCCTTGTAGACACGCGAACCTCCTACTATCTGAAGCAGGGCCGCTTTGCCGACTACATGCTGGTGACACCGGAGGTGAAGGTTGCCAAATTCGAAGTGGTCGTGGCGCCCGAAGTCTCCGACCATCGCGCATTGCTGCTCGATATCGGGTAGTATATTGAGGAATGATACACTTCGCGGAGCGTTTGCGCGCCGTGCCGTTTTTTACGCCTTAGTTTGACCTCCTAAATCGCCTTGATGTGTCGTGCCTGCTATATGCCTTCAACGCCATTTTGCCTTCGGGCAAAAGCTTCTAAAGAAAGATAGATACTCTTGTCCCATGTCTTAGAAGCTGCGCGCCGACGTTTTCAGCTGATCCTGATCAAGCCGTCGCATTATGACGATGATGGCTACGTCATCCGCTGGTGGCGGGCGATGATCCCCTCCAATTCGCTTGCGGCTCTTTACGGCATCGCCGCCGAATGTGCCGAGCGCAAGGTGCTCGGCGACGATACGGCGATCGACATCACCGTGATAGACGAAACCAACACCCGGATCGATGTCGCCGGACTGCTGGCGCAGTTCAAGCGCCACGACAATTTCGGCATGATCGCGCTCGTCGGCGTCCAGACCAACCAGTATCCGCGCGCCCTCGATATCGCCCGGCCGTTCCGGGATGCCGGCCTGCCGGTTTCGATCGGCGGCTTTCATGTTTCCGGCTGCCTGTCGATGCTGGATGGCAAGGCGGTCGGGCTCGACGCCTGCCGCGACATGGGCATCTCGATGTTTGCCGGCGAGGCCGAGGGCCGGCTCGACATGGTGCTGCGCGACGCCGCCGCCGGCGAACTGAAGCCGCTCTACAATTTCATGAACGACCTTCCGGGCATCGGCGGCACGCCGGTTCCCTTCCTGCCGAAGGACAATATCCAGCGCACGCTCGGGCTCAGCACCAGCTTCGATGCCGGGCGTGGCTGTCCCTATCAGTGCTCGTTCTGCACCATCATCAATGTGCAGGGACGCAAGTCACGCTTCCGTTCGGCCGACGACGTCGAGAAACTGGTGCGAATGAACTGGGCGCAGGGCATCCACAAATTCTTCATCACCGACGATAATTTCGCCCGCAACAAGGATTGGGAAGCGATCTTCGACCGGCTGATCGAGCTCAAGGAGCGGGATGGCATTCCGCTCGGCCTGATGATCCAGGTCGACACGCTCTGCCACAAGATCCCTAACTTCATCGAGAAATCCAGGCGCGCCGGTGTCACCCGCGTCTTCATCGGCCTCGAAAACGTCAATCCGGACAATCTGACCGCCGCCAAGAAGAACCAGAACAAGATCACTGAATACCGCAAGATGCTGCTCGCCTGGAAGGCACAGGGCATCATGACGCTTGCCGGTTATATCTTGGGCTTCCCGGCCGATACGCCGGAATCGATCCGCCGCGACATCACGATCATCCAGGAAGAGCTGCCGCTCGACGTCATCGAATTCTTCATCCTGACGCCGCTGCCCGGTTCCGAGGACCATCAGGTCCTGTGGAAGAAGGGCATCGAGATGGATGCCGATCTCAATATCTATGATGTCGAGCACGTCTGCACCGCGCATCCCAAAATGAGCAAGCAGGAATGGGAAGACATCTACCACGAGGCCTGGTCGCTCTATTATTCGCCTGATCATATGAAGACGCTGCTGCGCCGTGCCGTGGCGACCGGGGTACCGCTCGCAAGGCTCGTCAAGGTTCTCGTCTCCTTCGCGACCACCGTGCCGCTGGAAAACGTGCATCCGCTGCAAAGCGGCCTGCTGCGCCTGAAGACGCCGTCGGAGCGGCGCCCGGACCTGCCGCGCGAGAACCCGCTGGTCTTCTGGCCGCGTTTTGCCTGGGAAACCTTCAGAAAACATGCTTCGCTCGCCGGCACGATCATTGGCTTGACGATTTCGGCATTCCTGATTTCAAGGGATGCGAAGTCGAAGACCTATATGGATCAGGCCCTGACGCCTGTTGCCGACGACGAAGAAGAAACGCTCCACCTCTTCACACAGACCGCCGGCGGCGCCGCAGCCGTCAGCCATGTCAGGAAAGTCGCGCAACTGACAGCGCATTGAGCGGTAATTCTTGAACGCCGGATGACGCCCAAAAACATGGGCGGCATCAAACTCTAAGCCAATGCATGCCGCTAAAGCGCGTCGCTTGAATCAAGTTTGACAACGCGCTTTGAAGGCTCCGAATTCAGTGGCCGTTTAAGCGACTTGGATCATCTGGGTCGTCTCGGCCACTTGCAGCGTGTCGACGAATTCGACGATCTTGACGGGTTTCCCATCTCGGAAATGGATCTTGTCGACGAATTCCGTATGGAAGCTCACGCCCGATGGGATGTGCCTGACCTCGCCTTCGCGGTGGGCAAAGACCATATGCTCATCTTCGTCCACATAGATGCCGGCTGTCCTGATATTCGATAGATCCCACACTGTGATGAGCTGGGTTATCGCCTGGCGAAAAGCATGCCCGCTTGATTCAGTCGAAAAAGGCGCCAGCCGTGTATTGCCGACCATGCGAAAGGTGCAATCCTCGCCGATCAGCGCCAGTGTAGCTTCGACATCGCCGCGGTCACGCACAGCATAGATTTCCTCCACCAGCTTCTTCATGTCATGCTTTGCAGTCATTTTCCGGTCCCTCCACCAGCGAAATCTGCATCTAATTATACTTTAATGCAACTCTTTGTTGTTTCGGATGAATAAACACAATGGAGTAGGCGGCGCGAATGAAACTGCCCTGGATAATAGAAAAAGGCCCCGCACGATGGCGAGGCCTTCCAAACTTTACTGCATGATTCCTTAAATCGGAATCCGATTTCAGGATGCAGCAATTCAAAGTGTTACAGCGTCCTTTGCGCGTCTAAAAAGACGCGCGGCGCTGTAGGACTGAAAAGCGATTATTCGGCGCTTTCGTCAGCCGCCTTCTTCTTCGGAGCAGCCTTCTTCTTCGGTGCGGCTTCTTCGCCTTCACCGGCGTCAGCTGCTTCTGCCTTGGCGGCAGCCTTTTTCTTCGGCGCGGCCTTCTTGGTCTCGGCCTTCGCCTCGCCTTCTTCCTCGGCGAGCAGCTCTTCCTTCGTCACCTTCTTGTCGGTGACGTCGATTTCGGTCAGCAGGTGATCGATGACCTTCTCTTCGAAGATCGGTGCGCGGATCGAAGCGGCGGCACCCGGCTGGCTGCGGAAGAATTCGAGGATCTGCTTTTCTTGGCCCGGATACTGGCGCAGCTGATCGTAAATGGCGCGCTGCATCTCGTCTTCGCTGACCTCGACGCCGGCCTTTTCGCCGATTTCGGAGAGAACGAGGCCGAGGCGAACGCGGCGCTCGGCGAGCGTCTTATATTCCTCGCGAGCCTTCTCCTCAGTCGTGTCTTCGTCCTCGAAGGTCTTGCCGGACTGAGCGAGGTCGTTGTTCACCTGGCTCCAGATGCCGTTATATTCGGCGTCGACGAGCGAGTTCGGGGTCTCGAACTTGTACATCTCGTCGAGCTGGTCGAGGATCTGGCGCTTCAGCTTCTGGCGGGTCAGCGAGCCGTACTGCGATTCGATCTGGCCACGGACGATTTCCTTCAGGCGATCGGCGGATTCGATGCCGAGCTTGGAGGCGAGTTCGTCATTGATCTCGACATCGGCAGGTGCTGCGACTTCCTTGACTGACACGTCGAAGGTCGCTTCCTTGCCGGCGAGGTTTTTGGCCGGGTAGTCGGCCGGGAAGGTCACGGTGATGGTCTTCTCAACGCCGGCCTTGACGCCAACGAGCTGGTCTTCGAAGCCCGGAATGAAGCGGCCGGAGCCGAGCACCAGTTCGGCGCCCTGGTCGGTGCCGCCTTCGAAGGCTTCGCCGTCGACCTTGCCGACGTAATCCATGGTGATGCGGTCGCCGTTCGCGGCCTTGCCGGTCTTGGTCTCGTAGGCGCGGGCGCTTTCGGCGACCTTCAGGACCTGCTCGTTGACTTCGTCGTCCGAGATGTCGATGACTTCGCGCGTGACCTTGATGCCCTTGACCGACTTCAGTTCGATCGGCGGCAGAACTTCATAGGAGAGCGTGAATTCGAAATCCTGCTCGGTAGCGAGGATCTTGTCGGCTTCGTCCTTGTCTTCCGTCATGGCGATTTCCGGCTGCGTGGCCGACTTCTCACCGCGGCTGGACAGGATGGCGGCCGGCTGCTCGCGGACGATCTCGTTGACGAGGTCGGCCATGATCGACTTGCCGTAGACCTTCTTCAGGTGAGCAGCGGGTACCTTGCCCGGACGGAAGCCGTTGATGCGAACCTTGTCCTTCACATCGGCAAGACGCTCATTCATCTTGTCTTGCATGTCCTTGGCCGGGATAACGACCTTGATTTCGCGCTTCAGCCCTTCAGCGAGCGTTTCGATAACCTGCATGTCTTCCTACCTTCATTTCGTGGCGGCCGTGCCCAGACGCCGTTCGTTTCGATGAGCACGACGCCGGCGATCCTGCCGCGCGTGGCTTTTCCCAATTCCTGTATCATTCCGCCCAAAGGGGAACGGCACTCGCGGGGTGTTCGGGACAACTCTCGGCTGCCCTAAGCCAACCGATTTCAGTCTCCCGCCTGCAAACAGCTTGGTGCGGGTAGAGAGACTTGAACTCCCACGCCTTGCGGCACCAGAACCTAAATCTGGCGTGTCTACCAATTTCACCATACCCGCGTTCACAAAACCGCATGCCTATGCCTGCGCATGAGGCCTTCCGGAGCGCGGCGTCTCTATATCACCCGATTTGGTCGAGGCAAAGGAAAAATGAACGGCAAATGACAGGGGACCTGCGGCCCTGGAGCCGCCCTCCTCCGAAGCGCCGTCGGATCAGTAAAGCGGCTCGTCGTAAACCGCCTTGCCGTCAACGAGAAGGCTGCGGATTTGCGCGCTTCCATCAGCCGAGACACGCACCGATATTGCGACATTGCCGTCGTTGCGGGCCTCCTCGATCGGCTTGCCCTTGCCTTCAGGAACGTAGTAGCGCTCGATACCGTATTCGACACGCATATTGTCGCCGGCGGCAAGTGCGCCACTATAAAATGGCAGGCTGCGCAGGATCACCGTCTCCGGCTGCGGAGGCAGCTCGTGGAAGGACGATTCGGTGACTGTCCAGAAACCGTCCTCCTGCTTCTTCAACCGAACCCATAACACCCGTTCGCCAACCTCGGCCGGAATCCCGCCGGAAACCGTCTGAACCGGCACTGAGGAAATGTCGTAGTTCAAGACGACATAATCGCCGCGCAAGAAATCGCGCGGATCGACGGGCGCCGTCTTCAACAGCACCTCGGCGCCGTTGCTGAGGATCGACGCCCGGCTCTGGATGATCGTGCCGAGGATAAGGGTCTGCAGACCGGCGACGATGATGGCCGAAAGCAGATAGCCCTTGCCGGATTGCAGCTTTGCCATGAACGAGCTCATGCGCGCTCCCCCTGGGCATTCGCCGAAAAACGCCGTTCGAGACGGATGACCATCCAGGCGACCAGCGCGACCACGAGACCGGAGAAAAGGAAGAGGCTCGACGTGCCGAGGATGGAGCCGACGGTGACGGAGGCGAGATAAAGCATCTCGGCGGCAAAGGTCGCATAGGCGAGATATCGCACCGCGCCGTTATCCCTGCCGTGCAGGGCGATCGCCAGCACGGAAGCGGCAAGCGTCGCCACTCCCAGCACCACCAGCCGCCAGCCATCCTCGATCTCGATATGCAGCAGCAGGAAGCCGATTACAGCGACAAGGAAGCTGTAGAAGGCCGGAGCCGCACCGGCGCTCCTGATCAAGGAGGCGATACGCGGGAGCGGCACCGCCGTCAGGACAAAGGCCGCCATTCCGCCGATCGCGAAGGCTAGCGCCACGGCGATCTCCTCATAAAGAGTATAGAGCCAGGCGAGCCAGCCGATCAGCAGCAGATAGGCCAGATGGCGAGCCCGCTCGGCGCCGGTATACCGCACCAGCCCGATGACGATCACCGCCATGAGAGGCGCCATCCAGGGATCGAAGCCTATCCAATGTGTGTCGTTGTTCTCAAGATAGACGGCGAAGGACGCCCAGGAGAGGAAGCCCGCGACGACTGCCACGGCACCCGAACGGAACAGGATCGCCGAGATCGTCGCGATCGTGAACCAGAGATACATCACCGTCTGCTCGTCGCCGGAGAGGTGATACATCTGCCCGACCAGCGAGATGGCGCCGCCGAAACTCATCGCGCCGATGACCAGCAAGCCACCTGCGGCCGCTGTCGCGCCGCGGGCAAGCATCCGGGCAGCGGCGATATGCACCAACCAGATCAGGGCAAGGATGCCGCCGACGCGGACAAGGCGCGGGATAGCTTCCCAGTTGGAGGCGACGACCAACAGGATGGCAGCGGCAAGCAGCACCGCCGCCAGCGCCATCAGCACCCTGCCGAGGCTGAAGCTTGCAGGGCGGCTGTCATATTCGGCGAGAAGCGCACCTGCCGTTTCCTGCCCGAGCAGGCCCTTGCCCACCCAGAGCGAGAGATCCCGCTCCAATCTGCCGCGATACATGCTCAACCCCCTGATTTCCGGAACGTCGACTGCGGCGCTGCGGCTCACGCCGTTATAGACGCAGCACGGGCGTTCGCAAACGCTGTTGCGACAAACATACAAGTTCCTCATTGGTCTAAATAGTATCGAGTGTTAACCGGCCGCTAACGGCAGAAGCACTAATATAAGCTTATGGTCGGAGAGGCATGCGATCCTTGCATATCCCCCATGAATTTATTGCACTGCACAATATTCATTAGTCATACTATTGATCCGAACATCGAAGCGCGGGGATGGCGCCCCGGCCCGGCTCCAGCCGGATGCCCGCGGATGCTTTGTCCGTGACGAGATTCGCAGCTGCGCACTCCTCCTCCCAGCGCGTTGCGATAGACTGGCAACACTCCTCCTCCCAGTTGTCAGTCACCATCACACGCCCGCCGGATCCTCCCCCGGCGGGCGTTTTTGTTGAGCCAAAGCTTTATTAAAGCATTGATGGTTGAAGGATTTTCGTCGCGTGACGCCGTCAATGCCACATTGTCGTCACACCGCCCCACCAACCCCGTGAACAGATGCGCGACTTCCGATCCGAAGCGGAACGCCTCTTTGTTGCAGAAGGACGGGCGGAACTGGCGGAGGGAGCGGCGTTTTCCGATGCGGCACCCCATTCGCCCCTCCAAATCGACCTGCTCTCCTAAAAGTCATTCTGCCTATTCGTTGACCAAAAAACGGTAAGTCTGCGTCAAATACCCTTTGAGCATTGCATCATTTGCATGGGTGATCTGAAAACTTGGCTGTTTTAGTCTTTCGCGCCGCAACATATATTCCGGTCATCAAATAGAGGTCAGCGCCGATCGGTGGCTGCTGGCAGATGAAACCCTCGGAAAGGGGCTTAACATGAACTTCTCTCGCTCTTTCAATAACTGGCGCAAGTATCGTCAGACCGTCACGGAACTCGGCCGCATGACCAACCGCGAATTGCACGATCTCGGCATCGACCGTTCGGACATCCATCGCGTTGCCCGTGAGGCTTCTTCCCGCTAATTCAAGGCGATCGCCGCTCCTCCCAAGCACGATTGCTCTCGATCGAAACGCCCGCTGTACCCACAGCGGGCGTTTTCTTTTGTCTGCACGTGGTGGCCGCGGCGGTTGCATGTTTTTCCGCTTGATTAGCCCGCTCAAAAAATATTCACCGCCTAATTGTCGAGCATCACATTGCACAATTGCATGGCAGACGCCTTTTATTTGCACTGCACAATCGGACGGTTCTCGCCTATATAAACATCAACCGCAGAGAGACAGGCGATCCCGCCGTCCCGCGGACATAGGAAGAAGACAATGAACCCGATCCGCATTGCAAAAAGCTGGCTCAGCTACCGTCGTACGCTCAACGAACTCGGCGGCCTTTCCAACCAGACCCTGTCCGATATCGGCGTCAGCCGCTACGACATCCGCAATATCGCATCCCGCTCGTTCCGCTAATAGCGAGTACGATGCTTCCAAGACGGCGCCACGAAGGCGCCGTTTTTGATTCCTGGGTACTGGGCCACGAAGGCGCCGTTTTTGATTCCGGGGTACTGGGCCACGAAGGCGCCGTTTTTGATTCCGGGATGCTGGGCCACGAAGGCGCCGTTTTTGATTCCCGGGTGTTGGATCGCTCCTGCCGACATGATATCAGCCCAGGATGAACACGATCTCCTCCTATTCCCCCATCCACGTCGTCGGCGGCGGGCTTGCCGGTTCGGAAGCCGCCTGGCAGATCGCCAGTTCCGGCGTTCCGGTCATCCTGCATGAAATGCGCGGGGTGCGCGGCACGGATGCGCACAAGACCGACGGCCTGGCCGAACTTGTCTGTTCCAATTCCTTCCGTTCCGACGATGCGACCAGCAATGCCGTTGGCGTCATCCATGCAGAGATGCGCATGGCGGGCTCGCTGATCATGGCCGCTGCCGATCGGTGCCAGGTACCGGCCGGCGGTGCGCTCGCCGTCGATCGTGACGGCTTCTCCGAGGCGGTGACCAAGGCGGTCCATGACCACCCGCTCATCACCGTCGTGCGTGAAGAGATCACCGGCCTGCCGCCCAGTGACTGGGATCTTGCCATCGTTGCCACCGGACCGCTGACGGCGCCGTCGCTCGCGAGCGCCATCCAGGCAGAAACCGGCGAGGATTCGCTCGCCTTCTTCGACGCCATCGCGCCGATCGTCTACCGCGAGAGCATCGACATGGATATCTGCTGGTATCAGTCGCGCTACGACAAGGTCGGGCCTGGCGGCACCGGCAAGGATTATATCAACTGCCCGATGGACGAGGCGCAGTACAATGCCTTCGTCGACGCGCTGATATCAGGCGACACGGTCGGTTTCAAGGAATGGGAGGGCACGCCTTATTTCGACGGCTGCCTGCCGATCGAGGTGATGGCTGAACGCGGCCGCGAGACACTGCGCCACGGACCGATGAAGCCGATGGGGCTGACGAACGCGCATAACCCGACAGTCAAGGCCTATGCCGTCGTGCAGCTGCGGCAGGACAATGCACTCGGCACGCTCTACAACATGGTCGGCTTCCAGACGAAGCTGAAATATGGCGCGCAGGCGGACATTTTCCGGATGATCCCGGGTCTGGAAAATGCGGAATTTGCCCGTCTCGGCGGCCTGCACCGCAATACCTATATCAACTCCCCAACCCTGCTCGACCGGTCACTGACGCTAAAATCGCGGCCCGGCCTGCGTTTTGCCGGCCAGATCACCGGCTGTGAGGGTTATGTGGAAAGCGCCAGCGTCGGGCTGATGGCCGGGCGTTTCGCCGCCGCCGAACGCAAGGGCGAGGCGATCTCGCTACCGCCGGCGACGACGGCGCTCGGCGCGCTGCTCGCCCACATCACCGGTGGGCACATCGTCACCGACGAGGAGCCGGGCAAGCGATCGTTCCAGCCGATGAACATCAATTTCGGGCTGTTTCCGGAGCTCCAGCCGGGCTCGATCGTCAAACCGGAAGGCGTCAAGCGCTTCCGCGGCAAGGACAAGACGATCATGAAGCGGCAGCTGATCGCGCGGCGTGCGCTTGCCGACTGCGCGGCCTGGCTCGGTCAAGAATCGACGCTTGCCGAAAGCGCCTGACCGGCGTTTTCAAGCGCATCGGACCCGGCTCGTGCGACCCGCGTGAAGTCTTTGCTTCTATGCATGTCGCCCAAAAGCGCTGCACACTTTTGGGCGACCTGCATTATTGCTTGGTCGCCGCCGAAATATTGCCGGGCGGCAGGTCCTTATCCGGCTCGGCGATATAATTGCCGAGCAGCCAGAGCGAAACCTCCGAGGCTTCCTTAGCGGAAGCGAATTCGAAATCGCCGTTGTGATAGGGTGCATCGAGGAAGTCGATCACCAGTCCCCGGCCCGTCTCCGATCCCACGACGCGCACCCGACCCGGCTCGATCAGATGGCAGGCGAAATGGCGCGACATGTTGCGCATGAAGCCCGCCTTGTTGTCGTGCAGGCGCACAAAAACGGCCTGGCCGTTTTCCGTCGCCTGCAACTGACGGATCGCCTCGTTCGGAAAGGCGCGGCCGAACTCGATGATGGCGAGGCCCGTGTCATGCAGGCCGTCTTCCTTGTTCTGCGCGGCCATGCGCGCTGCCACGAAAGCAATGAAAATGACGATGGCGAAAAGGACGCACCAGACGATAATGCCCACGCCGGTTCTCCGTTCAAAGGGTAGCGGTGGAAGCCTTGTAACGCGCGAGACTTGCGCGAATTTGACCGATATCAGATTTTTCGGCGTGCGGCAGCCAGCCCCATCCGCAGCTGGCGGCGCCACTGCGGCGGCTGCAGCGGCCGGTCAAACAGCAAGGCGCCCCGTTTCTGCGCCCTGATGAGCACCGGTTCGGCAATCGTCGCCGGCAGGAAGGCCGGAAAGACAGCCAGCGCAATCGGCCCCGCCGCCCTCGCCTTTGCCAGATGTTCGCGACCGAGGCCGGCGAAGGCCTCGATGGCGGCAGAGATGCGCGGCCGGTCTTCGCCGGCGAGGAAGGCATCGCGGTCGAGACCGGTGGCGGACAGGATCTGCAGCGGAATATAGATCTGGCCACGGCGGCGATGCAGCGGCATCAGCAGCAACAGCCCGGCGACCGCTTGGGCGACGCCGGCATGGCCGGCGGCGTCGGCCGAGCGTGCGGCCTCCTCCGGCGAAAGCACCAGGCTTGCGAGCTGGATCAGCGCGGATGCCGTTTCGCCGGCATAGCCTTCAAGCGAAAGACGTGTCTCCATCGGATCGTCATAGAGATCGAAGGTGCGGGCCCCGATCATGTCGATCAGCGTCTTGCGCGGCAGGCGGTGCGTTTCAATCGCCATCAGAAGCGCCGCGGCGACGGGATTGGCCGCCGTCGAGCCGTGTGCGCTGCCCTCCAGAAGATCGTGCCAATATTGTAGCCGCACCTCCCCGGGCAACGGCTCGTGCACGAGATCGCGGATGCGGGCAAGCTCGGCATTGAAGGCATAGAGAGCCGCAAGCGCGCCGCGCTTTTCCTCTGGCGACAGCAGACAGGCGAGGTAGCGGTCGCGATCGCTGTCACGCAGCATCGCCAGGCAGATCTCCTGGTTCGTCGCAATATGCGCTTCGGTCATCGTCAGACCGCAATCAACGCCGCGGCGACGGCACGTTGCTCGGCGAGCATGATATTGAAGGTGCGCACTG